>DHCMC07803__coassemble_516_pt1 | contig 91992 bp, 88 predicted proteins | sample DHCMC07803__metabat2_low_PE_051 | metagenome-assembled genome bin DHCMC07803 | reverse complement strand
GGGTTGTGCTTGGGGTCCATGCCCTCGTTGCGGAAGATGCGGCCCACCTCGTACACGCGGTCGATGCCGCCCACGATCAGGCGCTTGAGGTAGAGTTCGGTCTCGATGCGCAGCACCATGTCCATATCCAGCGTGTTGTGGTGCGTGATGAAAGGCCGCGCCGCGGCGCCGATCTCAAAGGGCGTCAGGATGGGGGTCTCCACTTCCAGGAAGCCCTTGCCGTCCAGGTAGCTGCGCAGTTCCCGCAGAATGGCGCTGCGCTTGACGAAGGTCTGTTTCACGTCAGGGTTGACGATCAGATCCACATAGCGCTGACGGTAGCGGGCTTCCCGGTCGGTCAGGCCGTGGAACTTCTCCGGCAGCGGCAGCAGGCTCTTGGCCAGCAGCGTCAGTTCGGTGACACGCACCGAGATCTCGCCCATTTTGGTACGGAACACTTCGCCCTTGCAGCCGATGATGTCGCCGATGTCCAGCTTTTTGAAGGCGGCGTAGGCTTCGTCGCCCAACAGGTCGCGCTTGACAAAGATCTGGATATCGCCCTTCTGGTCGCGCAGATGGGCGAAGCTGGCCTTGCCCATGACGCGCTTGGACATCATGCGGCCCGCCAGCGTGACGGTTTTGCCGGTCTCCGCCTCGGCGGGCAGGCCGGCGAACTCGGCCTTGAGGTCGGCGGAGTAGGCGTCCTGGGGGTATTTGGTGTTGACAAAGGGGTCCTGACCGGCGGCGCGCAGGTCGGCCAGCTTCTGGCGGCGGACGGCCGCCTGCTGGGTCAGATCCTGCTCGGTCTGGGGCTGATTGTGCTCCATACTACCATCGTCCTTTCTGTTTACAGTCAAACGGGGGCGGGTACCGCCCCACCCCCGACCTTTTTACTTCGAGCGCGAAACGGCCAGCACCTTGTACACGATGACGCTGCCGTTGGGCAGGGTGACGTCCACTTCGTCACCGGCTTTGTGGCCGATCAGCGCGGCGCCCACCGGGCTTTCGTCGCTGATGCGGTTGAGGTCCATGTCCGCCTCGGTGGAACCGGTGATGTCGTACTCCTCGGCGTCCTCGGGGTCGTCCCCTTCGGCCAGGATCTTTACGCGCATACCGATAGAGACCGTATCGTTGGACAGTTCACTGTCGTCAATGATACGCGCGACCTTCAGCGTAGCTTCCAGGTCCGCGATGCGGGCCTCGACAATGGCCTGCTCCTCTTTGGCGGCGTCATACTCGGCGTTTTCACTCAGGTCCCCGTAACCGCGGGCGACCTTGATCTTATCCGCCACTTCCTTGCGTTTGACGGTGCGCAGTTCTTCCAGGTCCTGCTCCAGTTTCTGGTATCCCTCACGGGTAACGACGACTTCTTTAGCCATGCTCGACTCTCCTAACGTATACGCAATTCTGCGATAGTAAAAGTTGTGCGGCCCGCAAATGAGCCGCACTAATTTCTATATTATAGGGTGTAACGCCGAATTTGTCAAGCGTTTGGCGCCGCACTCAGCGGTCCAGCTGCAGCAGGCCCACCTTGCGGTAGACTTTGCTCACCGTGCGGTTCGCAAGGCGGGCGGCACGGGCGGCGCCGTCCTTGAGGACTTCGTCCACATACGCCTTGTCGGTCAGGATGCGCCCATACTCCGCCTGCACGGGGGCCAGGGCGTCGGCGGTCACCTCGGCCACCGCCAGCTTGAAGTCGCCGTAGCCCTTGCCCGCGAACTCGGCCTCGATCTCCGGCATGGTCTTGCCGGTGAAGGTCGAATAAATGGCCATCAGGTTGGAGACGCCGGGCTTGTTCTCCCGGTCAAAGCGCACCTGCCCGTCGGAGTCGGTCACGGCGCGCTTGAACTTGCGCACGATGGCGTCCCGGTCGTCGGTCATGAGCACGAAGGAGTTGGCGTTGGTGTCGGACTTGCTCATCTTTTTGGTGGGTTCGGAGAGGGACATGATCTTGGCCCCCGCCGCCGGGACGTAGCCTTCGGGCAGGGTGAAAGTCTCGCCGTAGACGCCGTTGAAACGGTTGGCGATGACCCGGGCGATCTCCAGATGCTGGGTCTGGTCCTGCCCCACGGGCACGAGGTCGGCGTTGTAGATCAGGATGTCGGCCGCCATCAGCACAGGGTAGGTGAACAGGCCGCCGTTGACATTGTCGGGGTGCTTGGCGCTCTTGTCCTTGAACTGGGTCATGCGGGACAATTCCCCGAACTGGGTGTTGCAGGCCAGCACCCAGGACAGTTCGCAGTGGGCGGGCACATGGCTCTGCACAAAGAGCACATGGTTTTTGGGGTCGATGCCCACGGCCAGCAGCAGGGCGGCCAGTTCCCGGGTGCGGCGGCGCAGTTCCGCCGGTACCTGACGCACCGTCAGGGCGTGAAGGTCCGCGATCATATACAGGCAGTCGTACTCCGACTGCAGCAGGGCCCAGTTGCGCACCGCGCCGATGTAGTTGCCCAGGGTGGGCGTGCCGGTGGGCTGGATGCCCGAAAGGATGCGTTTGCGTTTTTCTTCTGCCATAATATTTCCACCTTCTAAAAATAGCAGGCGCTTCCGCCTGTTCGTATCGGTACTACTATTCAATCACAGCCCGCGCCCTTTGTCAACCGCCCCGGCCGCTGCGGGCACAGGGCGTGGCCGGTTCAGGCCAGGGGCACGGTAAATTCGGCCAGCATTTCGTAACCGTCCGGGGCGTCGTAGTCGGTGACGTCGTATACCGTCACCGTGACCGTGCGGCAGTCCTCCGGCACCGTGTCGAAGTAGTGGGTCCAGCGGACATCGCTGGTGGGGTCATTCTCATCCACATATACCCCCTCTCCCCGTTCCTGTTTGAGCAGGGTACCGTCCTCGGTGGTCAGCTTGAGTTGGATGCTGCCGTCCGCGGGCACCTGGATGTCCAGCTTGGCGGCGGCGGGGGTGGCGGTCAGGCTGTGCAGCGTGACGCCGTTTTGCTCTTGGGGCCCCGTATAGCTGCGCACGCCCTCGGTGGACGGCGCGGGCATCGTGAAGGTCAGGGTATAGTCCCCTTCCAGCGGCGTTTCGTCATGGTATTCCATCCGGGTCAGGCCGCCGCCCCATTCGTGGGTGGTCTGGGCCACGATCTCGGTATTGCAGGCGACCAGTCCATGCAGCCCCAGCGTTACGGTCTGGCCGGTCAGTTCTTCGGGCGCCCATTCATCCAGGAACAGCGGATAGTTCAGCCCCATCACAAAACTGCCGTCCGGCCGCCGGGTGAACCAGCCCTGCCCCTCCTGCATGATGGCGCCGCCGTCCCCCAGCACCAGCGTGCCGGAAGCGTCGCGGGTGTCGGCAGGCATCGAGCCGTCCGCATCGGCACGGATGGTATCGAACCCGTCCAGGCTGCCGTCCGCCGCCGTCAGCAGCAGGCTCAGGCGCAGCCAGTCCTCGTCCCGGTAGATCTGGCCCAGGGTCACGGTATAAGCGCCCTCGGCGCTCTCGGCGGTCTGTTCCACCGTGCCGGCGTACTGGTTCAGCTGCTCGCTGCGCAGGCGGGCGTCCGCGTCGCGGTTGATCCAGGCGAACAGGTTCCCCACCACCGGCAGGCTTTCGGCCAGGGCAGGGCTGGCCAGGTTCACACCGCCCAGCAGCACCGCGCAGGCCGCGGCGGCCACCGCCGCGTTGCGGCCCCAGCGCCCCACCCGGCGCAGCAGCGGGACCGCGCGGGGGCGCTTGGCGTTGGCGCGGCCCCGGGCCAGGGCCAGCACCTTCTTTTCTTCCGCTTCGTCCAACGGCACACCGGGCAGGTCCAACCGGTCCAGTTCGTGCAATAATGACGGGTCATAACGATCGTTACGCATGGCTGCCGACTCCTTTCTGTTGCAGCTGGCGGCGCAGCCGCTCGCGGCCGCGGCTCAGCCGTGTATTCACCGCGCCTTCGCTCATATCGAGCGCGGCGGCGATCTCTTTGCTCGTTTCCAGCAGGTAATATTTCCGCAGGAAGATCTCCCGGTCCGGCGGGTCCATGGCCGCCACCAGCGCGCCCACCAGATCGGCGGCGTCGGAGGCCGCGCGGTCGAACTCCGCCAGTTCCCCCAGGGTCTGCCCCAGTTCCGCATCCAGCGACAGGGCCGCGTGGCGGCGCAGGCTGTGGTAGCGGTCGATGCCGCAGTTCCGCGCCGTGACGATGAGCCAGGGGCGCAGCGGCGTTTTCTGGCGTTCCAGCTGCCCTGCGCAGCGCCACAGGGCTACGAGCACATCGGCCATACATTCCTCCACATCCCGTGGGTCCCGCGGCAGAATACGCACCAGCACCGCCTTGATGAGCGGGCCGTAGCCCCGCAGGGCCGCCTGCAGGCCGCTGTCCGGATCCTTCTGCAAAAGGCGGACCAGGTCCTGATCTCTCACATGGATTCCTCCTTGCTTTTGTTTGTGGGAAGCGCTTCTGACCATCCAGACGGTCCGGCGGGGCAAAATCTTACACCGGGCCCGAAATTTTGGCAAAAAAATCCGCCTGGCGTACAAAGCGTACAGCCAGGCAGCACAGACTGTTGATCCTTTTGACCGTCGCCATCGGCGGACACTGCGCCCGCAGGCGTGCGCGTCATCCCGCTTGCAGCAGGCTCACCGGCGCTTGCCCAGCAGGTCCCTGCGGATGTGGGCGAAACAGGCGTCCTCGCCCCGGTCCCGCAGGATCAGCAGGCATTCCTCCAGTTCGCGCCGGGTCTCGGGGTGGAGGACCAGATGATCCCGGCCGCGGTCGTAGTATTCCCACGCGCTGGCGTCGGTATAGCGGTCGCCCATATAGTTCTTGCTGGCGGCGATACGGTCGCAGACCATTTCCGCCACATACCGCGCGGGCATCCGCATACCGCCCAGCGCATGGTCGCCGGAGGGCGTGTAGTCGATCCAGTATTCCAGATGGTGCCGGTTGCGGCCCTTGTGGTGCAGCCAGGCGGCGCTGTAGCCCTCCGCCTGACGTTGGGCGTTGTTGGGGCTGCAGTTGCCCTGCCAGTACCGGGCGCCTGCCAGAAATTCTACCGGCGCCAGCTTGCTCAGGTCATGGGTCAGCCCCTGCCAGTACAGCCCACAGCGGAAACAGTACCGCATGACCAGCATCTTGTGATGGTGGATGGTTTTATAATGTTTGATCGGATGCCACAAAGCGTGCGTTCCCTCCTTGGAACGAAAGATGAAAAACGCGCAGCGCGCGTCAGCGGTCCCATTTGTCGCACAGGCTGGCGATCTGGCTGGCGAACTTGGCCAGGTCCTTGTTGGCCCCGCCCTGGTTGTGCTGGATGACCACCATCAGGCGCTTGCCCATGTTGACCAGACGGTCGTAGGCGGCGCTGCGGCGCACGGTGGCCACGCCCGGCGTCTTGACGATCTTGCGGGTGTTGCCCAGCTCGGCACAGGCCGCGCGGCCGCCCCCGACGATCCAGACTGCGCCGTTGTAGGGCGCTTCGGCCTCGTAGCCTTCTTCCCGCAGGCGGCGGGCCCAGTGGTCGGCCACCGCGTCTTCGCCATGGTTGACAAAGACGAACTTGGGCTTTTCGTCAAACGCGTGGAGCCAGTTGGCCAGCCCGTCCTGGTCGGCGTGGCCCGAAAGGCCGCTGAGCTGATGGATGGACGCCTTGACTTGGATCTCGTCACCGAAAAGCCGGACCTCCTGCGCGCCGCCCAGCAGGGCGTTGCCCAGGGTGCCGGGGCTCTGGAAGCCCACGAAGAGGATCGTGCATTCGGGCCGCCAGAGGTTGTATTTGAGGTGGTGGCGGATGCGGCCCGCGTCGCACATGCCGGAGGCCGAGAGGATGACCTTGGGCGTGGGGTCGCTGTTGATGGCGATGGACTCCTCCTTGGTCTCGCTGATACGCAGGTCGGGGAACCACAGCGGGTTCTGCCCGCTCTGCACCAGGGCCAGGGCTTCTGCGTCGTAGCATTCCATATAGTTTTCGCGGAAGATGGTGGTGGATTTGCTGGCCAGGGGGCTGTCCACAAAGACCGGGAAGCCGTCATGCCCGCGGACCCGGCCTTCGGCCTTGATCTGCCGGATAAAGTACAGCAGTTCCTGGGTACGGCCCACCGCAAAGCTGGGGATGACCACATTGCCGCCCCGGTCGAAGGTAGTCTGCAGCACCTCGGTCAGTTCGCCGAGGTAGTCGGGGCGCGGGCCGTGGCTGCGGTCGCCGTAGGTGGATTCCATCACCAGATAGTCGGCGTGGGGCGGGATCGCGGGGTCTTTGATGAGGGGCTGGTTGATGTTGCCGATGTCGCCCGAAAAGACGATGACCTCCGGTTCCCGGCCCGCCTCGGTGACGCGGATGGAGATGGACGCGCTGCCCAGCAGATGGCCCACGTCGGTAAAGAGGATCTCGATCTTGCCGCCCGCGTCGTCGAACAGCGTCTGCCAGGCGTTGTAGGCGCAGGGCACGAACTGCTTCATGACCTGTTCGGCATCTTCCACCGTATAATCCGGCTCCACCGGGGCCGCGCCGCTGCGCTGGGCCTTGCGGTTTTTCCACTCGGCTTCCTGCTCCTGAATATGGGCCGAGTCCCGCAGCATGATGCCGCAGAGATCCATGGTGGCGTCGGTGGAATAGATGGGGCCGCGGTACCCGTTCTTGTACAGGTAGGGGATCTGGCCCGAATGGTCGATATGGGCATGGGTCAGCAGCAGCGCCTCGTAGACGCCCGGGGCGCAGGGCAGGTCCGCGTTTTCATACACGTCGCGTCCCTGCTCCATGCCGCAGTCGATCAGCAGCCGGTGCCCCGCCGCTTCCAGCTGGGTGCAGCTGCCGGTCACTTCGCGCGCAGCGCCCAAAAAGGTAAGTTTCATACAGTGTACGCCTCCCTGCAGCGTCCCGCCTTGCCCGTCAGGGGTTGCGGCCCACGCCGTAGGTGGGCGCTTCCGGCAGGACAAAATTTTCGGTGAAATTGCTGGTGTTGTCGTTGATATTCATACGGACGTCCCAGAACAGGTCGCCGTAATCGCGCAGGATGGTGTAGTTTCCCTCACCCAGGGCCGCCAGGGTGGCGGTATCGCCCACCAGCAGCACATTGTCGCCCTCGGGCTCATAGCCGGTCAGGCTCTTGCGGTAGGTGCGGGTGACGGCGCCGCCGTCGATGAGGCTCTGCGCCGCGTCGGCCGTGGTGGAGACCAGCACCAGCCGGGCCGTGGCAGGCAGGGAATCCAACAGCGTCTGGCGGGTGATGTCGCCGTACTCCAGTTCGGTCACGCCGCCGGCCACGCCGGTGACTTCCGCCTCCGCCCAGCCTTCGGGCCAGTGGCTGCGGTCGTTTTCGGCGATCTCCTCATAGAGCGTGGCCAGATAGTTGGCATAGCTGATGGTGCGGCCGGCGTCGGGGTTGGCCGCATAGGTGAACAGCGGCGTGTTCAGGATGCTGGTATCGCTGGCGTCCAGTTCCTCCAGCACCGCCACCGCCGCATAGTAGGCCGCGGCCCCCTGCTGTTCGGCCTGGTCGGCGCGCTCGGTGGGCGCGCTGGGGTCGGCCGCATCCGCTGCCGTATCCTTCTCCGGGTCGGCAGCGTCGGAAGCCGCCGGGGTTTCCTGCTGCCCGCCGTCGCCGTACTGTTCCCAGGCGGCGCGGTCGGCCAACAATGTGCCGGCGGCCACAGGGTCGGCCAGTTCCACACGGCAGCCGCCGCCCTGGGTGAAGATCAGGTTCAGGCGCCCCACCCCTTCCAGGGCGTGCCCCGCGGCCAGCACCGGCAGCGCGCCGGTCTGGTTTTCCGCCGCGCCGCCGTCGATGACCGCCGTGACCCCCAGTTCGGCCAGGGAGTCCTGCAGCGCGCTCACATCCACGCCCGGCGTGGCGATGCAGAGGATGGCGTCGGCCCCTTCGGCCTGCAGGGCGGCCACCTGCTCGCCCGCCGTCTGGATCAGATCGTTGGCCAGGGGCGTTTCCTCATTGACCAGGCCGATGGTCTGGGTCACGGTGGCGGTGTCCGCCAGCGAGAAGAAGCCGATCTTGTACCCGGCGCGCTCCACGATATAATTCATGCCGTTGGTGATGCGGTTGCGGTTCCAGCTGGTGGAACGGTAGAAGATGGCCGCGCCCTCGGAATCGCGCAGATTGGCGGCCAGCGAAGGCCCAGCGGCCATGTTGGCGTCGCTGCGCAGGCGGGCGATGCCGTACGCCAGGTCCCCGGCCCCAAAGGCCTGCAGGTCATACCCTGCGCCGGAGAAGGCGCTGAGCATATCCATACCGCCGGTCAGGCTGGCGCTGAGGGTGCCGTGCAGGCTGCCGCCCGCGTCCAGCAGGATGGAGTCCGGGGTGGCCCCCTTGAGGGCCGCCACGTCGGCCAGACTGGCCCCGTCGCCCGCGCGGCTGCCCGCCAGCTGCCCGGTGGCAAAGACGGGGACCGTGATGTCCCCCACCCGCACCAGGCAGGAGATGCTCTCGGTACCGTCGGCGAGGGTGGCGGTGACGGTACATTCACCGCTGTCTGCCCGGGCGCGGACCACACCGTTTTTGTCTACCGTGGCCACGTCGGTGTCGCTGCTCTGCCAGAAGACCTGCTGGCCGCCTTCCTCCTCGGAGGGCTGGTTGGTGGTCAGGGTGGCGCGGGCGTCCTTGCCGTCCAGATGCAGTTCGATCTGGCGGGTATCGTTGACCATGACGGGGTCCACGGCTTTGCCCAGGCCGTCGGCAACGCCCGTGAAGGCGAAGGGCCGCATGACGAAGTCGATGTCCACCGTTTCGCTCTGCACGCCGTAGTCGGCGCCGGGGGCCGTGTAGGTACACTGCCACATATCATAGGTGCCGGTATAGCCCAGCGAGTCCGAGAAACGGGCGATCCACAGGTTTTCGCGCCAGGGGTCGAAGGCAGGGTCGCTGAAACGGGCGCGCACCCAGTTCAGCGAGGCGTAGATCCCCTGCTCGCCGGTATAGCCCAACTCCACCAGACGGTCAAAGAACGCCTCGGTGATGGCGGCCATCTCCTCGGGGAAGATGCCGCTGATGCTCTGGTCCTCCAGGTCGTAGTACACCGGGTAGGACAGCTGGTAGGGCGTGGCGGTGTAGTCCTCCAGCCCTTCCTGGGGCGGGGCCACCAGGCCCAGCAGCCGGGCCACGTGGTCGGCCTCGGAGCGGGCCTCTTCCTCGTTGGTGGCGTAGGAGTACAGGTAGACGCCGAAGGGGATCCCCAGCCGGGTGCACTCGTCGGCGTTGCGCCGCCACTGGTCGTCGTCCTGGGCCCAGCCCTGTTCCTGGCCGTCCCACTCGCCGCCGTAGCCGCAGCGGATGATGGCGAAGTCGATCCCGGCGGCTTTGGCCTGCTCCCAGTTCACTTCGCCCTGGTATTTGGATACGTCGATCCCCTTGAGCACCGCCGCGGGCATGGCTTCCCCGCTGGCGTTGAAGTAGTACCCCAACTCGTTTTTCTGCCAGGCGGCGGCCGTCGTGCCAAAGTCCGCGCGGGCCGGTCCGGCCGCCCCGGCGGAACACCGCGTCAGCAGCACGGACACCAGCACCACCACGAACAGGCACAGCAGGCACAGCGCCAGCACCAGCCTGCTGCGGCGCCAAGCGGCGCTGCGGCGGCGTTTGCGGCGCCGGGGCGGCGTGCCGCCCGGACGCTGCGGCGGGCTGCCGCCCGCCTGGGGCCGGGGCGCGCCCTGCGCCGGGCCGGGATTGGCAGCCCGTGCAGGGCTGCGGTATACTTTGCGATCTTCAGCCACAGTGATGAACCTCCCCTTCCCACAGCGTATGCAGGTTCCCGGAATTTCCATAAGTAAGAATATAGTAACATTTTGTCAAATAAATTACAATGCAAAACTCCTGCCACAAAATGTAAAATTCCACAAAAAAATGCGCCCCCAACCGGGAACGCATGGCATGTTTGTTCAGACGCCGCGGTAGGCCCCGGCCCGGCGCAGCAGGTCCTTGACCACTTCGCTGCCGCAGACCAGCCCGCAGGCCGCCGGCACGAAGGCGTTGCTGGCGGGCACGGTCCGGCGGCCGGGGGCGGGTCTCTCCCCCGTTTCCCCGGCCAGGGGCGGCAGCGGGGCCTCGGTGGAAAAGACCACCTTGACCTTGCCCAGCCGCCGTTTGCGGCACTGCAGGCGGATCACTTTTGCCAGGGGGTCCACGCTGGTCTTTTCAATGTCCGCCACCCGGAACGCCGTGGGGTCCAGCTTGTTGGCCGCCCCCATGCTGCACAAAATCGGCGTGCCCGCCGCCTTGCAGCGCTCGATGAGCAGCAGCTTGGCCGAGACCGTGTCGATGCAGTCCAGCACATAATCGAACTGTGCCGGGTCGACGGCGCCCGCCGTGTCGGCGCTGTAGAACAGGCGGTTGGCATGGACCACGGTGGCGGGGTCGATGTCCGCGATGCGGGCGGCCATGGCGTCCACTTTGTACTGCCCCAGCGTGGAATGCAGCGCTACCAGCTGCCGGTTCAGGTTGGAGAGCGCCACCGTGTCGCTGTCAAACAGGCTCAGTTCCCCCACCCCGCTGCGAGCCAGCACCTCCACGGCCTGCCCGCCCACGCCGCCGATGCCGAACACCGCCACGTGGGAACGGCGCAGCACTTCCAGCGCCGGGGTGCCCAGCAGCGCGCGGGTGCGGGTATAGGGGTCTGTCATGGGTGTTTCCTCCGTTCAGGCGGCGCGGCCGCCGTTTTTCTGCCGCTATTGTACCCTGCGCCGGGCACTCACGTCAAGTCGGCCCCGGTGCAGCGCCAGTCCTGGCCGAACTGCAGCCGCAGCCGCGTGCGGCCGTCCACCTCCCCGTAATATACCCGGTCGGGGGCGGCGGTCAGGTCGTACAGTTCGCGGACGTCCTCAGGGGTGCGGCCCTCAAACCACCCGGCGTTGACCAGATCCACCGTATAGTCCAAAAAGCCGTCCCGGTCGCCGGCCCAGGGGGTGAAACCGCATTCCCACAGCACATGCAGATCCAGTTCCTCGTCCTGTCCGGCGGCATAGCGGGCGATGTTGCCCTGCACGATGCGCTGCTTGATGTTGACGCAGGCCAGCAGCGTGAAGCTGACCGCCAGCACCGCCAACCCGATGCGGGCCGCCGGGATGGCCCGGAACACCCGCACCAGGAGCAGCACAGCCCAGACCGCCAGCACGCAGAGGAACCAGCCCGCCACCACCCGGCGGGGCGTGAAGCCGTACAGCCGGATATACACCGCCAGCTTGGCCCCGGCCAGGGCTGCGAAAGCCAGCCCGTAAGCGCAGAACAGCGCCGCCAGCAGGCGGGGCAGCGGCTTTTTGCCCAAAAACCGCACTGCCGCCAGCACCGCAAAGCCCAAAAGCAGGATGCGCAGCAGTTCCCAGAAGCCGTCCACCGCAAAATCGGCGGCCTGGGGCGCGGTCAGGCCCAGCGGGGCCGCCGCCAGCCACTCCGCCGCCTGCAGGGCAAAGAACAGCGTGTAAAGGGCGCAGAGGGCCCCCACGGCCACATTGGCCGTCACGGCGGGCAGCTGGCGCAGCGGCTGCAGCCGCTCGAAAAAGCGATCCGCCGGGAACACCGGCCCGGTGCGGCGCAGGCTTCCGGCCACCAGCCCGTAGAGCCACGCCCCCACCGGCAGCGAGAGCAGGACCGTCAGCAGCGTTTGCAGCAGGGAGGGACTGTCCAGCCATCCCGTCAGCCAGCGCGTCAGGGCGCGGCCCAGCGCGGCAAAGTGGGTGTCCACCGCGGCCAGCAGCTGCCAGGCCACGGCGCAGAGCGCCAGCGTGACCAGCACAGTCAGCGCCGCGGTGGCGGCGCGGCGCAGTTTCATCCGGCGGCGCAGCAGGGCGCGGCCCCCGGCCGCCAGCACGGCGATGCGGCGGAAAAAGTTCCCGAAAGGCAGCACCACCAGCCCTGCCAGCGCGTCCAGGAAGCAGAGGATGCCTGTATACCCCTGGGCCAGCATGCCGCAGCGGGCCAGCACATACCAGACCGCGAACAGATGCCAAGCCAGCGTCTGCCAACCCCACAGCACCGGCTGCTGGCCGAAAGCCCACATCCCGGCCGAGAGCGTCAGCCAGCAGGCGCCCCACAGGGGCGTCTCGGGCGCGGCGGCGCGGTGCAGCGGCCGGGCCAGCAACTCCACCCACAGCAGGAACATCAGCGCGAACACCGGCAGCCCCCACCCGGCAAAGCCGTGGTACAAAACGACTTCCCGCATATAAAAGTACGCCAGCAGGTAGCTGGCCAGCGCCCCCGCCAGGTACGGGCGCAGCGGCGCGGTCTGCAAACGTTCAGACATGGGACACCTCCCGCCCGGCCCCGGCTTTTTCTTCCGGCTCGTCGGGCACGTAGGCCAGCAGGTCGGCGGGCTGGCAGTCCAGCGCCCTGCACAGGGCTTCCAGCGTAGAAAAGCGCACGGCCCGGGCCTTGTTGTTTTTCAGGATGGACAGATTCGCCGGGGTAATGCCGATCTCCTCGGCCAGTTCCCCCGCGCCCTTGTGGCGGCGCGCCATCATCACATCCAGATTCACCACGATGGGCATGGGCGCACCTCCTCAGATCGTGTAGTCCAGCTCGTCCTTCATGCGGACGGCCTGTGCGAAGGCGTTTTTCAGTACCCGCACCAGCAGGGCCATGAACCCGGCGGCGATCCCCAGAAAGGCAAAGGGCAGGTAGAGCAGCACCCCGGCCGGCAGGCAGAGGAGCGCCGCCCCCACGCAGCACCAGCTGATGCGGCGCAGCGCCTGCACAGTCTGGGGCACGAACACCTGCCCCTGCTCCAGCCTGTGCAGGAAACGGTAGAGGTTGTAGAGCATCCAGAAAGCCAGCGCCGCGCACAGATACCCCAGTACCAGCAGCGCCGCGCCCACCGCCGGGCCGCTGGCGCGCAGGTGGTGGGTGTCCATCAGCCAGGTGACGAGCCACGGCCCGCACACCGCCGCCACGGCGCTGGCCAAAATCGCCAGCACCACCACATACCGCGTCAGCGTGATGCTTTTGCGGTCATCCCATTGCCAGATCTTCATATCCGGAAACCCCTCTCTGTTTGGATTGGCAACAGTATAGCACAGGGCATATCGTTTTGCAAGAGTTTTTTATTGTTTTTCAATAATTTTATATTGAAAAACGGAATTCCCACTTTTTTGCTTAAAGTGCAGGGCGATTTTTATTGATGTACATAGATATTCTCTTTGTCTATCAGATACGCGATAGGTTTATTGTGGAGCTCATTCAGCGCCCTGATATTTTTAACGAACGGTGCCGTCACATTCAGACGCACGGAAGCAAATTTTCCCAGATCTTCCGCAATGCGCTTTTCCCCGGCTCCTTCCATTTTTTTGCCTGTCTCGATCAGATTCTCATCTAAAAGTGTTTTATTTCCTGCCGGGGTCCTGGCGATCGTATTGCCCACGAACTTGCTCGCAGCAGCCAATCCATTCAACACGCCCGACGGAAGGGTCTTTTTCAAGCGGTTTTCCATTCGGTCGTAACATTCTGTGTAGAGTTCACGATACTGGATAGATTCATCCTCGATGCGTTTTTCTATCCCCTGCAAATACCCCTCGCTGAAATTTCCCAGCAGCATCACTTCCAGGAAGGAAGAATAGGCGTAGAGATAGAGCGCCATTTGATACTCTCTAAACCGGGTCAGCAAGTCACTTAAAACGGATTCCACGCCGCGACTTCCCTGGAATGGCGCGTGCTTTCTCATCTTCTGCATGATCAAATCACGATTCTGAATCATGCTCGTTTCCGACTCTCTTTTGATCTGCTGCACGAGGATATGCTTGTTCGTCTTGTACTTTTCATTGTTCCAATTATACTTATAATTGGACAGAACATCATCAAGCGTATTCAGGTTGGCTTTCAGGGCTGCCCGCTCCTTCTCTTCCAGAAATCCCAGAATCTCTTTCTGCGTTTCCTGGATTATGTCCAGCTTTTTCTCAATCGCCATCAGTGCGGCAGCCATAAACAACATCGTCGGGTCACAGGCAAGTGGCGTCATTCGCGCCTGACCGCCCCCTACGCCCCCGGAAACCGACTTCAACGACCCGATAAACGTCTTGCTGCCGCTGGCGTTGAACATCGTTTTTCCCATTGTGTTGACATAATAGAGCCCCGACCCTCCCGGGCCATTGGCGGCTGTCTGGATTAGGGTCATGAGAGGCTGAAACGCCACACCGCATGCCGCGAGATTCGACAATGGGATCTTCGTATCGTTGCGCACCACAAGGTCAAACTCTGGCCTTGTCAGAGTGACAGCTTCTGCCTGCATTTGCTGTAAAGGCGCTTCCTTTGCTTTTTCCAATTCTCTATCCATTCAAAACAGCCTCCTTTGACTTTTCGTAGCAGAAATCTGTCGTTCTTACCGTCCGGCCCGCCGTTGCAAAAGGGCGATGGTCTCAATATGGTTTGTGTGGGGGAAGAGATCCACGGGGACGAACTGCTTCGCCCGGTAGCCCTGCCGGGTGAACAACGCCACGTCCCGGGCCAGCGTTTCGGGGTCGCAGCTCACATACACCACCCGGGCGGGAGCCATGCGGGCCACCGCCTCGATGCAGGCCGGGGTGCTGCCTGCCCGGGGCGGGTCCAGAAAGACCACGTCGGGGCGCAGCCCCTGCCCGGCGGCCCGGTGCATCCATTCGGTGGCGTCGGCGCAGAAGAAGCGCGCCTGCCGCAGCCCGTTGCGGCGGGCGTTGGCGGCCGCGTCCCGTACGGCGGCGGGGTTGCGCTCCACCCCGATGACCTTTCCCGCCCGGGGCGCGGCACACAGCCCGATCGTGCCGATGCCGCAGTACGCGTCCACCACGGTCTCCCGCCCGGTCAGTCCGGCCAGTTCCATGGCCGCGGCGTAGAGCACCTCGGTCTGGGCGGGGTTGACCTGGTAAAAGCTGCGGGAGGAAATGGCGAACCGCAGGCCGCACAGCGTGTCCACCACCATCCCGGGTCCGCAGAGGACCTTTTCCCGGTTGCCCAGCACGGCGCTGGTGGCTGTGGGGTTGATGTTCTGCACGACGCTCTGCACCCAGGGCGCGCTCCCGCGCAGGGCAGCGCAGAAATTCCGGCTCCCCGGCAGGGCGGGCCCCGGCGTGACCAGTGTGACCAGCACCCGGCCCTCCCGTGTACCGCGCAGCACCACATGGCGCAGCATCCCGGCGCGGCGGTCCTCGTCGTACGCAGTCCAGCGGCAGGCGCGCGCCGCTTCCAGCACCGCCTGCAGCGTGCGGTTGAGCGCCTGCTGCTGCAGCAGGCAGTCCGCGCTTGGCAAGACCCGGTGGGTGCCCTCCGCATACAGGCCGCAGGCCAGCCGCCCCTGCTGCATGGCAAAAGTGGCGATGGCCTTATTGCGGTAATGCCAGGGGTCCGCCATGCCGCGCACCGGCTCCACCGGCGCAAAACGGCCCAGCAGGGCCTGCAGCCGGGCCTGTTTTTGCGCCAGCTGTTCGTTGTACGGCAGCGCCAGCAGCGGGCAGCCGCCGCATTTCTTTGTGGTATTGGGACATTCTGGCCGGTTCATGGCAGGTCCACCTTTCATAAGGGGTTTTCGGGGGCTTGCGCGCCGTGGTACAATAGTAGACAGGCAGAGCATAGCGCCCGCCCCGCGGCGCATAAGTTTGAGGCAGGCTCTGACTGGAAATGGAGGTACTCCGATGAAAGTATTACTCATCAACGGCAGCCCGCACAAAAACGGCTGCACCTGCACCGCCCTGAGCGAAGTGGCCGCCGCCCTGCAGGCCGACGGCGTCGAGACCGAGATCTTCCACATCGGCGGCGCGCCGGTAGGCGGCTGCGTGGGCTGCGGCGGCTGCGCCAAGGCCGGCAAATGCGTCTTTGGCGGGCCGGTGGCCGACGTGCTGCCTCTGGCAGAGCAGGCCGACGGCTTTGTGTTCGGCGCGCCGGTGCATTACGCCACGGCCTCCGCCAGCATGCTGGGCTTTCTGCACCGGCTGGGCATGAGCGGCGGCAAGTACCTGCGCCACAAGCCCGCCGCCGTCATCACCAGCGCCCGCCGGGCCGGTACCACCACCGCACTGGAAGCGATGGAGAAGATCCCGCAGTTTTTCGAGATGCCGCTCATCAGTTCTACCTACTGGCCGATGGTCCACGGCAGCAGCGCCGACCAGGTGCAGCTGGACGAGGAAGGCTGCCAGATCATGCGCAACCTGGGCCACAACATGGCCTGGCTGCTGCGCTGCATCGAAGCGGGCAAGGCCGCCGGGATCGACGCCCCCGTGGCGGAAAACAGCAAGCGCACCAACTTTATCCGCTGAGCCGCCCCCTCAATAACCACGTACGGCAGACCGTGTGCCACCCGGCGCGCGGCCTGCCGCATTTTTATGGGAAGGGATTCAGGCTGCCAGCGCCTGCAGCGCGGCCGTACAGAACTGCCAGCCCGCCAGCGCAAAACCGCTGCCGAACGCCAGCCCTGCCAGCACGTCGCTGATGTAGTGCACGCCAATGACCACCCGGGACACAGCGATCAGCACCGCCAGCACCGCCAATACCACGCCGAGGGGCGGCGCACAGTAAGCGGCCGCTACCGCGATGGCCGCCGCCGAAAAGCAGTGGCGGCTGGGCATGCTGCGGCCGGTATCCTTTTTGGGAAAAAGGGGCTGATACCCCAGCGTTACGTAAGGCCGGGGCCGGTCGATCCCCGCGCGCACCGCGCTCCCCACAAGAAAAGCGGCCGCAGGGACGGTCAGCGCGGGGGCAAACAGCGTCTGCCGCCCCGCCGCCAGCCAGAGCAGCAGGCCGATGTACAGCACGTAAACGGCCCCCACCGCGCCGGTGCTGACGCAGCGCAGCGCGCGGCAGGCCGCCGGACGGGCCTGGAACCAGCCGATAACGGCGCGGTATCGGGTCGCATTCATACGGGTATCCTCCTTGTGGAACTGGTATAAGGATAGCACCACGCAAAAGGCTTGTCAAACCGTGGGACCTGCGTTTATAATAAAGGCAGTTTTCGATACAGGGAGGTTTTCCCCTTTGTTTGGTTTTGCAAATTTTCTGCTGCTGGCGCTGTTTGCGGCGGCGGCTGTCGACCTGATCGGGGCCTGGCGGCGCTGCGGCAGGCCGGTTCCCGCCCTGCGCGTGCTGTGGCGGGAAGAGCATCTGCTGTTCGGCGGCTGGGGCGCCGCCCGCCGCCTGCAATGGGGCTCCCGCCTGTTCTGCCTGGGGCTGGCCCTGTATGAGTTTACCGTGGTGTTCTGCAACAGCATGGCCCGGGAACAGTGGCCCTGGGTGCAGGCCCGGCTGGCCCCGGTGCTGGACGTTGTGATGTATCTGGCCTTTTTCGGCAAGATCCTGTTGGGCACCCGCTACAGCTGGCGCAGCCTGGGGCTGGCCGGGGCCTTGTATTTTATCGCCCGCTGGGTCTATTTCAACGGGCAGAACATCTGGTTCCTGGGGCTGGCCGTTGTGCTGCTGGCCGCCAAGGATGTGCCCCTGCGCCGTTCGATGCGCGCATTTCTGGCCAGCGGCCTGCCCGCATTGGCACTGGTGGAGGTGCTGCATTTTGCCGGGCTGATCGCCCCCGGCGCTACCAGCGAGCGCGACGGCAGTTTCCGGCTGCTGTTCGGCTACGGCCACCCCAACACCTTCGGCGGCGTCGTGCTGGGGCTGGTGCTGGCCTGGGTGCTGCTGCGCCTGGGCCGCCTGCGCTGGCTGGAACTGGCCGCCATAGCGGCCGTGGGCGTTTTTTTGCTGGCAGGCCCGGCATCCCGCTCCGCTGCGCTGTGCGCCCTGCTGCTGGCTGCACTTCTGGCCCTGGCCAAGCGGTTCGGCAAAGGCCGCCCCGTGGGCCGTCCGGCCGCCGCCCTGCCCGCCGCCCTGGTCCCGCTGACAGGGGCCGTCAGCCTGATCCTGCCGCTGTTCGTTATCAAGGTGGGGCCCTGGGCCAACGACATCGGTCCCGCCTGGCTGCTGCGCCTGGACGAGTTGCTGACCTGCCGCATCTCCCTTGCCTGGGCCGCCTACCGGGTGCTGGACATCAAAATTGCCGGTCAGATGCTGCCCGATTGGCCGGTGCTGGACAACATTTTCGTTTACCTGCTCTACCAGTTCGGCCCGGTCCTTCTGGTCATTTCCGCCACGCTGCTGACCGCTGCGCTCTACCAGTATGCCCGGCACGGCCGCTGGCAGGAGGCCGCCTGCCTGGTCGTAATGCTGTTGTATGGGTATATAGAGACCCAGGTGCTGCACGTCACCAGCGACCCGGCCCTGCTGCTGCTCAGCGGCGCGGTCTTTGCGCTGCCCTTCTCGCGGTGGAACGAAGCGGACGCTTCCTGCCATTAACCTTTCCGACCCGATAAAGAAGCCCGCGGAAATCCGCGGGCTTCTTGCTTTTTTAAAATGGCCAAAGCTGCCAAGTCGCAATGGGCATAATATAAGAATTTCCCTGCATCATCAGCACCAGAAAGCAAATACCGCTCACAAGATGCCACACAAGCGCCGCACCGCACAAAGTGACCCGCGCGCGCCAGAATTTTGCGCGCCGGCCAGCTTTCCACTCCCTACAGCCACACAGAAAAGCGGCAAAGGATTCCAACAGCAGGACCCAATAGCAGATAAAAGGCCCCACCAGAGATTGCCGTCTGCGATCCGTTCCCCGCTCTCCACCAGAAGCAGCGCCTCTGCCATAGCTATGCAGAAGGTAAGGAAGGAAAATCGGTAACGGAAATTATTCCATGCGGTACGCCCCAGCAGGACCGCCACAGAGCCAATAAACACGAACGAGCGAATAAGCCCCCGGCGGGCTGCTTCATTGGAAAGGCCCCAGACCAGAACTTTACCGGGATATTCTGCCCAGTCAACCGTAAAAATCAACTGCAGTCCTTCACTTTCGCCACCGAACAAAACGATCGATTGCAAAAGGCACAATACGATGCTGGGCAGTACGCTGCATCCCATCAGGATCTCCCGTTTCAGGTTTTGGCCACGAGTCCGCACCAGATCAACGATCAGAAGGATCAGCAGCGCCGGGGCAAAGGCAAAGACAAAGTTTGCCTTGAACGCTGTAGCAGTCGTCAGGAAAAGGGTGTAGATCAACCAATCTTTCCACCGCAGGCCACTCCTCATTCCAGCCCAAGCACGATAAAACCACAGGGCCGCCAAAAGGGCAAACGGTGCCAGCATGATGTAAGTCGTATTATGGTAATTGGTCCCACTGACCGTGCCCAAGTACCAATACCCGCCGCGCGGGATCCAGACCGCCTGCGAAAGATTCACTGCCAAGCTTAGCAAAAGCCCCGCAGAAGCAGCAAGATCCGACACCGTTGTGCAGAGTCCCCAGGCAAACACTACAACAGCCATCAATTGCGCCCCTGCCAATAGGGCAACAACTCCCACCATGCCAAATATGTTGTAAAGCGGGGCAAGCAAAAGGGATGTTGCCGAGTATATTTTTCCCTCTGTTCCCTCTACCGACCATTGGATATGCGTTGGCAAGTCCGACGCATATCCATCGGAAGAATATAGTTGTTGATAATGAAGCCAACACATCGCGGCAAAGTAAAAAATCAGTATCAACAGGACGATCATCTGCCGTCTCCAAGGCGCCTGCTTGCTTCTTATCATGTTTTGCTTCCTCCCAGCCGTTGTTCATTCTTCCGCCAGGCGGATCGTGTCGCCTACGAGGGGGGCGTCCGCCGGGAGCTGCAGCCAGGTGCCGCCTTCCGCCGCACCGGTGCTGAGTTCCTGCGCCGGTACGGCGTGTTCCTGTTCGGCGCCGTCCGCTGCGCGGGTGGTGTAGTGCAGGACCGCCCCTTCTGCCGCGCGGTCCGGCAGGTAGACCGTCACATCCGTCACCGTTTCCAGCGCCGCGTCTGCGCCCAGCCCCAGCCAGGCAATGTCATACCGCCCGTTCGCACCGCGGCCGATGCCCAGCCGGTAGACCGGGCCTTCCGCCTCCACTTGCTCACTGCGCCAAACTTGCAGCGTATGGGCGTTGGTCTCGGTGTCGGCATAGCGCAGGAAGAACGCCTGCTGCGCCGTCAGGTTGCCGCCCCAGATCATAAAGTCGCAGACCACCGGGTCCTGCGTCCCCGCCGGTTCCGCAATGCCCGCTGCCACCGCCTCGCCGAACACGGTATAGTCCCGGCCGCCGCCCGCATAGGCCGAGCGTGTGGCCGCACGCTGCCACACCACCGAGCCGGCCATGCCCACCGCCAGCAGCAGGCTGACCGCCACGCGCCAGCGGGGCCACCAGCTTTTGCGCCGTGCCCAGCCCAACAGGGCGGCGAGCAGCGCCGCCGCCATGAGTCCCACGCCGAAGGATTCCACCGTCTGGGGGATATAACCGTGCCGCCAGTCCACATTGCCGCCCTGCTGATACTTGGGCGATACCGCGATGAGCAGCGCCGGGGCCGAGAGCATGGCCAGACCGATCAAGAACAAAAGCAGCGTTTCTTTCGGCGCCGGCAGATGTTTCAGCCCCGCCAGCACCGCGATCACAGCGCCTGACAGGACCACGCCGCAGATCACGTCAGAAAGTTCGATCTCCCCCGGGCGCACCTTGCCCGCGATCATGGCGTTGAGCGGGAAACCCGCCGACATCTGCATGATCCAGGTCCTGAGGATGGCGGGCAGGTCGAAGCTGGGCGACACGCCTCCCAGATCCGCCGCCGCCCCCGGCAGGATACCGGCGGCGCGCAGGCCGTTCACCGCGCGCGCCCCCAGATTGAAGGCCAGCGCCACGCCCTCCCCGGCCAGCACCGGCACGCTCAGACGCAGCGCCGGACGCACCTTGCCCGTGTACAGCCAGGCCAGCCCGAACAGCGGCACGATATAAACAAAGCCGATTTCGAAAGTCGCGCAGGCGTGGAAGGCGCAGTAGGCTCCCAGCACCGCCCAGCGCTTATGGCCGGTGTCCTGCCAGCGCAGGATGCACACGCCCGCCAGCAGCACCGGCAGCAGCGTGCTCTGCACCAATGCGCCGTAGGAATACAGGCTATTGCCCGTGCAGTCCTGCCAGAGAGAAAACATCATGGGCAGCAGGCAGAAACACAGCAGCCCCATTTTTTTGCTGCGCGACGCCCGGCCCACCAGATACCCGGTCAGGGCAATGTCCGCGTAGGTCCAGGCCAGGATGTAGAGGCGGTAGCCCACCAGGTCGCCGAGGAAATAGCTCGTCCACCCCAGCAGCGGCGGCGAGGAGAAGGGCCGGAAACGGCCGCTTTGCAGCAGGAACTGCGGCAGGACGGACTCCCAGTTGGCCTGCAGCACCTCCCAGAAGCCGTGGTGGGTGGCAAAATAGTAATTCTGCAGATTGATGATCTCATCGTCGCCGCCCAGCTGCGCGCAGGTAGTGATGCTGAGATAGCACCACCCCGCCGCCAGCGACAGCAGGCACACCGCAGGCCAGAACCAGCGCTTTTCCGTCCAGGCTTTCCCCTTCATCCGTCTCTCCCGTTCCTCATTCCAGCGGAATGTAATAGATCATGCCGCTCTCGTGCGCCAGCACGTCCGTTTCGCGGCAGCCGGCTGCCGCGACCAGGTCCTGCAGCGTCTGCTGCTGGTCTTCCGCCGCATAGCCGTCCAGATCCAGATAGATCCCCGCCACGCCCTGGGCGCGCAGTTCCGCCACCATGGCTTCCGGCTCCAGTTCGCTGGTCTCTTTGTACCAGACGTCGTTTTCCGTGCCGAATCCGGCGCCGTAGCTGAAGCGCAGCGTGTCGCTGTGCAGCGGGCCGCGCAGCAAGGTGTAGTCCCACATGTTGTTGAGGGACCCGTTCTCAAAGTTTTTCATATAGGGAAGCTGGAATACGACCGCATCCTCCCCGGCGGCCTGCTCCACTTCCTCCATGAAGGCGGCGTCCTGATACCAGGTCGTCTGCACTTCCTCGTACTTGGGGTTGAACAGGCCCTGCTGCTCCCAGTAACTGTAGGCCAGCACCACGGCCAGTACCGCCGTGAACAGGGCCTTGCCCCGGCCCCGATGGTTCCGCAGGAACCATTCGGCCCAAAGACCGGCGGCCAGCAGCGCAAAGAATGCGATGTAGGGGCTGATGCGGTTATACCCGCGGATAAACCGCAGGAAAATGCCGATCAAACCGCCGAAACTGGCAATGGACGCCAACAGCAGCGCCGCCACATTCAGGCGGCCCAGCAGCCACAGCCGGTCCGACAGGCGCGGGACCGCCTCCCTGCCCGCACGCCAGTCATGGTTGCGGAACAGCAGCGCCAGCAGCGCCAGGAAGGCGATCACGCCCACGATGCCCAGGTAACCGTAGGCGTTCTCGTTGTACATGGGGCCTTCGTCGGTGGCCAGCAGGTGAAAATACCGCTGGAACCAGCGGGCCAGCTTGTCCCACCCATAGCCGTTGGGGGAAAGCAGCAGGCTGCTGATGCGCAGGCTGTAAATATCCGCGCCGATGGGGCTGCGGTAGACGCCGTTGGTCAGCGTGCTGCCCACCCCGGCGATCATGCCCAGCACCATGGGGAAAAAATCGGGGATCATCCAGAGCACGATCTCCCCGATGGTGAGGAAGCAGGGCGTCCCCGCCGACAGCCTGCGGTCCCGCAAGATCAGGCAGAGCGCCGTGACGCACAGGAAAAAGCAGGTGAAATAGGGGTAATAGGCCGCGCCGTTGTTGGCGATACCCCAGGCAAAGGCCAGGGCCAGCCAGTTGCGCGGGTTGCGCAGGAAGCCTTTCCCGGGCCGCCCGAAGGCGGGGTCCTCGGCGCACCAGAAGCACAGCAGCACCGAGAACGGCACGAACTCCACCGCCGCCAGCATCATATGCCCGGCCAGCCGCTGATGCACGTAGGGGCACAGGCCGAAGGTCACGCCGAAGGCGAAAGCCAGCCAGCGCCGCATGCCTGTCATGCGGAGCACCGCGTACCCGGCCAGCGCGTTGGCAAAGGGGATCACCAGCACATAGAGGTTGAACACCACGCCGGTGTCTTTGGTGAACAGCCCCACAAAGGCGACGAACAGGTCGTAGATCAGGTCATAGTTGGGCTCATAGGGGCTGGGCGGCTGGTAGAAGGGCCAGCCCAGCGAGGCGGTCAGGTCGCCGTAGCTGCGCTGCACCTGCCCCACCCAGTAGATGCCGTCGCCGCCGTAGAGCATGGGCACCTGCCAGTCCAGCCGCCAAAGCTGGAAGAAATAATACTCACTCAGCGCAATGGCGGCGATGACCAGCAGGATCATGCCGCCTTCGCGCAGGATCTTTTCGTGTTTGCGTAGCATAGGCACCCTCATTCGCCGTTCTGCATGGCGGCCACGTAGGCGTCGCAGACTTCCTCCGCCGGGCCGTCGCCCCGCAGATGGCCGTGGTCGATCCAGATGGCCCGCTTGCAGAGCTGCTTGACCTGGTTGATGTCATGGCTGACGAACAGCAGCGTGGTCCCGCCGGAGAGCATCTTCTCCATGCGGGCGTGGCATTTCTGCTGGAACATAAAATCGCCCACCGAGAGGATCTCGTCGCAGGCCAGGATCTCGGCCTCCACCTCGGTGGCGATGGAAAAGCCCAGGCGGGCGATCATGCCGCTGGAATAGTTTTTCACCGGCACGTCCACGAAGTCCCACAGTTCGGCAAAGTCGATGATGTTCTGAAAATGCCGCTCCATGTAGTCCCGGTCGTGGCCCAGCACGGCCCCGTTGAGAAAGACGTTCTCCCGGGCGGTGAGTTCCAGGTCGAACCCGGCGCCCAACTCGATCAGAGGCGCGATCTCGCCGTTGACGGTCACGGTGCCCTTCGTGGGGTACATGACCCCGGCGATAAGCTTGAGCATGGTGCTTTTGCCGCTGCCGTTGCGGCCGATGAGCGCCACCGACTCCCCCGGTTCAACGGAGAAGGAGATGTCCTGCAGCGCGTAAAACTCATTGAAAAACAGCTGCCGTTTGAGCAGCTTGACGGTGTATTCCTTGAGCGTCTCGGTCTTTTCCTGCGCCAGATTGAAGCGCATCGAGACGTCTTGCACCTGGATGATGGGCATAGCGGGCGGCTCCTTACAGATACAGAATAAAATTGCGCTGCAGCTTGCGGAAGGCCGCCAGCCCCAGTGCCACCATACAGACTGCGCTTGCGATGCAGGCCAGCCAGGTGTTGGGCCCCGGCACGAAGCCATACATGACCAGGCAGCGCAGGCAGTTGATATAGTGGTACAGCGGATTGAACTTGATGATCTGCTGCATGAAGCCCGGCAGCTGGGACAGCGGGTAAAACAGCGGCGTGGCGTACATCCAGGCCATGGTCAGGATGCCGTAGAGGTACTGCAGGTCACGGAAATAGACCGCCAGCGCCGAGAGCAGCAGCGCCATACCGCAGCAGAACAGGAACAGCAGGCAGATGGGCGCCCAGGCCAGCAGCAGCGTGGGGTACAGCGGCGAGCGGGTGATGAGCATGACCAGCAAAATGGCCGCCAGACTGAACAGCAGGTTGACGAAGCTGGACACCACCCGGCTGACGGGAAAAATAAACTTGGGCACGTACACTTTTTTGATAAGGGAGGAGTTGCCCAGCACGCTGCCCATGCCCATGTTGGTGCTCTCGTTGAAAAAGTTGAACAGCGTGTTGCCGCAGATCAGATACAGCGGGTAGTTGGGGATGTCGAAACGGAACATGTACGAAAAAACCAGCGTCTGCAGCAGCATCATCAGCAGCGGGTTGAGGATGCTCCACAAATAACCGAGGAAGCTGCGCCGGTATTTGACTTTGAGGTCCCGCGTGACCAGTTCCCGGATCAGCGGACGGTATTTTTTGAAGTGCCCCCAGCTGGTGCGCAGTTGGCCGGTGGATCGGTGTTGCATGGGTGCGGAATCTCCCTTGTTGTTTACAGTTTAAACGGCGTTTCGCCGGTCAGGCCATCGGCGCGCAGCATGTTCTCCATCACGTCGATGTCGGCGCTGACGTCCAGCGCATCGTCCTGGAACAGCTGGTCCAGCTGCGTTTCAAACGCATGGACCAGGGTGTCCATCGTCTGTTCGATACGCTTTTTGGATTCGCTGATATTCTCCCCTTCCACGCCCTGCGCGTCCAGTTCCGCGTAGGTCTGGAGCAGCTTGAGCGAGGTGGGCAGATAGTAATCCATGAACTTGCGCATGCGCGGCAGTTTGTCGGGGTCGGACTTGGCCTGTTCAAAGATCTTGGCCGACACCGCCTCCAGCCGGTCGATCTTGTCGCTCATCTCCTCGTCGGGGATGGCGTCGTTGACCGCGCGCAGGTCGTCCAGGATCTTCTGGTACTGGTCCTTTTCCTTCTGTTCGATCTTGGGCTTGCGGCGCTTTTTGGGCGCGGGCTCGGGCGCCTTGCCCTCCACCACCAGGTAGCGGCGGCGCATGTCGAGGTAGGCGTCGGGGCCGAACACTCCGTCGTCGATGCAGTTTTCCAGGTATTTGCAGCACTTGTCATAGCTGCAGGGGATGGCCCCCGCAATGTCCGCAATGGGCATGTTCTTGGCGTCGCCCACGATATTGTCGATTTTTTTGCGCATACGGCGGCCGGTGCGGATCGTGTGCGCACCGAACAGGCAGCCCACGCCGCCGGTGAGCATCATCAGCACCGGGATGGATTCCTCCAGCAGCCAGGTCCAGTAGTAGCCGCCCTCCATCAGCGCGTCCGGCAGCCAGTAGATGCCGTCCGGCAGGGCCAGCAGCCCCACGGCCAGCAGGGCGATGCCCGCAATGGTCAGCCCGGTAGCCAGGGCGGGGCTTTCCTTTTTGCGGGGCGCGGCAGGCAGGTTCCGGGCGGCCCCGGCGTCCCCCTCCGTCTGGTTTTGCGCATAGACCGGGTTTACATCCAGCGACATATCCCGCCGGGTGTACCTGCGCGCTTTCTGCTCAAAACCGCCCAGCTGGCCCCGGCGCATGGCGCTGTTCAGCCCGATGAACACAAAGCCCAGCGGCCACCACACCACAAAGCCGATGACAATGGCCCACCAGGGGAACTGGAAGGGTCCGTCGCCGCGGTGGTACTCATTGCGGTCGTAACGGTTCTGGTAACGGGCCCCGCTGCCGCTGTACGGGTGGTCCGGGTCGGTGTAGCGCGGCCTTTCTTCCTGATTTGGCATAATTTCTCCTCTTTCCCTCAGGGAATATCCGACAACAGCTGTTTCAGCTCGTCGCTCAGGTAGTAGGTGCTGCCCGCCTGGTACGGGTTGTTTTTGTTGTACGGCACATGGGTGCACAGGTAACTGACCCACTTGTTGTAGCCGGACACCGTCAGGTGCACGCCGTCCGGCTGGGCGTACTCGGCCAGCAGGTAGCCGGACTCATCGCTGAACTCGGCGTTCAGGTCCAGGAAATAGCAGCCCCGCTCGGCGCACATGCTCTGGATGGACGCGTTGATGGCGGCCAGACGGTCCGGGGCCAGGCCGGGGGCGTCATCCGCCACCGTCTCCTGCGTGGCGGAAAGGATGGACTGCACATAGAGCGCCGTGTTGGGCAGCGCCGTGCGCAGCTCGTCCAGCATACGGGCGTAGTAGTTCAAAAAGCTCTCGTCGTTGCCGGTGGCCACCAGCGCATTGGTGCCGATGAGGATATACAGCTTGGCGGGCTGGGCGTTGGTCAGCACATCCAGCGCCACCTCCTCCCCGCGGTCGGGGCTTTCCACCGTGGCGCGGTTGACGATGGTGTTGGGGCTGACGCCCTCATACCCGCAGATCAGCGCGCCGCCCACGTCGATGTCATACTCGCTCTGGCTGAACCCGGCGGTCAGCGAATCCCCCAGGAAAGCGGCGTCCGCAAACCAGGAAGTATCCACGCGCCCGAACTCCGGCAGGGAGGCGGGCTCGGCGGGCAGGGCCGTGTAGGTATAGCCGTTCTCCCCGGTCTGCCGCACCGGGCCCACGCTGCCCCAGTTCAGCGCCTGGGCCGTCGTGGATGAACCGCCGCCCCCGTACGGCAGCGGCGCAACCAGCTGGTCGCTGGCGGGCGCCGGCGTTTCCTGCGCGGTATCCCCGCCGGTCACACTGGTGGGAAGCAGCACCGTGATGATGCCGGACAGCACCAGGATCCCCCCCACGGTAGCCGCAGCGAAGGTCCGGCGGCGACGGCGGCGGCGCTCCCGCGCGCGGCGGGCGGCGGCACGGCGCTGTTCCGGGGTGCGCGGCGGGCGGCCCTGCGGGCCGGGCGCCTGCCCCTGGGGCCCTGCGGGCGCACCGGGGCGCACCCAGCCGTTCTGCCAATCATATTGCGTATCGGACCGGGGCCGCGGCGGGCGTTCCCTGCCCGGGCGTTGCGAATCCGGCATAGGTCGTTTTCCCTCCCCACTGGCAAAATCGCCTAGATATACTAGTGATTATAGCACAATCCCGCTGATAAAAACAGGGGCTAACGCAAGATTTTGCAAATGCAGCCCTCTATAGCCGCAGAAAAGCCCCGGCCCGCAAAATGCGGACCGGGACCCAGTGCATTTTTTAATGACGGCGGCCTACCCCGCCGCCGCGGCTGGAACCGCCGCCGGGGCGAAAACCGCCGCTGCGGGGACGCGGCGCACGGCCTGCGCCGCCCATGCCCCCGCGCATCGAGGGTCCGCGCCCGGGGCCGCCCCGGGGCGGCCGGGGCGCGCCGAAGCCCCCGTAAGGTCCGGGTCCGCCGAAGCCCGGCGGCGGAGGGGGCGGACGCCGGGGGCGGCGCGGGCGGGACGCGCGGCCCAACCCGTACCAGAACAGCGCACGGCCGGCCCCGCCGCCCCCGCCGTAGGGCGGGCGCGGCCCGCGGGGACGCAACAGGTTAATGACCAGCGCGATCACCAAAAGCACCGCCAGGACTACCAGCACCACAGTCATGGGGGCAATTCCTCCTATATCTGATGGTGATACAGGCTCCAGTGCTGCATTATCCAAACTAGTGACAGGTACCCCATAAATATTGCAAAGCTCCTCGGCAATTGCACGTACAGTCTGTTGAGTACCTATGTTATAATCTCCATCAACCCAACTTGGCTCCATTTGTTCCTCCAAAATGGTTGCCATCATACTGATTGTTAGTTGAGTTTCCAGTCCCATTCCGCGAGTCAAATAATAATCATCTTCACCAGGAACTAAAAGCAGTAAAACCCCATTGTCCTGATTTGCCGCCCCCAACCCCCATGTGTTTAGAACATCGTAAGCGTAGCCCTCCATCGTGGAGTTTCCGATGTATTCGGTTGTATATACGCCGATCTGCGCACCACAAGTATCTTGCAAAGCGACTGAAATATCCTCAATATAATCCTCAGTCGGGGTTGACAGAATATTTGCGTAATCGTTGACTGCGGTATAAGGGTTTAGTTCCACAGCCGCCAGGGCGGCAGGTCCGGCGGCTCCCAGACAAAGGGCTACGGCGAGGGCCAGCAGGCCCTGCCCGGTCTTTCGTATCACCTGTTTCATATCACTATCCTGTTTTGTTGCAAGGTTCAGCCCGCCGGGGCGAAGGCTTCCAGCGGCCCCGCGCCCCACAGCCCCGCCAGCACGTTGGCCGGGAAGGCCGAGACCGTCGCATTGTAGCTTTCCACTTTGCTGTTGTATTCCGCAGCCGCCCGCTCGATGGTGGCCTGGGCCGAGGTGAAAGCGTCGTGCAGGTCCTGCAGCTGGCCTTTCGCCCTGGCGTCCGCCTCGTCGGAGGCCGCCGTATACAGCACTTCCACCGCGCCGGCCAGCGTATTGTTCCGTTCATACTGCACCGCGGGCCGGTCGGGGTCCGCCGTTTCGTTCCAGGCGTCCAGCGCCTGCCGGGCGGCCTGCACATCGGCGTCCTGCTCCCCCAGCACGCCGCCCGCCACCCGGATCAGGCTGGCGGCCGCGTCGGCCTGGTCGGCCAGGTCGCTCTGGATGCCGTGGCCGTACTCGTCCTGGGCGGCGGAGTAGATGCGGGCCGTGCTGTCGTGCAGCGCCCGCAGCCTGCCGCCCCCGACGCCCAGCACCGACGCCAGCGCCAGCACCGCAAGGGCCAGCGCCGCCACCGGCCGCTTTCTGGCGGGCGGCGGCAGTTTGGATTCCACCCGGCCCAGCACTTCCAGCTGGGGGCCGTGGATCGTGAAAGTTTCCTGTTGTTCCAGTTGCATGGCAGTTCCCCGGTTGTATCCGGCCGGTCAGCGTCAGGCGTTGATCTCCAGCAGTTTGGCGCGCAGTTCGCCTTCGATGCGGCCCAGTTCCTGCTCGGCGTTGGCGCGCTTGGCCTTGCCGTCGGCCCGGATCTTGTTGAGTTCGTCCAGCGTTTCGATCAGCTGTTTGTTGGTCTCCTTGAGCGTCTCGATGTCCACGATGCCCCGCTCGGATTCTTTGGCGATGTCGATGGTCCCCTGCTTGAGGGTGGCCGCGTTGCGCCGCAGCAGATCGTTGGTAGCGTCGGTGACGGCGCGTTCAGCCTTCATGGCCTCCTGGCTGTGGGCGATGCCCAGGGCCAGCACCATCTGGTTCTTCCACAGCGGGATGGTGTTGACGATGGTGGTCTGGATCTTCTCGGCCATCATCGTGTCGTTGGACTGGATCAGGCGGATCTGGGGCCCCATCTGGATCGAGATGTTGCGGGTCAGTTCCAGATCGTACAGTTTCTTCTCAAAGCGGTCGCACAGATCGGCCAGATCCCGGGCCGCCTGGGCGTCCTCGGGCAGCTGGGTGCGCCGGGCCTTGTCCTGGGCGGCCTTGAGTTCGCCGCCGCGCACCGCTTCCAGTTTCTTGCGCCCCGCCAGGATATACATGGTCAGTTCCTTGAAGTAGACCAGGTTCAGCTGGTACATCTTGTCCAGCATGGTGATATCCTTCATCAGCACCACCTGGTGGTCCTCCAGCTGGGCGCGGATGCGTTCCACATTTTTGTCGGCATTTTCATACTTGGTCTTGAGCTGTTCCAGATTGTTGCCCGCCTTTTTAAAAAAGCCGAAGATCCCCTTGGGCTGCTCGGCGTTGGCGTCGAACCCCTGCAGTTCCGAGATCAGGCCGGTGATAAGTTCGCCGGTCTCCCCCATGTCCTTGGTCTTGACGCGGGAGAGCGCCGTCTCGGAAAAATCGCTGAGTTTTTTCTGGCTGGCCGCGCCGTACTGCAGCACCATCTGGGAATTGGTGATGTCGATCTTCTCGGCAAAATCGTCCACCATCTTCTGCTCTTCAGGGCTCAGGGGCGTATCCTCCACCTTGACGGGTTCCGCCTTCTTGACTTCTTCCACCACCTGCTCATCCGCGGCGGGGTCCAGCGTCAGGGTGGGCGCCGCATCCAACGTCAGCGAGGGGGCGGCGGGCACGTTCAGATCCAGTTCCTTGTTCAGGTCAGCCATAGGGGTCCATCCTTTCTTGCTCGTTCCGGTTTATTTTGTCAGGTTCTGGCTTTTCAGAATACTGTCCAGCACCTCGATGTCTGTGGAAAGTTCCAGCGCTTCGGCGCTGTACAGCGCGTCCAGCTGATTTTCAAAGGCGGCAGCCGTCGTTTCGGCATTGGCGCGCAGTTCCGCGACGATCCGCGCGGCGTTCTCGCCCCGGACGCCGTTTTTTTCCAGTTCCACATACGCGCCCATCAGCTTGACCACTTCCGGCAGATAGTACCGGGCGAAACGGTCGATCTGGCGCGCCTTGTCCGGCTCGTTTTCCACCACGGCGGCGATCCCGCGGCCCGCTTTCTCCATGCGGTCCAGCGCGCGGGAAAGCTGCTGGTCCGGGATGGCGTCGTTGAGCTTGTGCAGCGCCTCCAGATTTTGGTCGATGCCGCCAAGCAGTGCGTCCACATCCTCGCTGCCGGTGGCGTAGGGCACCAGCGTGCGCACCACCCGCATGGGGCAGAAATGCCGCGCCGCGGCGTAGACCGCCGCGCTGCACGCCGCCGCCAGCGCCAGGTTGACCAGCGTGTACGGCGGGAACACCAGCGACGCCAGCGGCCAGGCAAGGGCCGCCAGATACAGCGGCAGGACCGGGCGGACCTGCTTTTCCTCCCATTTGCTCATGGCGTGTACCCTCCTGCACCGATCATGATGATATACAACTTATTATAGACCAAAAGGCCGCCGCTTTCAACTGTCCAGTTGTAAAAACGGGCCCAGTGCCGCGCCCCAGGCGGCCCGCAGCTTTTCCATCGTCCAGGCGGCGTTGGCGGGGCTGGTGCTGGGCAGCACCGTGGCGGGCAGGCCCGTTTGGGGCAGGGCGTAGCGGGCGTAGACCCGGCCCGAAGCCGCCCCGTTGCAAAAGACCGCACGCACGCCCAGCCTGCGTACCAGGGCGGCCACGTCGTTGGGCTCCACGTTGCGGATGGACGCGTCCGACGCGCCGCGGATGTCGCAGGCGCCGATGGTATCCCACACCGCCAGCCCGTGGCGCAGGATGATGGCCTTCTTGGCTTCCAGGTCGGCCCAGTCCGGGGCCGGTTCGCCGGTGAGCGCCGCCATCAGCGGCCAGAAGCGGTTCTGGGGGTGGCCGTAGAAAAAGCCCTGTTCCCGGCTTTTGGGGCTGGGGAAGCTGCCCAGGATCAGCGCGTTCGCCCGCGCGCCGTGCAGCGGCGGCAGGCCGGGGCCTACATGGGTGTACGCTGCTTTTTCCGCCATCTCAGAACGCCTCCGGCCAGAGTTGCCGGCACAGCTGCGCCACACCGCAGGGCGCCGCATCGGGCCCGATCTGCCCCGCGGCCGCTTTGGCGGCGGCGCTGGCGTTGCCCATAGCCACCCCCAGGCCCGCGGCCTGCAGCATGGCGGCGTCGTTGTCGCCGTCGCCCACCGCCACGCAGGCGGCGGGGTCCAGCCCTGCCAGCCGGGCCAGCGCCCGCAGGCCGTAGCCCTTGTCGATGCCCTTTTTCAAAATATCACACCCGTCGCTGCCGGGGTAGGAGTAGAGGAAATGCAGCCCCAGGTAGCCGTACTTTTGCCGGAATGCCTCGGCCCGGTCCCTGGGCGCAAATCCGAAGGCCCCGAAGGGCATCTCCACCAGGTGGTGGTCCTGGTCCTCCCCGTCCCGGATGTTGTTGTTCAGGTTTTTGGCTTTTTCCCGCCGGATAAAGGTTTCGTAGCCGGTGTAAGCATAGTTGGCGTCGTGGAACGTGAAGCGCAGGGGTAGTTCGTAGTCCTCAAAAAAATCCACCAGGGCGTACATTTCCTCCGGCGTGAAGCGGTGGATCTCCAGGTCGTTCCCCTGCCGGTCCAGCAGCTGGGCGCCCCCGGCGCAGAGCCAGTAGTCCGGCCGGATGGACCGCAGCAGCCCTTTGCCGATGCCGGTACGGCCCCGCCCGGTGGCGATGGCGATGCGCACCCCGGCGCGCTGGACCGCGCACACCGCCTCGGCGTTTTCCCGCGGGACCTGCGCGCAGCCCTCCGGCCGCAGGGTGCCGTCTATATCCAAAAGAAGCAGTTGGTAGTTCATCCCGTTGTCCCTCCTGCGGGTATTATAGCAAAGTCTACAGCCCCCCTGCAAGGCATATTGTAAAGCGGGAGGTGATCGCATGCATCGCGGTCTGGATCTGGCGCGTCCCCGGCGGCGCTGGCGCCGGCTGCTGGCGCTGCCGCTGCTGCTTGCGCTGTGGCTGGCCCTGCCCCGGCTGGCGGCCGCCGCCCCCGCCGGACTGGCCCGCATGCAGGGCGCGCTGGGGGATCTGCTGCTCCCCCGCTATACTGCGGAGCTGGCGGATTTGCGGCAGCAGAACGCCGCGCTGCATGAGCAGCTGGCCCGTTCCGCCGACGCCCTGGCCGAAAATGAGGCCCTGCGCAGTCTGGTGGGCGCAGGCCTTCCCACGGGGCGCTGGCAGCCCGCACGGGTGGTAGCCCGCCGGGGCGGCGCCCTCACGCTGGCCTGCACCGCCGGGGCAGGCGCTCCCCTGCTGGACCCCCAGGGGCGCTATGCCGGACGGGTGGTGCGCTGCTACGGCAACGATACCTGTCTGGCGGCGCTGGCGGGGACGGAGGAGGACCCCTGCGCCGGGCTGGCCGGGGCTTTTGCCGGACTGCTGGACCGCAGCAGCGGCTGGCGGCTGACCGGGCTGCCCGCGGACTGCGGCCTGGCCGCCGGGACGGCGGTCACCACACCGGGCGGCTACTGGCTGGGCACGCTGGCCGAAGCGCCCCGGGCCGACGGCAGCGGCCTGACCGCCGAAGCCCGCCTGACGGACACGGCCGATTTGGGCAGTACGATCTTTTTTGTAAAATATTGATTGCTATTTCGACAGAAATCGCCTATACTAGAATCATGGAGGAAGGAGGTGGCCTGCCATGGCCAGACGCAGCGGGGAGCCGCCGCGCCGCCAGGGGCGCGTCATGGCGCTGCTGGTGGTGTGCTGTGTGGTGTTTGTGCTCTTTTTCGGGCGGCTTGCCTGGATGCAGTTCGTCATGGCGGACCACTATGCCGAAAAAGCGGCCCAGGCCAGTTCGGCCAGCTACACCGTGGAACAGCACGCAGCGCGCGGGGCCATCACCGACCGCAGCGGGACCGTGCTGGCGCGGGACACCACCGTATATGACCTTTACCTGCGGGTCCCGGCGCCACCGGGCACCCGGATGCAGGATACCGTACAGACCCTTGAAGAACTGACGGGCGGCAAGGATGTGGAAACACAACTTGCCGCCTTTTGTTCTGCCGTTTCGGCCGGGGAACTGCTGGTACAGAAGGAGATCGGCAGCGAGACCATCGCCGCCCTCTACCGGGCCGGACTGGTACAGAGCGGCGCGGTACGGCTGGACGCCCGCGGGGAACGCATCTGGCCCAACGGCACGCTGCTGCCCCATGCGCTGGGCTTTACCGGGCCGGTGACCGCCGAACAGTGGCCCGACGTGCAGGCCCGGGGCCTTCCGATGGACAGCATCCTGGGCCAGAGCGGGCTGGAAAAGGCCTATGACAGCCTGCTGCGCGGGCAGGACGGGCGCCTGCTGGTCAACGCCGGGCTGGACGGCGCGGTACGCCAGACCTACCAGCTGACCCCCGTGCAGCCCGGTTCCACGCTGGTACTGACGCTGGACGCCGGGCTGCAGGCCACCCTGCAGCGGGCGCTGCAAAGCCAGATCCAGACCCTGCAGGCCACTGCCGCAGCGGGCGCAGGGCGGGAGGCATGCGCCGGGGCCGCCGTGGTGGTGGACGTAAGGACCGGCGGCATCCTGGCCGCCGCCAATTGGCCCGGTTACGACCTGAACGGCTACCGGGCGGATTACGCCGCCCTGGCCGCTGACCCCGCCGCACCGCTGCTGGACCGCGCTTTTCAGGGGCTGTACGCGCCGGGGTCCGCCTTCAAGCCTGCGGTGGCGGCCGCCGCCCTGACCGCGGGCTACGACCCCAGCGACACTGTAAACTGTACCGGGCGTTACCTGTATTACAGCGGCTACCAGCCGCGCTGCCTGCAGGACCGCCACGCCGGACCGGTGGATCTGCGCACGGCGCTGCAGTACAGCTGCAACATCTTTTTCTACGATACCGGCCGCCGCCTGGGCGTGGATGTTTTCAGCGCCATGGCCCGGCAGCTGGGACTGGCCGACCCCACCGGCGTGGAACTGCCCGAAGCCGAAGGCCGCCTGACCTGGTCCGGCGACAGCAATTACCAGTCCGGCCTGACACTGATGGCCGCCATCGGCCAGGGCAACACGGCGGTGACCCCGGCGCAGCTGGCAGTCTATGCCGCCACGCTGGCTACCGGCGGGCAGCGCCCCACCCTGCATTTTGCCAGCCATGCCGCCGACCCGGCCACCGGGCAGACCGTGTGGCAGTACACGCCGCAGTTCACGGCGGTAGCGGGCGGCGAGAGCGTATTCGGGCCCATCCGCGACGGTATGGTGCGCATGGCCCGGAGCACCCGCGTGCTGCGGGAAGCCCCGGTGCCGTGCGCCGCCAAAACCGGCAGCCCCCAGCGCGCCGAACAGATGCCCGGCGGCGGTTACTATACCAACTCGGTGCTGATCGGCTACGCCCCCGCCGACGACCCGCAGATCGCCGTATCGGTGGTGCTGGAATACGGCGGAGGCGGCGCCAACGCCGCCCCCATTCTGCGCGCGGTGCTGGACGCCTGCTTCGGTTGAAGCCCCCTTCGTTGATGAACGGAATTCACACAAGGGTCTAGACAGTATGTTGTTAAAACGTTCAAAAATGCGTCCGCTTTTTCTGTGAAAAAGTCAGTTGCCGCCTTGTGCAAAGTGTGTTACAATACAAATGAGATAGTGTCGCGGTGCTGTGCGGCCGTAATTACAGGAGGCTCGCCCTTGAACGCGCAATGTTGTATGATCTGTTCCGGCAAAGGGGGGACCGGCAAGAGCACGGTTTCCGTTCTGCTGGGCGCCGGCCTTGCGCGGCTGGGGCGCAAAGTACTGTTGATCGAATTGGACTCCGGCCTGCGGAGCGTGGATATCATCGCAGGCGTCTACGGGCGCACTGTGTACGATATTGAAGATGTTCTGTGCGGGCGGTGCGAGGGCAGCAAGGCCATCGTCCCCAGCCCGCTGTACCCCGGGCTTTCCGTCATCAGCGCCCCCTATGAAGGCGGGGATGTGGAAGCCGCCCCGCTGGGGCGGCTGCTGGCGGCGATGCGCCCGTATTTTGATTTTATCCTGCTGGATACCGCCGCCGGGATGGGCGCGCCGTTTGCTGCGGCTGCCACGGTGGCCGACACCGCCCTGATCGTGCTGACTCCGGACCCGGTGGCCCTGCGTGACGGGCGCATCGTAGCCGACCGCCTGCTGCGCGGCGGGCGTCCCCAGAGCGCCGTTCGGCTTGTGATGAACCGCATCACGCGGGAGAGTTTCGGCAAACGGGCCGCCGTTTTTGATCTGGACGAATGCATCGACACCGTCGGTGCCCAGCTGCTGGCCGTGATCCCCGAAAGCCGGGAATTGCAGCAGGCCGGGGCGCAGGGTACCGTTCCGCCGGCCCATGACCCGGCTGTGACCGCCGGACAGGCTATGGCCCGGCGGCTGTGCGGGCAGCGTGTTCCGCTTACCTTGTAACGCTTGAGAAGGATGGTGTAGCATTATGATAATCGCCCTGGTGGCTCACGACGCCAAAAAGGAGCTGATGGTACAGTTTTGCACCGCCTATCGGCATATCCTGTCGCAGCACAGGCTGATCGCAACAGGTACGACGGGACGCCTTGTGGAAGAAAACGCCGGCCTTGCGGTGCAGAAGTTCCTGCCCGGCGGCCACGGCGGCGACCAGCAGATCATGGCCCGCATTGCCTGCGATGAAGTGGATATGCTGCTGTTTTTCCGGGACCCCATCACCGCCAAACCCGGCGAACCCAACGAGATGAATCTGCTGCGCATCTGTGACGTACATAACATTCCGGTGGCCACCAACATCGCCACCGCGGAGGTGCTGATCCACGGCCTGGAACACGGCGACCTGGACTGGCGCACCATCCTCAACCCCCAGCACGGCGTGTGAACGCCCTGCCAACATGCTCCCAAATGAACAGCCCCTGCCTGCGCGGAATGCGCAGGCAGGGGCTGTGGCGTTGTATAGGGCTGTGGGGCGGTTTGGGTCAGGGCGCGGCCGGGGCGGCAGCGTCGTCCCGCTGCCACAGCAGTTCGGCTCCTTCGGGCAGGGTCCGGCTGCCGGAATCTTCCCACGGCTCAAACTGACTGTACGGTAGATAGTAGACAGCCGTCAGGCGGTCCAGCGCCGCCTGCCCATCTTTGGCCGCCGTGTATAGAGGCACCTCATAGGGGGCGCCCGGCCCGTGACCCTCCCACTGGGTATGCGCCCAGGAATCCCACAGGGACCGGCACACCGAAAAGACCAGCGCCGGTCCTTCTTCTGTTTCCGCCATTCCGACCCAGTACATGGTGGCGTACTCGGCCGGGTCCAGATGCAGCACGATGCCTTCCCCCTGGATCCGCCAGCTTTCTGAGAGCGTTTCATATTCCACACCCAGGATCGCATCCGCGTCATAGTCACGGAAGTTTCCCTTGGCGTAGGCATACACCCCCAGCCCCGCGCAGCCGACCGCCGCGGTAACAGCGGCTGCCGCCAGCGCGGTCAAGACCCTTTTCTTTCTATGGGTACGCCGGACCCGCTGCAGCGCAGCGGCCTCTTCACGGGCCTTGATCCTCTCCATCTCGACTTCCGCCGGGGCGATCCCCTGCATTTTTTCCCAAAGGGCGCGGCAGTCCGCACATTCTTCCAGATGTTCCTTCACGGCGGCGGCGGTGTCCGGCTCGCACACCTGGTCCTTATACAGCGGCAGCAGGTCCCGCACCAGATAGCAGGGCAGTTTCATGGCAAAGCCTCCTTCAGTTTGGCCCGGGCCCGGTAGTAGGTCACCCGGGCCCAGCTTTCGGTCTTTTCGTGCAGCGCGCCGATCTCGGCAAAGGTCAATTCGCCGTAGACCCGCAGCCAGAACACCTCCCGGTAGGGTTCCGGCAGGGCGTGCAGCGCCCGGTGCAGGGTCAGCGCCCCCTGGCGCTGTTCCAGCCGTTCCCCGGGCAGCGGGTCGCGGTCGGGCGTGTCGGGCGGCGTCTCCGGCAGCGGGACTTCCCGTTTATGGCGGCGGTAATGGTCCGCCAGCGCGTGCTTGGCGATGCTGCACAGCCACACATTCACCGGGCATTCCCCCTGGAAACGGTCGATGCCGCGCAGGGCTTTATAAAATGTTTCCTGCGCCAGGTCGGCGGCCAGTTCGCTGTCATGGCACAGGGTCATCAGATAGGCATAGACCGCTTTGTAATACCGGGCATAGACCTGTTCAAAGTCGTCTTTCCGCACTGCCGCGCCCTCCTTTCCCGCATTTTTCAACCGGCTGTACCCATAAGACGCAGAACCTCGCCGGACGTTACAGCTTCTTCCTGTTTTTTATACAAAAAGCGGGGCCCCGCAGGGCCCCGCCGATGTACGGTGCGTTAATAATTCATGATGTCCTTGACCGTCCCCGACATGGAGAACAGCTTGGCAGACAGATGGTCCAGGTAGACGATGCCCAGTTTGTTGCCGGTCTCCTCGTTGTACAGGTCTTCCAGCTGGGGCATGACCTTGAAGGCCGCCTCCTGCGCCTCGGGGGTGTTGTCGAAGTTGGCGGTGCCCTGCACGCGCAGCCACTCGCCGCGGTCGTTGGCGGCGCAGAGTTCCAGGTTGGTGTTGTCCAACAGCTGTTTATAGGCCGCCTTGTGCTTGCCGATGGCCAGGCACAGGTGGCCGTTGTACCACATGGCGAATCCCAGCGGACGCACCCGCGGCAGATAGCCGTCCACCGTTGCCAGATAGAAGGTGGGGTTTTCTTTCAGAAAATTCATGATCTCTTCATTCGGTTTCATGATGCACCCTCCTTTTGGGTATCACAGTTTCGCCAGCGCCGCTTTGATCCGCTCGGCAGCCTCCCGCGTGCGGCCGGCGTCGCCGAAGGCTGTCAGGCGGAAATACCCCTTGCCGCAGGGGCCGAAGCCCTCGCCGGGGGTGCCCACCACGCGGGCAGTGTCCAGCAGCCAGTCGAAGAACTCCCAGCTGCCCATGTTGCCGGGGCAGCGCAGCCAGATATAGGGGCTGTTCTTGCCGCCGCAGTACCACACGCCCGCCTCGTCCAGCGCCTGGGCGATCACGGCCGCGTTGCGGCGGTAGTAGTCCAGATTCTGCTGGATTTCGGCCATGCCTTCCTCGGAAAAGACCGCCTCGGCGCCGCGCTGTACGATGTAGGCCACGCCGTTGAACTTGGTGGTCTGGCGGCGCAGCCACATCTTGTTCAGGCTCTGGCCGCCGCGCACCAGCGCCTGGGGCACGATGGTATAACCGCAGCGGGTGCCGGTGAAACCTGCGATCTTGGAGAAGCTGCACACCTCGATGGCCACTTCCCCGGCGCCCGGCACCTCGTAGATGCTGCGGGCCAGACCGGGCTGGGAAACAAAGCACTCATAGGCGGCGTCGTACAGGATCACGGCGTCCCGGGCCTTTGCCCACTCCACCCACGCCTGCAGCTGTTCCACCGTGTAGGCTGCGCCGGTGGGGTTGTTGGGGCTGCAGATGTAGACGATATCGGCGTCGGGGGCTTCCTGCGGCATGGGCAGGAAGCCGTTCTCCGCCGTGGCGGCCAGGTACAGGATCTTGCGGCCCGCCATCACGTTGTCGTCCACGTAGACGGGGTAGACCGGGTCGGGCACCAGCACGGTGTTGTCCGCGCTGAACAGGTCCAGCAGGTTGCCCAGGTCGCTCTTGGCGCCGTCCGAGATGAAAATTTCCGACAGGGAAAGCGTCACGCCGCGTTCGGCATAGTATTTGCGGATGGCTTCCCGCAGGAACTCATACCCCTGTTCGCTGGGGATATAACCGTGGAAGGTCTCCTTGTGGCCCTGTTCCTCCACCGCCTTGTGCATGGCGTCCACCACCGACTTGGCCAGCGGCAGCGTCACGTCCCCGATGCCCAGCCGGATCAGGTCGGCGTCGGGATGGGCTTTCTGGTAATCGGCCACTTTGTGGGCGATGGTGCTGAAGAGATAGCTCTCATTCAGTTCAGCATAATGCGGATTGATCTGCATAACGATCCCCCTCATATGTATACTTATCCATTACAGTAATCGTACCACAATTTGACCGGCGGCGCAAGGGAAGATTCCGGCCGTGCGTTTATTCCCGCCCTTCTGCCTCCCAGGACTGGGCGCCGGCCACCGCCGCCTGCAGGTCGGCATAGCTTTCATAGGACATCACCACATAGCGCTTGCTGCGGTCCTCGATCTCTTCGCCGTCCTCGTAGACCACGTCGGACCACCAGTACAGCTGCGTAAGGTTCATGCCGTTCAGTTCTTCCATGGTAGTCAGCAGGAACACCGGGCCTTCCGGCGGCTGGGCGTGGCTGGTCTTCTGCAGCCATTGATAGGGTTTCAGCGTATTGAAATCATTGCTGACCCACACTTCGATCTGGCCGTTCGACCACTCGGTAAGCACGTTGCCGTTCCAGAAAGAGGCATACCCCTGGGTGTAGCCCTCGCCCTCCAGCCAGCTGCAGACTTCGGCGAGGTGGGGGTTGGTGCGGTAACCGCTGGAGAAAAAGCGCATTCCTGACGAAACGCTGGTAGCCACGATACACACGCAGAAGGCCAGCGCCGCCGCCCTGCGGGCATGCGGGATGCGGAAGTGCTCTGTCTCCCCTTCCAGCTGCAGGACAAAAAATACCAGCGGCATGGGTGTGAGCCAGTAGGACGCGTTTGCCGAAAAGACATCTCCCGTCCAGGCAAAAACCACGCCCTGCACGATACAAACCGAAAAAAGCAGCAGCGGAGCCAAACGCTGGACCGGGTCCAGTTCTTTCCAGCGCCACAGCAGCCGGACCAGCGAAAATACAATGGCGCCCGCCGTGAGCAATCCAAACGCGCCAAGAATCCCCTGCAGGGAAAAGAGTTCCACTTCCCCTTGCAGGAAAGAATCCACCGGGTAGCCGAAGAGCGACAAAAAATCCATCCACTTGTTGAGCAGCGTCTCCAGATTCATGCTTCCCCACAGGCGGTCATTATAGTTGGAGTATTGATGGGTCGCCGTCAGGAAGACGCTGTTAAAAACGTAGGCGGCGCTTGCGACAATGAGGGAGAGTACTGCCATCACCAGCAGGCGCGACTCCCGCCGCGGGCGTTTTTCCGGCTCCAAATGCCATTGCAGCCCCAGCGCCAGACAGGCCGTCAATGCCATCGGCACAAAGAATCCCATAAGGCCTTTCAGACCGTTCAATCCGGAGGCCCCCGTTACCAGAAGCAGAAACCCCCATTGCAGGATGCGGCGGCGTTTTCCTTCCGGGCGCAGCAGATGGAGCATGCTCCCAAAGCCGAGCAGAAGCAGAATCATGTAGGGGAAATAAAACCCGCCGAAGGGGCCGTACCACCAATACCAAACGCCAAACGGGCACGCCAGCGCTGCCGCCCCCCAGGCGCCGCAGTTTTTCAGGCGCAGGCCATGGCCGACGTACAGGTAAGACAGGATCAGCAAAAGCAGCAGGAACGCCTGCCCCACCATGCGCGCCGCATACCAGTCCCCGGGGAACAGCGCCAGGCCCAGCCGGTAGACGAGTTGTTCGCAAAAAACGTTCAGTTCGGTAGAATACCACCACTGGGTGGACAGGACCCCGCCTTCCTGGTTGAGCAGTTCCGCCAGGACCATATCGCTGGCCATATCGCTGTCGATATAGTTGCGGCCATACAGGCACAGCACCAGCATCGTAACACAATAGGCTGCCGCCAGCCAGACCCACGGGAACAGCCGGAAAAAGCGGTCGCTCCGCTTCTCCCCCGGGACTGCCAGCGCCGCCTTCAGTTTTCGTTGCAGCATGTCGGACTTTCCTTTCTTGCATTTCAAAATCTTGTTTCATTATAGCAACCGCCCTATCTTCTGTAAAGGCGCAAGAGCGTTCAAATTTCCACCGTTCCTTCAAATACCGTCAGCGCCGGGCCGGTCAGCAGGACGGTGTCGTCCGCCAGCACCTGCACCTGCAGCGTCCCACCGGGCTGGGCGACTTCGATCTCCGCCTGCCGCGGGCAGGCCCCGCGCAGCACGAACGCCGCAGCCGCCGCACAGGCGCCGGTACCGCAGGCCTGCGTGGCCCCGCTGCCCCGCTCCCACACCGTCATCGCCAGGGCGCACGGGCCTTCCTGCCGCACAAATTCCACATTGGCCCCCTCAGGGAACGCCGGATGTTCCGCCAACGCCCGTCCCCATGCCGCCAGCTGCGCGCCGGTGGGCGGCGTTTCCCGGCATGGCACCACACAGTGGGGATTGCCCATGCTCAGGCAGACGACCTGCCATTGGCAGCCTCCGGCCACCAGCGGCAGCTCCGGCAGCGGCCCTGCGCCGAACCCCGCCACGGGCACATCCTCCGCCCGGGCGGAAAACCGCCCCATCCCCGCCCGCCACAGATGCGGCCCCAAACGGTACAGCGTCTTGCGTCCCGCGCCGCAGGTATCCAGTTCGATGCGGTCTTTTTGCAGGCCGTGCTCATACAGGTATTCCGCCACACAGCGCACGCCGTTGCCGCACATGGCGCCGGGGCTGCCGTCCGCGTTGTACATGACCATCGTGCCGTCCGCATCGGCCAGACGGGGCGGCGCAATGCAGATCAGCCCGTCGGCCCCCACCGAAACACGCCGCCGGGACAGCCGGCGCGCCAGTTCTGCCGCGCGGGGCGGCAGGCCCTGCGTCCGGCAGTCGAGATAAATATAGTCGTTGCCCGCAGCCTGCATCTTCGTAAATGACAGTCTCATACCATCCCTCCCCCGACCAGTGTATGCCGCGCCCGGGCGCCCCAGCACGGAATGCCCGGCGCTTTTTGCACGGCTCCTCTTGACATCTTTTGACAGATAGGCTATATATTTAATGAATATCTGTTTACTAAAGGAGATACACTATGGATTCCGAAGTTTTTGCGCGTATCCGCGATTACCTGGCCGACCAGCTGGAAGTCGATCCCGAAAAGATCACCCCCGAGAGCGACATCGTCAATGATTTCGGCGCGGACAGCCTCGACGTCATCGACATGATCACCACCCTGTCCGACGAATTCAACGTGGAGATCCCCGATGAGGAGATCGAGAACTTCCACACCGTCGGCGATGTGGTCAATTATCTGGAGGAGCGGCTGTAATTTCTGCCGTATGATGTGAAGGAGTAGACATGGCAAGCGATAAGAAAAAAATGGTCGAAGCGATCACCGCGCAGGAGGTCGACTTCGCCCAGTGGTATACCGACATCTGCACCAAAGCCGAACTGGTGGAATATTCCAGCGTGAAGGGTTTTGTGGTGCTGCGCCCCTACGGCTATGCGATCTGGGAGAATATCCAGAAGGATCTGGACGCGCGTTTCAAGGCCACCGGCCACGAGAATGTGGCCATGCCCATGCTGATGCCGGAAAGCCTGCTGAAAAAAGAGGCCGAACTGGTGGAGGGCTTTGCCCCCGAAGTCGCCTGGGTCACCGCGGGCGGCAGCGAACCGCTGGAGGAACGTCTGGCGGTGCGCCCCACCAGCGAGACGCTGTTCAGCGACCACTTCGCCCATGTGCTGCACAGTTACCGTGACCTGCCGATGCTGTACAACCAGTGGTGCAGCGTGGTGCGGTGGGAAAAATCCACCCGTCCCTTCCTGCGCACGCGGGAATTCTGGTGGCAGGAAGGCCACACCATCCACGAGACGGCGGAAGAAGCCATGGCCGAGACCGAGCAGCAGCTGAACTGCTACGCGGATTTTTGTGAACATGACCTGTGCATTCCCGTGCTGAAAGGCCGCAAAACCGACAAGGAAAAATTTGCCGGCGCTGAAGCCACGTATACCATCGAGGCCATGATGAAGGACGGCAAGGCCCTGCAGAGCGGCACCAGCCACTATTTCGGGGACAAGTTCAGCCGTGCCTACGACGTGACCTTTGCCGGGCGTGACAACACCCTGCAGTACCCCTTCCAGACCAGCTGGGGCGCGTCCAGCCGCCTGATCGGCGCCATCATCATGACTCACGGCGACGACGACGGCCTGATCCTGCCGCCCGCCATCGCGCCGGTGCAGGTGGTCATCGTGCCGGTGGCCGCCCACAAACCCGGCGTGCTGGAAAAGTGCCGCGAACTGGCCGGCCAGCTCAAAGGCATCGTCCGCGTCAAGCTGGACGACAGCGACAAACAGCCCGGCTGGAAGTTCGCCCAATGGGAAATGAAGGGCGTTCCGATCCGTCTGGAGATCGGCCCCCGCGACATTGAGCAGGGCCAGTGCGTACTGGTGCGCCGCGACAACCGGGAAAAACAGTTCGTCAAGTTCGAGGACCTGGTCACGGCGATCCCGGCCGCGCTGGATGCGCTGGCCAAAGACCTGTACGACCGTGCGCTGAAGAACCGCGAAGCCCGCACGACCAGCGCCGTTACCATGGAGGAAGTCAAGCAGAAAGCCGCCGCTTCCACCGGGTTCATCAAGACCATGTGGTGCGGTGATCTGGCCTGCGAGGAAGCCATGAAGGAGCAGGCCGGCCTGTCCAGCCGCTGCATGCCGTTCGAGCAGGAGCACCTGAGCGACATCTGCCCGGTCTGCGGCAAGCCCGCCAAAAAGATGGTCGTCTGGGGCATCGCCTACTGAGCAAGCGCCGTGCGCTTCAAAGAGGGGCAGTACGTGGCGCCGGCTTTGCACACGGTCTGCCGCCGGATCTCCCTGTTTGACAATCTGAGGGCAGCGCGGTGCGCTGCCCTTTTTCGGTAGTTATCATGTGGGTTTTATTGCTGACATTTCTGATCTACGGCCTCGGCCTGCTGCTGACCGCCGTGGGCAGCCGCCTGTCCGGCCGCTGCACCACCTGGTGCTGTGCGCTGTGCGGCCTGCCCATGTGGGTGGTGGGCGGCACCGTGGTGCCCTTCTGTCTGGCCCTGCCCCAGTTGATGCTGGCCTTTCTGGCCGCGGGCATGTCGGTCACTTCGCTGGCAGTAGGCACCGCGCTGGCCGGTTCGGTGGCCAACCTGGGGCTGGCGCTGGCCGTCTGCCTGCTCAACCCCCGGCGCCGGCCTTCGGTGGACCGCCAGGAATTCTGCCGCAAATGCCTGTTGCTGCTGGCTGCCTGCGGCGTCCTGATGGTCTTTGTGCGGGACGGCACCCTGAGTTATACCGGCACCGGCCTGCTGATGTTTCTGTTCGTGGTATTCGTGATGACCAGCATCGTCTACCAGCATCACTACAGCTACGCCGAGGGCAGCGAGATCGTGACCACCGCGGCCGCCCCCGGCGGCGGCCTGCAGGATGCAGGCCCCGACGCTTACGGATACACCGCCCACACGATGGCTTTTCCCGTAATGAACATCGTCAACGCGCTGAAAAACCTGACCGGCGTCATCGCCGGGCTGGCGCTGCTGGCCTTCGGGGCGCAGGCACTGGTGTACAGCGCCGCCACCTTGGCCAACGTCACCGGCACCATTCAGGCGCTGTGGGCCGCCACCCTCATCAGTTTTGGTTTTTGCCTGCCGCTGCTGGCCGACGCGCTGGACCATCCTTTCGGATCGGTCTGGAAGCGCTTTGCCACCCGCTGCCGTTATTTCCCGCCCCAGACCCTGCCGATGCAGCTCCTGAACAGCGCGATCCTGAACCTGACGCTGGCGCTGCCGATCTCCAGCCTGATGTACCGCCGCCGCCTGCCCTTCGGCTCCCAGTTCCGGCACTATGACCTACCCGTCTGTGTTGCCATCGCCCTGATCCTGCTGCTGCCCCCGCTGCTGCGCCGCCGCCTGTACCGCTGGCAGGGCGCGGCCTGCCTGGCGTTGTACCTGCTCTATGTAGCAGCCGCCCTGCTGGCGCCGCTGGCAGGCGCCTGACCCGCTCTCCTTTTCTTCACAGCGTCAACGGATCAAACATTTTGTTGGGGGCTGGCGCCGATGCCTGCCTGTTTACAGCATAAGATCCTATTATCTGGTCGTCGACACCAAAAACTGTACGTGGTGTACCATAGATTACGGTAATCCCAGGAGTGATTTATACGATAGCTTGTATAATTGATCGCCGGAGAGCAGCCTGCCGTAAAGTCCATCCATAAAATAAAAGACAGGGTTCACACGAGAATAATTCGGAGCCCCGAGCTTTTCGCTCCTCGTGCAGCCCCTGGTGCTGCTGCTCGGGCTCGGCATACCGGCCCACAACCGGCGGTTCCGCCGGAGCCGGGATGAAAAGCCGAAGGATGACCGTCACGGCCCTGCGTGACAGGCGGGGCTGCCGAATACAGACAAAGGACCCGGGCGGCTGCAGCCGCCCGGGTCCTTTGTCAGCGGGCTTGTTCCCGCCGTTTTCCGCCGCTCTTTTTCCGGCGCGGGTGGATCGCCAGCCGCGCCGCCAGCGCCAGCGCGGTTGCCAGACTGACCAGATCTGCGGCCAGCCAGCGCCTGGGTTCCCGGAACTCCACCCGGATCTCGCCGGAATAGCCCGCCGGGACCGTCACGCCCACCATACCGTTGGCGGTGCGGAACACGATGCCCTGGCCGTCCGGCACGGTGTAGCCGGGGTAGTACAGCAGCGGCAGTTCCGCATAGCCGGTCTCGCCATTCACCTCGCTGCAGCGCAGGAAGGTCGTCCCGTCCCGCTGCTCCACCGAGGCGATCTCCACCGTCGTCACCGCCGTCTTGCATTCAAACCCGTCGCGGGTCTCTACCGCACCGTCCGGCAGATACAGGCTGTCGTAATACCAGGCCATGTTGCTGACGCGGTAATCCGCATAGATCATCTGGCCGCGGTCCCCCAGATAGGAGGTATCCACCGTGGGCAGATAGCTGTGGTAGAAGATCGCCACACCCAGCAGCGAGGCTGACAGCAGCAGCACCGCCACCGGCTGCGCATAGCGCCCGCGCCGCAGCGCCGACACGGCGCAGACGCAGGCCAGCACCAGCATCAGCGTAGCCAGGGAAAAATACCGCCAGGGGAACTGGATCGCCAGCAGCAGCTTACCGATCCCCGGCAGTGCCCCCACCCACCCCCAGGGGAAGGTGTTGGTGCTCATCCAGCAGGCCAGCGCGCCCAGGCCCAGCGCCCAGGCCCCGACCTTGCGTTCCCGGGAGGGCATGCGGTCCCCCTGGGTCAGCATGCACCAGACCAGCGCCACGGCCCCCGCCACCAGCACCACGCCGATGCTGTTGTGGTCGTCGCGCCAGGTCAGCAGTTCCGAAAGCCAAAGCCCGTTCTTCTGCACCGAAAGGCCGCCCGCAAAGCTCTCTCCGCCGTACATGTTGTTGTAGCCGCCCAGCATCGTGCTGACGAACGGCAGCAGGAACCACAGGTTCAGCAGCACCACCAGGGCCGCCGCCGCCAGCCACACCCGCAGCACCGGCCAGGCGAAGGTACGCCGGAAATGCCACAGGCAAAAAACACCGCAGGCCAGCGCCGCCAGTTCCAGCGAGATCATATGGGTCTGCACCAGCGCCCCGAAGGCGACTGTCAGTTCCCCGCAGGCCAGACGCGCCTGCCGCCGGCCGGGCAGCGCGGGGCCGTACAGCAGCGTGAGCGCCGCCGGGATCAGCGGCAGAAACACCAGCGCCGTGTATTCCCCCACCGCCGTGCGCCAGTAGATGTTGTAGATGTGGTAAGGCGCCAGCATATACAGGATACTGCCCAGCAGCGCCGTCTTGTCGTGGCGGAACATCTGCCGGAAGCTGAAGAAGGAGATGCCCGCCGTCAGCGCCTGCACCGCGATCAGGTAGGCGCGGTAAGCCCCCTGCACGCTCATCCCCAGCAGGCGCAGCACCGCCGGGAAGTAGAGGAACAGTTCGCCGTAAAACAGCGAGGGCGCGTACCCGTACCCGTCTTTCGCCTGGGAATAGATGCGTACCGGGAACTGCCCTTCCCGCAGCCCCTGGGCGATGCCCTCGATGCGGGACAGGTGGAAGCGCCAGTCCGCCCCCTGGGCGCCGCCGCCGTTCATCAGCGCCGGCACGCAGACCAGGACCGTCACACCCGCCAGCAGCCACAGGCAGCCCCGCATGCCGGCGTCCGGCAGCGCCGCCGGGCTTCCCGGCAAAAGCCGCAGCAGCGCCAGATCCGCCAGCAGGAACAGCGTCAGCCAGCCGAGCACACAGGCCCAGGCAAACGTCTTGTCCTCGCGGATGGTCACGTCCCCGATGGTAAAGATGCCGCCGTCGTTGTTGGCCACCAGGCGCACGGTGTCGCTGGCGTAGTCCACGTTCAGCACGACGGTGTCCTGTTGGGCATTCCCGTCTACCCAACCGTGTTCACCGCTGACGGCCATCTCCTCCCCCGCCGTAAAATAGACGCTGGCATGGTGTTCCACGCCGTCTGCGTCCATGCCCGGCCTGTAACGGTACTCCAGCTGCACGCGGTAGTGCCCCGCAGGCAGCGACATGGCCGGGGTCTGCAGGATCGGTTCGCCCTCGCTCATCTGCGTCACGCCGCGGCGGCCCTCCTCATCGTAGGTGACCGTGGACTGCTGCGCGATGACTTCCCATTGGTCCGGCGTGTACGCATATTGAACCACCGGGCGCAGCGCCGCCGCCAGCGATGACAGCAGGATCAGCAGTTCCACAGCCAGCAGCACCAGCACCGCCGGGCGGCGGCAACATTCTTTGACGAGTTTTTTCATGATCGGGCAACTCCTGTGATGCAAAAAATCAGAAAGATCCTTTCCACTATACTCTATCCGCCGCCAAAGCACAAGCCCGCGCGCCGTTTTCCCACACAGAAAAGCCGCCGTACACGGGGCACGGCGGTTTTTTGCTTTGTGTTCGTTTTGCTTACTCGACGATAATGCTCTTGCCGGTCATCTCCGCCGGGACAGGCAGCCCGACATAGGGCAGCATGGTGGGAGCGATGTCGGCCAGGCAGCCGCCTTCGCGCAGCTTGACGTCGCCCGCGCCGATCACCGCAAAGGGCACCACGTTGGTGGTGTGGGCGGTGAAGGGGGTGCCGTCGGGGTTCTTCATCTTCTCGGCGTTGCCGTGGTCGGCGGTCAGGAAGACCACGCCGCCCATCTTCAGGGTGGCGTCCACCACCTTGCCCACGGCGGCGTCCACGGCCTCCACGGCCTTGACGGCGGCGTCAAACACGCCGGTGTGGCCGACCATGTCGCAGTTGGCAAAGTTCAGGATGACGACGTCGTATTTGCCGCTCTCGATGCGCTGGGCGCATTCCTCGGCGACCTCGGGGGCGCTCATCTCGGGCTTCAGGTCGTAGGTGGCCACCTTGGGGCTGGGAATGACCTTGCGGTCCTCGCCCTCGTAGGGGGCCTCGACGCCGCCGTTGAAGAAGAAGGTCACATGGGCGTACTTCTCGGTCTCGGCGATGCGCAGCTGGGTCTTGCCATGGGCGGACAGGTACTCGCCCAGCACGTTCTTCAGTTCCACGGGCGGGTAAGCCACCTCCACGTTGGGCATGGTGGCGTCGTACTCGGCCATGCAGACATAGTGCACGGGGAACCGGCCGTAGCGGCGCTCGAAGCCGTCGAAGGCGTCGTCCACGAAGATGCGGGTCATCTGACGGGCACGGTCGGGGCGGAAGTTCATGAAGATGACGGTGTCGCCCTCCTGGACGCGGCCGCCCTCGCAGGTGACGCAGGGCACCACGAACTCGTCGGTCACGCCGTCGGCGTAGCTCTTCTCGATGGCTTCCTTGGCGTTGGCGGCATGGTTGCCCTCGCCGTAGACGAAGGCGGCGTAAGCCTTCTCCTCGCGGTCCCAGTTCTTGTCGCGGTCCATGGCGTAGTAGCGGCCGGTGACCGTGGCGATCCGGCCGACGCCCAGCTCGTCCAGCTTGGCCTGCAGGTCGGCCAGGAAGCCCTCACCGGAATGGGGGTCGGTGTCGCGGCCGTCCATGATGCAGTGCAGGTAGACCTTGTCGGCCCCCATGTGCTTGGCCATGTCCAGCACGCCGAACCAGTGGTCGGCATGGCTGTGCACGCCGCCGGTGCCCACCAGGCCCATCAGGTGGATGGCCTTGCCGGCGTCGATGGCGGCCTGCATGTTCTTGACCAGCACGGGATTTTTCTTCATCTCGCCGTCCTGGATGGACTTGGTGATGAGGGTGAGCTGCTGGTAGACGATACGGCCCGCGCCCATGTTGGTGTGGCCCACTTCCGAGTTGCCCATCTGGCCGTCGGGCAGGCCCACGGCCATGCCGGAAGCGTTGATGGTGGTCATGGGATACTTCGCAAAGATCTCGTCCAGGCGGGGCTTTTTGGCGGCTGCCACGGCGTTGCCGAAGGTCTCGTCCGGGGTCCAGCCGAAGCCGTCCATGATGCAGAGAAGGACAGGTTTTTTAGCCATAAATGTTTGAACTCCTTTTCCTACCTGTCAAAAGGCACTTTCCCATCCCCTGGCAGGCAGATCGCGTTATATTTGTGTAGGGGGCCGGTCAGCCCTTGGTGGCGGCGTCCACGATCTCGCAGAACTTGCCGGCGTGCAGGGACGCACCGCCGATCAGGCCGCCGTCCACGTCGGGTTTGGCCAGCAGTTCCGCCGCGTTGCCGGGGTTCATGCTGCCGCCGTACTGGATGGTCATGCCCTCGGCGACGGCCTCGCCGTACAGTTCGCCGACGACCTTGCGGATGGCGGCGCAGACTTCCTGGGCCTGGTCGGAGGTGGCGGTGCGGCCGGTGCCGATGGCCCAGATGGGTTCGTAGGCGATGATGACGTTCTTGACCTGCTCCTCGGTCACGTCCTTCAGGGCGATCTTGACCTGCATGCGGACCAGTTCCTCGGTAACGCCCTGCTCGCGCTGGGTCAGGCTCTCGCCCACGCAGACGATGGGCTTCAGGCCGGCGTTGAGGGCGGCCAGGGTGCGCTTGTTGACGGTCTCGTCGGTCTCGGCAAAATACTGGCGGCGCTCGCTGTGGCCGATGACCACGTACTCCACGCCCAGGTCCACCAGCATATCGGCGGAAACTTCGCCGGTGTAGGCGCCGGACTTCTCGAAGTGGACGTTCTGGGCGCCCACATGGACGTTGGTGCCCGCGCACTTGGCGACCACGTTGCACAGGTCGGTGAAGGGTACGCAGACGACGACCTCGCAGTCAGCGCCCTGCACGCCGGGGATCAGGGCTTCCAGCAGCAGGCCCGCCTCGGTGGGGGTGTTGTTCATCTTCCAGTTGCCGGCGATAACGGCTTTGCGCTTCTGTTTATTCATAACGTAAAACTCCTTCCGATTTTTGTGTTCGTACATGCCAAAACGGGCGCGGCGGCCCTGCCGCCGCGCCCTGCGGTCATTATGCGTTCTGGATGCAGGCGATGCCGGGCAGTTCCTTGCCTTCGAGGTACTCGAGGGAGGCGCCGCCGCCGGTGGAGATGTGGGTCATCTTGTCGCCCAGACCCATCTGCTGCACGGCAGCCGCGCTGTCGCCGCCGCCGATGACGGTGGTCGCGTCGCTTTCGGCCATGGCCTTGGCGACCGCCAGGGTGCCTTCCGCCAGGGTCGGGTTCTCAAACACGCCCATGGGGCCGTTCCAGACAACGGTCTTGCTGGCCTTGACGGCATCCGCAAACAGTTTCATGCTCTCGGGGCCGATATCGCAGCCTTCCATGTCGGCGGGGATGGCCGTGACGGGGACCATGGTGGTCTGCACGGGCGCGTCGATGGGATCGGGGAAGTCGGTGACGCAGGCGGTGTCCACGGGCAGCAGCAGCTTGACGCCCTTGGCCTCGGCCTTGGCCATCATCTCTTTGCAGTAGTCGATCTTGGTGTCGTCGCACAGGCTCTTGCCGATCTCATAGCCCTGGGCCTTGAGGAAGGTGTACGCCATGCCGCCGCCGATGATGAGGGTATCGACCTTTTCCAGCAGGTTGGAGATGACGTTGAGCTTGTCCGCAACTTTGGCGCCGCCCAGGATGGCGGTGAAGGGACGGACGGGGTCGTTGACCGCGTTGCCCAGGTACTTGATCTCCTTCTCCATCAGGTAACCGACGGCGGTATCCTGCACGAATTCCGTCACACCGGCAGTGGAGCAATGGGCGCGGTGGCAGGAGCCGAAGGCGTCGTCCACATAGGCGTCGGCCAGGCTGGCCAGTTCCTTGCTGAACTCCGGCAGGTTCTTGGTCTCCTCCTTGCGGAAGCGGGTGTTCTGCAGCAGAACCACGTCGCCGTTGCCCATGGTGGCGACGGCAGCCTTGGCCTTGGGTCCGACGACCTCGTCATCGTCCGCGAACTCCACCGGCTGGCCCAGCTTTTCGCTCAGGCGCACAGCGACCGGGGCCAGGCTGAACTTGGCCTCGGGGCCGTTCTTCGGCTTGCCCAGGTGGCTGCACAGGATGACCTTGGCGCCGTCCGCGACCAGCTTCTTGATGGTCGGCAGCGCCGCGTTGATGCGGTTGTCGTTGGTGATCACGCCGTCCTTCATCGGGACGTTAAAGTCGCAGCGGACCAGAACGCGCTTGCCGGCGTAATTTTCATCATCAATGGTCTTTTTACCCAAACCCATAGTAAAAGCTCCTCTCGGTATGTTTTACAATTTGTTGTCCGGGGCGCAGTGTCCCGGCGACCTGATTCTATTATACGCACAAACGCCCCGCAGCGCAAGATGTTTTTGACAGATTTTTAACCGCCCGCCCCCGGTTCCGCACCCTCCCTTTTGGGGGACAGGACCGACACGAAATCAAAGTGCCGGTCCAGCAGGCGGCCGAGCCAGCCGCCCAGCGGGCCGTAGCACAGCGCGCCGATGACGGTGCCGACGCCCACGCCCTGGAGATTGTGCAAAAAGCCTGCGGTGAGCAGGGCCGCCACCGTGACGCAGGTAAGGTCGATGGTCATTTTGACCCGGGGGAAGGGCTTGTTGAGAATGCCGGCCAGATCCCGGGCGAACAGGTCTGCCGGGATGATGGGCAGCTTGCAGCGGTTGGACAGCGCGATGCCCAGGCCGATGACCGGGCAGCTGAGCGCGAAGTACAGGATACGCCAGCCTATGGTGTGGGGCATGGCGGGCCACCAGGCCCCGAACACGTCCAGCAGGTTGCCAAAGGCGAAGCCCACCACAAAGCTGAACAGGTAGGTGGGCACAAAGCGGCGGCGCAGGATCATCAGGGTGAGGATCATGGCCCCTTGAAACAGGTAGGTCCAGGTGCCCAGGGTGAGGAAGGGAAATACCAGCGACAGCGCATAGGGGAAGCTGGACACCGGCGAGATGCCCAGCCCCGCGTACACCGTGGCGGCCACGGCAAAGCTGTTGATGGTGACGGCTACGGCCAGCGCCAGTTCCCCGCGGACCGTGATGCGGCGGCCGGAGGTTTGTTGTTTTTGCATGGGAACGCTCCTTTGCTTTATGGCAAAATCAATGCATATTATTTTTATATGGTTTACAACTACAAGGATACCAGGGCCGCGCTGCTTTTTCAAGTGGATCACTTGCCCTTTACCGAACATATATTGCTATGGGCCGCCGTTGATTTTACCGCGCTGCGCGGCTATAATGGTTACAAAGGACCGAACGCCGCACGGGAAGGGAGGCTTAGCCCATGAAACGGCCCGCAAAACAGAAGGCAGAGCGCGCCAGGGCGTTCACGCTGGCCGTGCTGGGGCCATTCTTTGGCCGGAACATGCCGGTCTTTGCCGGGTGCGCCACCCTGTTCCTGCTGACGGCCTCGTTCCCGCTGCTGATCTGGGTACTGGCGGCCGTCAACCACCTGCCCGGCTACTCCACCGCCGATGTAGCCGACCTGCTGTGCCAGTTTCTGCCGCAGGTCCCTGAGATCCAGGATACCGTGCTGGATGCGCTGAACGCCCTGAGCGCCCAGTCCACCACCTTTGTGGCCTCTTTTGCCGCCGTGACCACGCTGTTTTCCGCTTCCAGCGGCATGGCAGCCATACAGAAAGGGCTGCAGCGGCTGACCCCGGGGGCCCGGTTCACCTTTTACGACCGGCTGCTGGCGCTGGCGTACACCATCGTGTTCGTGGGGCTGCTGCTGGCGGTCCTGCTGCTGCAGGGGCTGCGCTCCTTCTTCCGGCCGCTGAGCGAACTGTTCACCGCTTCGCCGCGGTGGTCCTATCTGGTCTCCGTCGTGCAGCGCTGGATCGGCATGACCGATCTGGTGGTGATCCCCGTTCTGTTCGTGCTGATCCTGCTGATGTACACCTTTGTGCCCGGCGGCCGCCGCCCCCTGCGCGGGCAGCTGCCCGGCGCGGTGTTCGCCACGGCGGGCTGGCTGCTGTTCTCGCGGGTGTTTGCCTTTTATATTGCCCATTTCTGGCGGCTTTCCTACATTTACGGGTCGCTGACCGCCATTATCCTGATGATCCTGTGGCTGGACATCATCATCAACCTGCTGTTCCTGGGGGCTGCGCTCAACGCCGCCCTGCAGCGCAGACAGCCCTGAACTATAAAAAGGATGTGTACCATGCTCAAGACCCCCGCCCATTACCGGCCCGGGCTGGACTTTGTCCGGCTGGCAGCGCTGCTGCCGGTGCTGTGTTACCATTTCTGCATCGAAGCCGCCTGGTCGGGCTTTGCCGTGCCGGACGCCTTCATCGGCCGCGCCATGGCCGACTGGGTGGAACTGGGTCTGGCCTGGTTCTTTCTGCTTTCGGGCGCGGCGCTCTGTTTGCAGTGGCAGGGCCGCTTCCGCTGGCGTCCCTATCTGGCCGGCCGGGCAGCGGCCATGTATCCGCCTTTCTGGCTGTGCTTCGGCGCGCTGTTCCTCTACGGCGACGTGCTGCACGGCAACAACCCCGGCATCCCCCGCTGGCGGGTGATCTTTTCGATCCTGGGGCTGGACGGCTATCTTTCGCCGCTGACCCCTACCTTTTACAAGGTGGGCGAGTGGTTTTTGGGCGTGATCCTGCTGCTCTACCTGCTGTTCCCGCTGCTGCTGTGGTGCCTGAAATCCCGCGCCCGCCGGTATGCGCTGCTGGCGGCCATGGTCCTGCTGCAGCTGGGCTGGCCCGCCCTCTGCCCCGCCCCGCTGGCCGCCGGGCACACCGTGCTGGGCCGCCTGCCCGCCTTTGCGCTGGGGGTCTGGTTCGGCAGCCTGCTGGCACAGGACCGCATCCCCCTGCCCCGCGCGCTGTGGGCGCTGGCGGGCGCTGTGCTGCTGTGGATCCCCGGCGCGCCCCGGCTGGCCCCGTTGCTGGCGGTATCCGCGGCGCTGTTCTGGGTGCTCTACGCCCTGGGGCAGAAACTGCCGCGCAAAACCTGGGGCGTGCTGCGGCGGCTGGCCGCCTGGAGCTACGGGGTCTACCTGATCCACCATGTGCTGCTGACGCTGGTGCTGCTGCCCGCCGCCCAGCGTACCGGCCTGCCGCTGCCGCTGTGGTTCCCGGCGTTCCTGGCGATGAGTTTCGCGCTGGCCGCCGTGCTGGCCGTTGTGTCCGCCCCCATCAGCCGCCAGATCAAAAGACTGGGATAACGCGCAAGACCTCGCCCCGGCGTCGAACGACGCCGGGGCGTTCCTGTTTTTGGCTGTGTTCAGACTTCCTCCACCGTGAACGCTGTGAGCGCCGTCCCGCGGAACTGCGCGTACCGCTCCGCCTGCGCGGCAGCCTGCCGCCGTTCGGCCGCCGAAAGTTCTGCCAGCGGCGTGACCGCGACCGCCATGCCGCCCCGCGCGGCGCGGGGCTTCCACAGCGCCGCCACCTGCCCGCCGCGCAGCAGTACGCCGGGGTTGGCCACCGTGCGCCACACTTTGCGCTGCCCCGCCGGGTCTGCCAGCAGCAGATCGCGGTCCCGGGCGTCCAGATACGGGTCATGGGGGCCCAGGAGTACCAGCGGCTGCCGGGGCGGCGCGGCTTGCAGCAGGTGCGGCAGGTCCGCTGCCAGCATCCAGGCTGCGCGGCCCTCCTTCTCGACCGGGAGCATCCGTTCCCGGGCCGTTTGCCACAGCCGCGCGGCCTGTTTGGGGCTGCACCCCAGCCAGGCGGCGAGATCCGCCCGGGTGGCCGGACCGTAGGCGTGCAGGAATTTTTCCACCAGGCGGCGCTCCGCCTCCGGGTCCGGCGGCAGCGGGCGCCCACACCACCGGCGGTAGGAGGTGAACGCAGGGTGGGGGCCCTGCCGCGCGCCGAACACTACCAGTCCCAGAAAACTGCAGGGCCGCAGCGCAAAAGAGACCACCGCCCCGCCCACCGTCTGCCGGTCGGGACGGCCATACATCGAGGGCGCGTTCCATTTTTCCCGCAGCTGCGGCGGCAGCGTGCGCGCTGCCTGTTCCGCCAGCAGGCGGTCCAGTTCTTCCTTGCTCTGCACCGTACAGCCGTCCAGGCAGGACGCGGCCTGCCGGACCAGCGCCAGCGCCTGGTCCCACTCCATGCCGAGGAAGTCCAGCGCCAGCGTCACGCCCCGGGTGTAGATCCACGGTTCCTCCCCCGGGCGGGCGGCCAGCGCCGACAGAAAAACGCTGCTTTCCGCCGCGGGGAACACCGCCGGCACGCCCCGGAAACTCCACGCCTGCAGCAAGGTCTTTTCCTCTTCCAGCGCCTGCCGCAGCAGCGCGGGCGTGCACGCCGCCACCCGGGCAAAGAGCGCCGTCTCCCACGCGCCGGGCGGGGAGTTCTGCACGCCGCACACGCCGGCCGCTTCCGTCAGGCTGCCGGGCGGCAGCGGGCGGTCCAGATGGTGGGCCGCCAGACGGTAGCGGCGGACCTGTTCCCCGCTGACAGCGGGGCCGTTTGCCTTGGTTTGCATTTTCCTGTCCTTTACTCGGCCAGCAGCACTGTGACGCTGCGGGGTTCCAGTTCCAGCGCGTCCCGGCACAGCGGGCCGAAGGGCGCGGCCCCGGCGTGAACACCGTCGCACAGGCGCCGCCAGGTGCCGGAAGGCAGCGTCACCCACTGGCGGGTGGGTTCGGGGTTATAGTAGACCGCCAGCTGGCCCACCGGGTCGTTGCCCTCGGTCTCGGGCACAAAGCCGATGAGCCACCCCGGCAGCGCCAGCAGGAAGGGTTCCGGCTCCCCTGCCGCGCCGGACAGCCGCGGGAACGCCCGCCGGATGGCCAGCATGCCCCGGTAGAAGGCCGTCAGGGCGGCAAATTCCGGCCGGTGGGCGCGCTGCCAGTCCAGCCGGTTGGCAGCCAGAGGCCCCTGGTAGCTGTTGTGGTCGCCGTGCTTGGTGCGGCCGAATTCCTCCCCCGCCTGCAGGAACGGCAGGCCCTGGCAGGTCAGGCAGATGCCCGCCGCCATGCGGTTCTGGGCCAGGAGGTCGGCATCGGGCGTATCGTAGCCGGGGCGGCGCGCCACCGCCGCCAGCTTATCCCAAAGGGTATAGTTGTCGTGGGCCGAAACATACTGCACCACCTGCATGGCCTGCCGCGGGCGGAACCCGTGGGCTCCGCTGCGCCAGGCCCCCACGGCATGCAGCACATCGTACCCGGCCTGGGGCGCGCCGTTCACGTACCCGGCGTTGCCTGCGTCGAACACGTTGCCCTTGACGGCGTCCCGGGTATCGTCGCAGAAAAAGCCGATACGGTCGCTGAGGGTCCCCAGGGCCCGCTTGTCGGCCGGGCGCGCGCCGCCTTCCAGATAGGTGCCGCCGCCGGTCCAGGGTTCGCCGTACATCAGGATCTCCCGCCCGCCGGGCAGGTCATCCAGCGCAGCGCGGATGGCGTTCATCGTTTCCACATCTTCCAGCGCCATCAGGTCGAAGCGGAAGCCGTCGATGTGGTATTCCCGCGCCCAGTACAGCACCGAATCCACCAGGTATTTGCGCACCATGGGCCGCTCGCTGGCCAGGTCGTTGCCACAGCCCGAACCGTTGGTGATCCGGCCGTCGGGCCAGCGCCGGTTCCAGTAGCCGGGCACCGTGCGTTCCAGCCAGCTGTCGGTGTGGTAGGTGTGGTTGTAGACCACGTCCATCACCACGCCCAGCCCGGCGCGGTGCAGCGCCGCGATCATGGCGCGGCATTCCCGCACGCGGACCTCCCCGTGGTACGGGTCGGTGGAGAAGGAGCCTTCCGGCACGTTGTAGTTCAGCGGGTCGTAGCCCCAGTTGTAGCCGCCGGGCTTCGTCTCGTCCACGGTGGCATAGTCAAAGATGGGCTGCAGCTGCACATGGCTCACGCCCAGCCCCTTGAGGTAGTTCAGGCAGGTGGGGTGGCGGCCGTCGCCGTCCAGGGTGGTATCCTCCGGCACGAAGCCCAGGTAGGTACCGCGCCAGGCTTCGGGCACGCCGCTGTGCGCATCCGCCGAGAAGTCCGCCACATGCACCTCCCACACGGCGCGGGCATGGGCCGGGATCTGCGGGCGGGCGTCGGCCTGCCAGCCCTCGGGCGCGGCGGCGTCCAGGTCCAGCACCATGCCCCGCTGGCCGTTGGCCCCCGCCGCCCGGGCATAGGGGTCCACCACAACGGCCTGGTGGCCGTCCGGGAACTGCAGCGCATACAGATAGTAGACCCCTTGCAGGTCCCCCGGCACGGCAGCCGACCACACCCCCTGCCCCGCAGGCTGCATGGCATGGACGGCCAGCGCGGCTGCGCCGGGTTCGCCGTCTGTGCCGGTGGCGAACAGGCGCACTTCCACCGCCGAGGCCGTGGGCGCCCACAGTTTGAACACCGTCTGCGCGCGGGTCCAGTTTGCCCCCAGATCGTTGCCGCCATAATACGGCAGTTCACAGGCTTGCTGCCAATTCATGGTCACTCTCTCCTTCAGGAATCCATACCTGTATTGTAACAGTTCACAAAACGGTTTGCAAGGCGGGGCGCTTTTTTGTAAAAAGGACTTGACGGGCAGGCATTTTAGTGCTATAGTTAGTTACACAAGTAATGAACCACTTAACCGAAAGGCGGTGAGACCTTGCCACCTGTACTCAACGAGCACACCTCGATCTATTTACAGATCGCCAAAATGCTGGAGGACGGCATCCTGCGCGGCATCTACCCCGAAGGCTGCCAGGTGCCCAGCACCAACGAACTGGCGCGCACGCTGTGCATCAACCCGGCCACCGGCGCCAAAGGTCTGAACCTGTTGGTGGAGGAAGGCATCCTGTACAAGCGGCGCGGCCTGGGGATGTTCGTATCCGAGGGCGCTGCCGAACGCATCCGCGCCAAACGGCGGGAGGAATTTCTGGAACAATACGTCAAACCCCTGGCCGCCGAAGCCCGCAAACTGGGGCTGACGGCCGAAGAACTGCAGGCGATGCTGCAAGCCGCCTGCCGACAGGAGGAGTAAACGATGGAAGGGAAATCTTTGACGGCCCGGGGCCTGTGCAAGACCTACGGCAAGGTCCGGGCGCTGGACCATGTGAGCCTGACGCTGGAACCGGGGCACATCTACGGGCTGATCGGCCGCAACGGCGCGGGCAAGACCACCCTGCTGGCGGGGCTGACGGCCCAGCTGCCGCTGGACGGGGGGCAGGTGGCCTACGGCGGCGCGCCGGTGTGGGAAAACGAAGCCGCCCTGGCCGACCTGTGTTTCAGCCGGGAACTGACCGGCAAGCTGGGGGCCAGCACCGCCGGCCTGCGGGTGAAGGACTACCTGAAAGCCGGACGGCTGTTTTACCCCCACTGGGACGAAGCCTACGCCCAAAAGCTGGTGCGGCTGTTCGGGCTGGAGGAAAAGAAGCGCCTGAACGCCCTGTCCAAAGGTATGACCAGCGCCGTCACCATCGTGCTGGCGCTGGCCAGCCGGGCGCCCGTCACGATGATGGACGAGCCCACCGCCGGACTGGACGTAGTAGCGCGGGAGGATTTCTACCGCCTGCTGCTGGAGGATCACACCGGGACGGGGCGGACGTTTGTGATCTCCACCCATATCCTGGAGGAAGCCGCCCCCGTGTTTGAGCGGGTCATGGTCATGAAAGAAGGCCGCCTGATCGAAAACTGCGAGACCGACGCTTTACTGGCGCAGTTCTGCGCGGTATCGGGCCGGGACGACGCGGTGGCCGCCGCCTGCGAGGGGTATGAAGTGCTGCACACCGAAGCGCTGGGCCGTCAGGTGCTGTGCACGGTGCGTGCGCCGCGGGAGACCGTCGCCGCCCGCGGGCTGGATGTGGACTGCACCGCGCTTTCGCTGCAAAAGGTATTCGTGGCGCTGTGTGGCCATGAACGGGAGGGGCTGGTATGAAAAAAGCGCTGTGGTTCCTGCTCCGCAGTTTTCTGCAAATGACGGGCATGCTGCTGCTCTTTTACGCGGCGCTGATCGTGCTCTGCCTGCTGTTCGGCGTGGAGAGCTTCTTCGGCGTCTATCTGATAGGCTACAGTTTTGCCTTTTTCTTTGTGGCTGCCCTGTGCGCCGCACAGATGACCGCCGCCTGGTGCCCCCTGGCCCTGAGCCTGGGCGCCACCCGCCGGACGCTGCGGGGCGGGGTGTTCCCGGCCTGGCTGGCGCTTTCGCTGCTGACGCAGGCCGTCAACATCCTGCTGAACCGGGTGACCTTCGCCCTCTTCCCGTCCGAACGCCTCAGCCGGGAATTCGTGTACGGGATCTCCCGCCATCCGCTGGCGGGGTTCGGGGTGGTCCTGCTCCTGACAGGGGCTTCCCTTTGGACGGGGACCCTGAAGCTGAACGCCCGGCCCGTCCTCCCGAAAGTACTGCTGATCGTTTTCGACATCCTGATCTACGCCCAGGTCTTTGTGCTGGGGGTCCTGAGCACCCTGGAACCCATCCTTCCGGCGGCGGCGATCCCGCTGTACGGCGGCGCAATGGCGGCGCTGGGCACGGTCTTTACGGCCGTCACGCTGCACCGGCTGAAGGCGCTGGCCGTCAGCCAGGCATAAAGGAGGTTTTCGCCTATGAAACGTTCCCTTTCCGCCACGCTGCGCTATCTGCGCAGCGACCTGTCGGTGACTGCGGCCGGCGCGGCCTTGCTTTCGCTGCTGAGTCTGGCGCTGGGCGGCCTGATGTTCCTGCTGGAATCGCCGGAGGATGCCGCCATGATGGTCACCGCCGTCATGGCGGGCGGCGGCGCCCTGCTCACGCTGGTGCTGACCATCGTCTACTTCTCCAACTGGTACGCCGTGCTGCTGGCGTTTCCCCTCACCCGCCGCGGGCTGCTGGCCGGGGTCCTGTTGTTCTGCCTGGGCACCAGCGCGCTGATGCAGCTGGCCGCCCTGGTACTGGGGACCCTGTGTACGCTGGTGTTCGGGGCGCTGCAGGGCCTGACGCCGGCCCTGCCCTGGCAGTGGATGCCCTGGTTCGTCTGGCCGCTGGCCCTGCTGCTGCCGCCGCTGCTGGGGCTGGTCATGGGCGGGCTGCAATGCCGGTTCGGGCCGCGGGCCTTCTGGGTGATGTACTTTGTTTTTATCCTCATCTGCTCCACCACCGGGCAGTGGATGCCCTGGCTGACCACCCGGTTTCCCCCGGCGGCCCTGACGGGCCTGATCGCCGCCCTCTGCGCGGCAGTCCCGGCGATGGCGCTCCTGTCCGTGCGCTGGCTGCTGCGGGCCGCGGTGAAATAATGATATAAGAGGAATAAAATGATCGGTTTTTCTGATATTGTAAAGCAAGCCGGACTCTCTCCTGAACATGTGCTTCTTTTCCGTCATCCACTGTCCAACAAGGATGTTAAGTTCTATTACGAGAAGGGCATGGTGCGGGAATATACCGCACATCAAGGCAATAAATTCAAAAACGGGCACTATACCCACTGGGCCGTGTTTATGGGAGACCAGGGAACGCTCGCTACATTCTATGCTTGTTACGAAGTACAAGGGGTGACTGCTGACACGGTAGACCGCATTTCGCCCGAGGAACCTCACCCCGAATGGTTCCAAGGTGAAAACCAGTACTTTACGCTCGTACACTGTGACCTGCTGCGCGAATATGAGCAGAAGTTGGTGATCGATTGGGGGAACTCCACCCGGATGTGGCACCAAAAGGGGACGAACCCCAAACCCGTTTGGTCGATCGAGCCGGAACACAAAGAAGATTTTCCTGGTTTTGAGAATCTGATTCTTTCTTATAGTGAGTTAAAGAACATTGTGGACAATCCCACGATTTACTCGAACTGGGTCACGGCACTTTCTTCCGTCAATGCTATTTACCTGATCGTTGACTGTCGTAGTGGAAAGCAGTATGTTGGTTCCGCCTATGGCAACGACGGCCTGTGGGGACGCTGGAGCGCTTATGTTACCACTCTGCACGGCGGTGACAAGCACCTCATAGAACTGCTATGTCAGCATCCGGAGCGTTACCAGCACTTTCAATTTTCTATCTTGCAGATCCTTCCCAAAACGGTAACAGATGAACAAGTTATTGCCATCGAATCACTCTACAAGAAAAAGTTGCTCTCCATTCGCTTTGGCATGAATGCCAACTGACCCATGGTATGACAAAGGAGACCGCCATGACACAGAAAGAATTTTTGGAGAACGCCATCCCCCTGCTGGAAAAAATACAAGCCACGCCAGAGCTGCTGGCGTGGTGCAAAAAATATTCTGTTTACACGCCGGAATGCGGCCAGCCGGAATTGTCCGACACACTTTACCGGATGATGCAGGATGCCTACGCGGCAGGGCTCGTCCTCACAGACTACGAGGATGTGATCCACGACAGCGGCATGGGGGAGGATGCGTTCTACCGGCCAGACCCCGCCTGGGTGGAGACCCTGGGCCCCAAACAGACGCTGGCCGCCATCGCCTACCAGTTCCGCCGCGACCGCTTTTGCGAGGGGAGCCTGATCAACCAGGCCATCGCCTCCGGCGCCCTGCTCTACCTGTTCCGGCATCTGCGGTCCCTGGGAAACGGCGCGCCCGAGCAATAAGACAGTAAACAAAAAACGACTCGCGGAAACTGCTGGAGAGAAGCAGTTTCCGCGAGTCGTTTTGCACTTTCAGGCTTTTTTGCTGTAGTCCCGGGCGCCGTAGATGGCGGTGCCCACCCGCACGATGGTGGCCCCCTCCTCGATGGCGGCGGCGTAGTCGTGGCTCATTCCCATGGAGAGCACGTCCATCTGCGCGCGCTCATAGCCGCGGGCGGCGGCTTTCGCCAGCAGTTCCCGCATGGCGGCGAAGAACCGGCGGGTGGCCGTCTCGTCCGCATCGGCGGGCGGAATGGCCATCAGCCCCCGCACCCGCAGGTGCTCTTTGGCGGCGGCTGCGTCCAGCAGCGGCCACAGATCCTCCGGGCCCACGCCGCTTTTGCTTTCCTCCGCACCGATATTGATCTCGATGAGGATCTCCTGGACCATGCCCAGCCGGGCGGCGGCCGCTTCGATCTTATCCAGCAGGCGGACGCTGTCCACGCTCTGGATCAGCGCGGCGCGGCCCACCACTTTGTTGACCTTGTTGGTCTGCAAATGGCCGATAAAATGCCCCGGTTTACCCAGGTAGGCCCCGGCATCGGTCTTTTCCACCAGTTCCTGCACGTGGTTTTCCCCGAACAGGTCGATGGGCAGGCCGGCGCTGTAGCGCACCTCCTCCACCGTGCGGGTCTTGCAGGCCGCGCACAGGGCCACTTCCGCGGGGTCGCGGCCCGCGCGGCGGGCGGCTTCGGCCATCGCCGTGCGGATGCGGGCCACGGCTTCGGCCATCTGCTGTTTCTGCGCTTCGGTCATCATCGCGTTTCCCCCTCACTGTAGACGGCCCGGGCCCCGCCGATGAAGGGCGGGCGGGTACGGGCGCAGAGCAGGATGGCCTGCCCGATGTGGTCCAGGCTCAGCCGTACCGGCACCGCCACCCGGCGCAGATGCATGCCGATGAGCGTGCCGCCGATGTCCATGCCTGCGGCGGCGCGGACCTCTTCCACCAGGACGGGGTCCCGGAAGGCCCGCCAGCAGCTGGTGGCCCAGCTGCCGCCCGCATGGGGCTGGGGAATGGCGGCCACGATCTGGCAGCCATACGCCCGGGCGGCTTCCCGTTCCAGCACGATGGCCCGGTTCAGGTGTTCGCAGCACTGGGCGGCCAGATAAACGCCCTGTTCCTGCAGCGGCGGCAGCACCCCCGCCAGTACGGCGGCGGCTGCCTCCATGCTGGAATCATGGCCGATCTGCCCGCCCATGATCTCGCTGCTGGAACAGCCCACCACAAAAAGATCCCCGGTCTCCAGGTGCGCCTTTTGCAGCAGTTCCTCTGTGGCGCGGCGCGCCTGTGCCGTCAGTTCCGAATATTCCATCGTCAATACCCCCTTCGGCCCGCGCGGGGCCATTCCATACGGTACGGCGGGCCCGGGCTCAGTGTTCCCCGCCGGGGTCCGCCTTATAAAGATAACAGCCGGGTTCGTGGGACCAGAGCACCCCTACCGCCTGCAGATAGGCGTAGATGATGGTGGAACCCACGAATTTCATGCCGCGCTTCTGCAGATCCTTCGAGACCGCGTCCGACAGCGGCGAGGTCGCGCGGCCAACTTCCCGCAGGGTCCGGCCTTCGGTCCAGTGCCAGAGATAGCGGTCGAAACTGCCCCACTCCCGCCGGATGGCCGCAAAGGCGGCGGCGTTGCCCACCGCTGCGGCGATCTTGCGCCGGTTGCGCACAATGCCTGCATCCGCCGCCAGGGCCTCCCGCTTTTCGGGGCCGTAGGCGGCCACCTTCTCCCAGTCGAAGCCGTCGAAGGCGCGGCGGAAATTTTCCCGTTTGTTGAGGATGCACTCCCAGGAAAGCCCGGCCTGGAACCCTTCCAGGATCAGCATTTCAAACAGCGTGCGGTCGTCGTGCACCGGCACGCCCCATTCCCTGTCGTGGTAATGCAGGTAACGGGGGTTTTCGGGGTTGGCCCAGCGGCAGCGCGGGCGGCCGTCCTTCCATTCCATCCCCAGCGCCTCCTTTATACCAGCACGTCCTTGATGAGCAGGCTCAGCCCCCCGGTGGCCGAGTGGATGAACTCCACCGCGTCGTCGGAGTTGCAGAGTTCCGCCGGGATCTTGATCTCGATGCCGGATTCCGTCTTGAAGCTGCGGCTCTCCATCCGGCGCATGCGGGCGGGGCTGACGGTGACCCGGTCATCCTCCCGCACGCCGGTATCGGCCAGGGCTTGCTCGAACTTCGGGGCGGCCAGCGGGTAGGCCTCCCGCATGCGGGTGCGCACGTCCTCCACCGAGATGGTGTTGTCCACCGCCTGGTTGCACACCATCAGTTCCACGGCGGTCTCGGTACCGCCGTCGAAGGGCGGCACGTCGTCCAGTTCCTCCGGCTCGGGGTAGGCTTCCTTGACCGCGGCCACCGCCGTTTCGCAGACGGCTTTCAGCTTGGCGCGCTCCTGCAGGGCCTCGGTGCAGCCGAACACCCGGGTGGAGAGGTAAAAATCCTTCTTTTCATCCAGCTGGAACTTTTTCTCGATCATCCGCACAGCGCCGTTGGCCCGGTCGATCAGGGCGGCCTCGTCGGCCTTGGGCGTACCGGGCAGCAGCGTGCGCTGGGGCACCATGCTGCTGAACCGCCCGTTGCCCATGGTCTCGGTATGGTGGGTGTAGCCGGGGCGGTAGTTGAGTTTGAGCACGCCGTAGAAAGGCACCGCGTCCGCCGTAAAATCCACCACCGCCAGGTCCCCCGCAGGGATGGCCGGGTATTGCAGCATCTGCTCGAAGATCACCCCCGCGATCCGGCGGGAAAGGTCCACAAAATCCTGGTTGTGCGCCATCTCCTGCGCAAAGGCGGAATCCGGCGAGAAACGGCAGTTCTTGGCCTCGTCGGTGGCGAAAGCCCGTTCCAGCACCGCGGTGAAATAGTCGAACAGGTCGGCGTCCAGATCCATGGGCCGGTCGGAGAGCAGCGGCTCCGACGCGCCGGGGTCCAGCAGATGCAGGATGATCTGGTTGATCTTGAGTTCCATGGCAGGGGCTCCTTTTATAAACAGTATCTGGGAAGAATCGTATACCACAATTTGGCGGGGCTGAACAGCCGCCGGGCGGGGCACCCTAACGGGGAAGGGAGGGATGCCCCATGGAGCTTACGCCCCGGGAAGAAAACGAGGTGCGCCGCCGCGCCGCCCCCAGCCGCCAGAAACAGGCGGAAGAATTTTTGAAGGGCGGCAGCCCCGGCGTGATGCAGCGCTATGCGCCGGACGCCGTGCCCGACCCCGAAGAAGGCTGGGTGGAGAGCGACGAGACCGTGCAGCGGCTGGCCCGCTGGCGGGAAGAAGCCATCTACTGACCCCGCCGCCCCCTGGCAGCGAACAGCGTCGCCGCCGTCGGTACATCTCCGCCGGCGGCGACACTTTTTACAGGCTTACGTTCAGTCCGCGTTGAGTTTGGCCGCCGCCTTTTGGGTAAAGCGGTCGTTGTCCACGATGTACCGTTCATGGGTGGCGTGGGCCACCTCGCTCACATCGTCGTACACGCGGGCCGTGAAGGTCAGGCGGCGGTCCGCCACGGCGGTGAGTTCGCAGTCACAGCTGACCACCATGCCCACCGGCGTGGGCGCCGTATGCGCCAGCGAAAGGCTGGTGCCCACCGTGCCGGTGCCCGGTTCCAGTTCCAGCGCCACCGACTGCCAGCAGGCTTTTTCGATCAGCGCCGCCACCGCCGGGGTGGCCAGCACCGGCAGTTCGCCGCTGCCCAGCGCCTGGGCCGTATTCTCGGTGGTGACGCGCAGCGCCGCATGCCCTTTGATCCCAGGTTCCAACACCTGTCATCCCTCTTTTCCGTTTTCTGCTGCCTTTTATTATAGCCGCAGCCGCCCCGAATTGCAATACGCGCCGGGGCTTGCCTTTTGCCCCCGAAGCCGCTATACTGGACAAAAAGAACGGGAGGCGGCGCGCCATGACAGCTGCGGATTTTACGAACATCCACCTGCAATATAGATCGGAGCAGGCCGAGGGCGAGGTGCCCGCCGCCATCGAGCACGACTTTGAGGCCGGGCGGATGGTGGACCACTACTATGTGACCCCCTCCCCCGCTTTCTGGGCTGACGAAGGTGTGCAGAAGCTGGGCAGCGTTTCGGGCATCCTGTTTTTGCAGCAGCCCGAGGGACGGCCCTGGCAGATTTTGGTCCACGAGCCCGCCATGATCCAGGAGGTCGTTTTTGAGATGCCGGACGAGGAGTTCCGCGCCATGCTCAAGGCCAGCGGCGTCATCCTGCCCGGGGAGCCGGGCTTCACCCCGCCGCAGTAAGAAAGCGTACCGTCAGGAGGTGCCCGCCATGAAAGCCCCGCCCGTCCGCGCAAATGCCGCCATCGGCATTTTTTCCGCCTCTTCCCCGGTCTCTGCCACAGCCCCCGCCCGGTATGCGCGGGGCGTGCGGTATCTGGAATCCCCTCTTGCCATTTGACTGCCGCCCCGCCGTTTTGCAAAACGGCGGGGCGGTTTTGCTTTTGCGCCCGTGCCGGGGCGGCGGGACACAAAAAAATCCACTTTTTTTGCTGCAGGCTGTTGACAGCGGGCCGCATCGGGTGTATCATATGAACAAATAAACATATGAAAGGATGTCGCTTATGCAACCCGGTGAAACACCCGCCGTTCCGGGGCCCCAGCCGCTGGACGAACAGACCCTGCAGCGTTTGCAGGACGACCTGCCCGGCGACGAGCTGCTCTACGACCTGGCCGAGCTGTTCCGCGTGTTCGGTGATTCCACCCGCATCAAGATCCTGTACGCCCTGTTTGAAAGCGAACTCTGCGTCAACGACATCGCCCAGGTGGTGGGGCTTTCCCAAAGCGCGGTGAGCCACCAGCTGCGGCTGCTCAAGGCCAACAAACTGGTGCGGTTCCGCCGCGACGGCAAGACCATCTACTACGCGCTGGACGACGACCACGTGCGCAGCATGATCGCGCTGGGCATGGAACACGTGGAGGAATGACGGCGCCGGGCTGCCGCTGCAGCCCCCTGCCGGTTCCCTTATAGATTATACAAACTAAGAAAAGAGGTTTTTTACTATGCAAAAGAAATTCAAGATCGAAGTAGACTGCGCCAACTGCGCCGCCAAAATCGAGACTGCCGTCAGGAACATTCCCGGCGTGCGCAACGCCAGCGTGAGCTTCATGGCCCAGAAGATGCTGCTGGACGCCGACGACGAGCGCTTCCAGGACATTCTGCAGCAGGCCGTGCGCGCCGCCAAAAAGGTGGAGCCGGATTTCGAGATCGAACTGTAAGTGCGGGCGTCCCCGCCGAACGGAGGTTTTCCCCATGACAAAAAAACAGAAAAAGACGCTGCGGCGCATCCTGCTGGCCGCGGCGCTGACTTTGTGCGCCGCTTTGCTCCTCTCCGCCGTGTCCCTGCCGTGGTACGGGCAGCTGGCGGTCTGGCTGGTGCCCTACCTGGTCATCGGCTATGACGTGCTGTACAAGGCGCTGCTGGGCATCAAAAACGGCGAAGTGTTCGACGAGAATTTCCTGATGGCCGTGGCCACTGTGGGCGCCATGGCCTGCGGCGAATACGGCGAGGGCGTGGCCGTTATGCTGTTCTACCAGGTGGGCGAACTGTTCCAGAGTTATGCGGTGGGCAAGAGCCGCCGCAGCATCAGCGAACTGATGGACATCCGCCCCGACAGCGCCAATCTGGAACAGGCCGACGGTTCGGTGCAGTCGGTGGACCCCGACGAGGTGCCCGTGGGCGCGGTGATCGTGGTCCGGCCGGGTGAAAAAGTGCCCATCGACGGCGTGGTCGCCAGCGGCGAAAGCACACTGAACACCGCCGCCCTGACCGGCGAGAGCCGCCCCCGCGCCGTGCGCCCCGGCGACGGGGTCATCAGCGGCTGCGTCAATGAGGACGGGCTGCTGCGCATCACCACCACCAAGCTGTACGGCGAATCCACCGTCGCCAAGATCCTGGATCTGGTGGAAAATTCCAGCCTGAAAAAAGCGAAGGTGGAAAATTTCATCACCAAGTTTGCCCGCTGGTACACCCCCGCGGTCTGCCTGGCCGCGTTGGTGCTGGCCGTGCTGCCCCCGCTGGTGCTGGGCGGCGGCTGGGGCGTCTGGGTGCTGCGCGCCCTGACCTTCCTGGTCATCAGCTGCCCCTGCGCGCTGGTCATCTCCATCCCGCTGACCTTCTTCGGCGGCATCGGCGGTGCGTCGCGCTGCGGCATTCTGGTCAAGGGCGGCAATTACCTGGAGGCCCTGGCCCACACCGGCGTGGCGGCCTTTGACAAGACCGGCACCCTGACCCGCGGCGTGTTCGAGGTCACGCGGGTATCCCCCGCCCCGGGTGTGGACCGGGACGATTTGCTGCAGACCGCCGCTTTGGCCGAGAGTTATTCCAGCCATCCCATCAGCAAGAGCCTGCGGGAAGCCTGCCCCGGCCTGGACGCCCGCCGTGCCTCCGACGCCCAGGAGATAGCCGGCCAGGGCGTGCGCACACTGGTGGATGGCCGCACCGTGCTGGCAGGCAACGCCCGCCTGATGGAAGCGGAGCACATCGCCTACGCCCCGGACGAGGGCGGCGGCAGCGTCGTGTACGTTGCCCGCGACGGGGCCTTCCTGGGCTCCATCCTGATCTCCGATGAGGAGAAGCCCACCGCCCGCGCGGCCGTGCAGGACCTGCGCGCCCAGGGCGTGCGCACCGTCATGCTCACCGGCGACAGCCCCGCCGTGGCGCAGCAGGTGGCCGGGCGGCTGGGCATCGACGAAGTCCACGCCGGGCTGCTGCCCGCCGACAAGGTCCGGCAGGTGGAAACGCTGCTGGCCCAGAAACCGGCGGACGCCATGCTGGCCTTTGCCGGCGACGGCATCAACGACGCACCGGTGCTGATGCGGGCGGACATCGGCATTGCCATGGGCGCGCTGGGCAGCGATGCCGCCATCGAAGCCGCCGACGTGGTGCTGATGGACGACGACCCGGCCAAGATCGGCCTGGCCATGCGCGTCGCCCGCAAGTGCATGCGCATCGTCTACCAGAACATCGTCTTTGCGCTGGGCATCAAGGCGCTGTTCCTGATCCTCAGCGCCGTGGGCGTCGCCAACATGTGGTGGGCGGTGTTCGCCGACGTGGGCGTGATGGTGCTGGCGGTGCTCAACGCCACCCGGATGCTCAACGTGCGGGCTTACCAGAAACAGCACTAACATACCGCAAGATACGGCACAGGCCCGGTCCCTTGCAGGGACCGGGCCTTGTTTTGTTGTATGACTTTCAGGGAACTTCCAGCACATAACTCCGTCCGCTTAATTCCCCCGCCGCACCACCGCTTTCGGCAATGTTGTACACCACCCAGCAGTGGTCCGGCAGCGGCACCCACACCGAAACGCCCGACGGAATGTCGGGATTGCGCTCGCTGTAGCGCTGGCTTCGCAGGGATTCCGGCGTGACCGTGAGCGGCAGTGGGCGGGCATTGTCCCAGGCATGCAGGATCTGCCACGCCGGGTCGCCGCCAAAACCGTCGTCGTACGTACCGTCCCGCAGGGATGCAAATTTGCGGTTGAGCTGGTCACAGACCCGCTGCCGTTCTTCGGGGCTCAGGACGTTCCCTTCCGGCGGCTCTTCGTAAGTTTCATACAGATTCAGCGGCAGGGGCCACTGACCGGGAATGGAGGTTTCTTCTTCCTCCACACTCTCGCCCCACATACCATCCGGCTGCCGGGCAGCGTGATACTGCACCCGTGTTCCCCGCACTTCGGCCGCGCGCAGCCCCAGCGGGTCGGCCAGCCGGCCTTGAATGGAGTAACGGACGCCCTGCAGCGTATCGCCCTGGATCGTCTCCTGGATGCCCCAATTGCCCAGGCTTACCCAATCTTCCCCATCGGCCAAAGCATCTGCCGCCGCCACGGAAAATGGAGAAAAAAAGTCCACCTTACCCGTTTCGTCAAACCGCAGGTTGTACGTATGTTCCCCTGCCAGCAGCGGCGTAACGCCGGGATCGGCTACCGTAAGCGACATATAAGGAATTTCGTACAAACCGCCGGCCAGCATGACCTCGGCGATCTTCAGCCCTTCCAGTTCTTCCAGCGGGTTGCCCGCCGCCAGCACCCGGTCCGACAGCGCCGCACGCACCTTCTCGGCATCCCCTTCATACAGCCCCTGCGCCAGCAGGTATCCGTTTTTCCGGGCGGCCTCATCCTCGGCGCGCGGCATAAACTGCCAGGTCTCGCCCTCATAGCTGCCGAAGGCCCGGCCCTCCCAGGTCACCGGCAGCATCGTATATTCCAGCGTATCGGAGGGGGCCGGCGTGGGCGTGGGCGCAGGCTTCGGCGTAACTGTGGGCTGCGGGGCGGGCGTGGCTGTGGCAGCGGGTTCCCCTGCCGGGGGCGCCGCCGCACTGTCAGGCAGCAACGGCCCGCCGCAGGCTGTCAGCAAGAGCAGCAGAGCGCTCACCATAAAAATCCTTGCAAAAGGTTTCATCCCGCATTCCTCTTTTCTGCGCTTTTTTTCAGTATAGCACAGCAAAAGCCGTTACAAAAGTAAAAAACAAAGAATTCACGCGTCCAGCGTGCGTTTGACGCGGCTGACCGATTTGACGTAGCCCACCAGCAGCTTCCAGCAGCCGTAGCCCAGGGCAAAGAGGGCGATGCCCGCCAGGATGCAGAGCACGAACACCAGCACCGGGTTCTGTACCCCGGCGATGCCGATGTACTGCACACAGGGGATGTGCAGCCCCAGCGCCACATCCACAGCCTTGACGGCCCCCAGCAGCGGCGTGACGACGCCGCACAGCAGGAACGCCGGCGCGCAGATGATTGACCGCTATATCCACTTTTACAACCATGAGCGCATCCAAAGCAAAACAGGAGTGCCGCCGCTCTCGCTGCGCCACTCCTGCTAAAACCGAATATTCCTGCACCAGAGGCTCTTTTTGTACTGTCTGCACAATCTGGGTCAGTTCACACAAGCCTAGCTTGTGGTTTATCAACACAAACAAAATCCCCCGCCTTTGCAGGCGGGGGCGATCGGTCCCCTGTTCGTTTTTCTTTCTGCGGGCGCGTCAGGCGGCAGGGTCCTGATAGGCGCCGTCTTTCAGGCATTCCAGATGGATATGGGGTTCGGCGTGCAGTTCCGCCGGGATCTCCCCCACTTTGCCCAGGGTATCGGCGGCGGAAACTTCGTCGCCGGTTTTCACTTCCGGGTCCGTCAGACCGCAGTAGCGCCACACAAGGCCGCCGGCATCGGTGACTTCCACCACGCCGCCCCAGAGGGCGTCCTCACGGACGGCGGTGACTTTTCCGGGCTGTTTGGGCGTGACGGCGTCCCCCGTTTTGGCGGCGTAGTCCGCGCCGTTGTGGGTGCGCCAGTCGCCCAGGGTCTCATTGTAGACCAGTTCGTCGCCGCTGAAAGCCGCCGCCGGCTCCCCCTGCCAGAACGCCGAGGAGGCGGCAGGCTGCGCGGAGGGCGCGGCCGTGGCGGAAGGCGCGGCGGAGGCAGCCGCAGGCGCAGAGGACGCCCCAGAGGCAGCATCCGAAGCAGAGGGCGGCGCCGAGGGCGTCGAAGTCGGTTCCGGCACGTCGCTGGCCGGGTTGTTCACGGCGGTGTCCGGCTGGTCCCATGTGCTGTCCTCCTGCAGAGCGTCCTTGCGGAGCTGCGTCAGTTCCGTCATGTTGTTCACCACACTGCGCAGCGCCAGGATGCCCGCCGCCGTGGCGGCGAACACCAGCGCCAGGCAGAACAGGTAGAGGCCCTTCTCCTTGAAAAAATTCTTGATATGGTTCATCTTTCCCCGTCCTTTACGGCAAAATTTGTGTATGCCCTTAGTGTGGGACGGTGGGGAAAGATTTATGCACGCAGAAGCCAGCACACCAAACCGCGCAGAAAACAGGGCTTTATTCGCAGGAATGGATCGCAGTAAAACGCTGTTTCAGCAGTTCCAAAAACGCCGCTTCCTCCTGCGGGGTGGCGAACACCTCGCGGTCAAAACTCCAAAGCGTACTGTACCGGGGCTGATACAGGGAAATGGCGCAGGGCGTTTCCACCAGCCACAGTTCCTCGGTATAAGCCAGCCGCCCCTGTGTGCCGCTGGCGAGGTTGGTACGCACCATTGCGTCGGGCGCGAACACATCCACGCTCTTTCCGACCATCTTTTCCGATACATTCCGCACGGTATGCCGCCAGGACCGATACAGGATACCGAAAGAAATAACGACCCAAAGCACGTTGAAAAGGCTTTTCAGCACCATCCATACCAGGAATGCCGCGCACAGCAACAACAACAGCAGGCCGGCTACCCGGTACCATCGCCAATACGCCCTTATGCCCATGAGAGAACGCATACTTTCCCGGTAGATCGCTTCGGCCCGCGCCGGGCTGCACCGCTGTATCAGCGTCGGGTCGCCGCCCTGCTTGCAGGAAAAACCGACCGGGGTGTCCTCTCCGTCTGCAACAGTGGCCCACATAACGGGTGGCGGGGCCGCCATGGCCTGTTTCAACGCCTGTTCCCAGTGGGGCATCGGCTGTTCCTGATTGAAAGCGGACATCGGAACGCCCGAACTCGTGCCATCCCGGAACACCAGCACCAAGCCGAAAGAGCCCGTGCGCACGGTGCGCAGCGAGGCCGCCGGGCGGGTCATACTGGAGGCAAACGGCCCCACGGTAGGCCCTTCCTTATACAGGATATCGTCCTGTAAGCGCAGTGTGCAGGGCGTGCCGACGATCTGCCGCATACCGTCGCGGCCCAAGATACTCACCATACGGATATACTGAAGTTTTACCCCCAGAAAAGACCCCAACACAATAAACACTGCCAATAGAGGAACCAGTAAAATAGCGTATGCCAGCAACCACACCGGCGTAATAGGGATTTCAAAAAGTACGAGCAAAAAGGCGATCCAAAAAGGCAGTCCTCCCACAAGCACCGTAGAAACGCAAACGGCGCGTGCGGCCTTATGCAAGCGGGAACCTTTTGTGCGCGCCACCGCTTCTATCATGCGTCGGTAGCTTTTTTTATCCCATGTATACTGTAATTCTGTCTTGTTCGCCACCTTTTGTGTGTTGAGGTCCCCTATCGTTCCATTGCAGCCCGGTTCAGACGCGCCGTGCAGGGCGTCCAGCAGGTCCATCACGGCCAGCGTCCGCGCACGGGCGGCGGCTTCCGCCGTTTTGTCCCGCTGCTGCAAAATGCGCGCGAACTCGGCAAATTCATACGCCATGCGGAAGCGCGCCGCCTGGGGCGCGTCGGTGCGCTTACCGCCGCCCCGCACACCGCCCAGCACACTGTACACCGTGGGCAGGGCGTTGGTCCCGCCTTCCACCACCAGACGGCCGCCCGGCCCCTGCAGCACCGCGCCGTTGACGCCCTCGCTGTCCTTGGCGCCCAGGGCCGCCGCCGTAAACTCGCCGTAGTCCAGCAGCGCCAACCCCGCCGTGTCGATGCCGTTCGCCGCGCGGCTGGCCCGGTACTCGGCCTTTTGGGGCGCGCCCAGCAGCCCGCACAGCAGGTGCAGGTTGTAGACGTTCATATCATTGAGGGCCCCGCCCTGACAGGCCGGGTCAAAGGTGGTGTTCCAGACGCCGTTCAGAAAATCATCGTACCGGCGGCTGCGGGCGCAGAAGCTGGCCATGGCCCCGCGCACCGGGCCGATCTTGGCCATTTCCTGCTGCAAAAAGGCATACTGGGGCAGGTAATACACCGTGATGGCTTCCAGCAGCATGACGCCCTTTTCGTCGGCCAGGGCGAAAAGCTCCCGCGCTTCGGCGGCGGTGCCGGTGAAGGGCTTTTCCAGAATGACCGAATACCTGGCCTGCAGCGCCCGCTTGGCCGCCGCGTAGTGCAGGTGGTTGGCGGTGCCGATGTAGACCGCGTCGAACCCGCCCGCGGCATAGCAGGCGTCCTCATCAGTATAAACGTCGGGGACGCCGTACTGCTGCGCCCAGGCGCGGGCCTTCGCCCCGCTCTGGGGGCGGCAGCAGAGGGCCTGCACCGAAATTTCCGGCATTTCGGCCAGATGCTGCAAAAATTCCTCCACGATGCGGCTGGTGGAGAGGATGGCGATCTTCAAAGGCTGCATAAGGGGTTCCTCCTTCTATATAGCGGCGGGCCGCCGTTTCTTTTCCGATTATACCACGCAAAATTTCCCGTTGCAATTCGGCGGCAAACCATGTATGATAGGGTACGGTAATAATGTAGAGGAGTGTGCCCCATGTGACTTTGGCCTGAGCGTACCGTCACATTTTGCAGAAGAAAGTAAGGAGTTTCAAGACCCATGGCATCATTGCGCGAAGAAATCGAGAGCCGGCGCACGTTTGCGATCATCTCGCACCCCGACGCCGGTAAGACCACCCTGACCGAAAAACTGCTGCTGTACGGGGGCGCGATCCAGACCGCCGGTTCGGTCAAAGGCAAACAGAGCGCCAAACACGCGGTGTCCGACTGGATGGACATTGAAAAACAGCGCGGCATCAGCGTCACCTCGTCGGTGCTGCAGTTCCACTACCAGGGCAAGTGCATCAACATCCTGGACACCCCCGGCCACCAGGATTTCAGCGAGGATACCTACCGCACGCTGATGGCGGCGGATTCCGCCGTCATGGTCATCGACGCCGCCAAGGGCGTGGAGGCCCAGACCATCAAGCTGTTCAAGGTCTGCACGCTGCGGCACATCCCCATTTTCACCTTTATCAACAAGATGGACCGCGAAGCCCGCGACCCCTTTGAACTGATGGAAAACATCGAGGAGATCCTGGGCATCAGGACCTACCCCATGAACTGGCCCATCGGCTGCGGCAAGGGCTTCAAGGGCGTGTTCGACCGCAGCCGCCGCCGGGTGCTGGCCTTTGAGAGCGACGGCCGCGCCAACGGCGTGAAGATGGTGGAGGAGATCGAGGCCGAACTGGGCGACGCCAGACTGGACGAGCTGATCGGGGCCGAAAACCACCAGAAACTGGCCGAGGACATCGAACTGCTGGACGGCGCCGCCGAGGAGTTTGACCTGGACGCCGTACACCACGGCAAACTTTCGCCGGTGTTCTTCGGCTCGGCGCTGACCAACTTCGGCGTGGAACCCTTCCTGAAAGAGTTCCTGCGCCTGACTCCCACCCCGCTGCCCCGGCAGGATTCCCGGACCGGCGAGTTGGTGGAACCGGCCGCGGACCGCTTCTCCGGCTTCATCTTCAAGATCCAGGCCAACATGAACAAGAACCACCGGGACCGCATCGCCTTCCTGCGCATCTGCTCGGGCAAGTTTGAGCGCGGCATGGAAGCCTGCCACGTGCAGGAGGGCAAGAACATCAAATTGGCCACCGGCACCAGCCTGATGGCCGACGACCGGGCCATCGTCAGCGAAGCCTACGCGGGCGACATCATCGGCCTGTTCGATCCGGGCATCTTCTCCATCGGGGATACGCTGTGCACCGGCAAGCCGCCGGTGCAGTTTGCGGGCATCCCCACCTTTGCGCCGGAGCATTTCGCCCGTGTGACCCAGGTGGACACCATGAAGCGCAAGCAGTTCGTCAAGGGCATGGAACAGATCGCCCAGGAGGGCGCGATCCAGATCTTCCGCGACCTGGGCGCCGGCATGGAGGAGGTCATCGTGGGCGTGGTGGGCGTGCTGCAGCTGGAAGTGCTGGAGTACCGCCTGAAAAACGAGTACAACGTGGACATCCGCATGCAGCAGCTGCCCTACGAATACCTGCGCTGGATCCTCAACGACCCGGACGAGGTGGACCCCAAACACCTGGACCTGACCAGCGACACCCGGCCCATCGAGGACCTCAAGGGCAACCACCTGCTGCTGTTCGGCAGCTCCTGGAGCATCAACTGGGCGGAACAGCATAACGAGAGCCTCCGCCTTTCGGAATTCGGCAACCTGACGTTCTAAAAGCCCCGCCGGAAAAGGAAGAAGGATGCATTCATGTTGAAAAATCTGCAGCGCGGCTTCACCCGGCAGAACCTGCTGGACGGCGCAAAGTTCTTTGCCCTTTTGAATCTGGGGCTTGTGGCGACCGCCGTGGGCATCGCCCTGTTCAAGACCCCCAACCATTTCGCTTTCGGCGGCACGTCGGGCCTGTCCATCGTGCTGTCCACCCTGTTTCCCCAGTGGAACGTAGGCTTTTTTATGTGGATCGTCAATGCGGCGCTGGTGCTGCTGGGGTTCCTCTTTCTGGGCGTGCGCTCCATGGGCTGGACGATCTACTCCTCCTTTGCGCTTTCGTTTTACGTCAGCGTGTGCGAGCATATCTGGCCGCTGGCCGCCCCGCTGACCAGCGACGTGTTCCTGGAACTGTGCTACGCCGTCATCCTGCCCGCAGTGGGCAGCGCCATCGTGTTCAACATCGGCGCGTCCACCGGCGGCACCGACATCGTGGCCATGATCCTGCACAAGTACACCAGCCTGGAGATCGGCCGCGCACTGCTCATCAGCGACCTGGCCATCGTGCTGGCGGGCGCAGCGCTCTACGGCCCCGCCACCGGGCTGTACTGCATTCTGGGCATGATCCTGAAAACCACCGTGGTGGACAGCGCCATCGAGAGCATCAACCTGCGCAAAGTCTGCACGGTAGTCACCTCCAACCCGGGGCCGACGCGGGATTTCATCGTCAACGAACTGCACCGCTCCGCCACCGAGGAGCGCGCCAAGGGCACCTACTCCCACGAGGAAAAGTGGGTGCTGATGACTGTGCTGACCCGCAGCCAGGCCCAGCATCTGCGCCGTTTCGTGCGGCTCAACGACCCCCACGCTTTCATCACCATCGTCAACAGCAGCGAGATCATCGGCAAAGGCTTCCGCTCGATCTGACCGCCTGCCCCTACCGCCCGCCGGAGCCCCCGGCGGGCGGTTTTGTATCGGCGCCGCCGGGGCGGCCTGCTCCACCCGGTTGTATTTGTTCCCTGTTTATGCTATACTTTCAGATAATTGAAACATTTTTGCAATATGCGGAGGGATCTTCCCCGATGAAATATCTGAGCTATGCGGAACGCGTCTTTCTGCACGGTCATCTGTCCCGCGTGCGGCATGTGACGCTGGACCCCGACGGCCCCGGCGTGGTGCGCATCCACCTGATCCCCTGCCGTCACCCGGACCGGGACACGCCCTTTGTGGCGCTGCTCAACGGGCAGGACCTGCTGCCGCTGAACATCAGCTGGGCCATCCTGCTGACCAACCTGATCGAAGCGCTGCAGCACCACAGCGGCGAGGAACTGTCTCCCGGGGCCTGGTCTGCCGTGATCGCCCAGGCTTCGGCCGCCACCCGCCGCATTTACCGCCGCACCCCCGCCGTACAGATCGAAAGCGATCTGCAGGTACTGCTGGACTGCCTGTTCGCCGTGGCCCGGGGGCAGACCCCGCCGCTGCAGGTACAGCCGCTTTCTCTGCGCCAGTATGCCGCCCGGATGAACGCCCCCCACCGCATGGACCTGCTGGTCAGTTCCATGCGCAAGGACGGCGCGTGGCACTGCAACCAGAAATGCCTGCACTGTTACGCGGCCAACCAGCCCCTGGGGGCCACCGCCGAACTGGACACCGACCAGTGGCTGGCCGTGATCGAAAAGTGCCGCAGCGCCGGCATCCCCCAGCTGACCTTCACCGGCGGCGAACCCACGCTGCGCAACGACCTGGTCAAGCTGATCCAGGCGGCCCAGTGGTTCGTCACCCGGCTGAACACCAACGGCCGTATGCTGACCAGCGCCCTGTGCAAAGAACTGAAAAGCGCCAGCCTGGACTCGGTGCAGATCACCTTTTATTCCGCCGACGCTGAAATCCACAACGCGCTGGTGGGCGTGGACGGCTACACCGACACGCTGGGCGGCATCAAAAACGCGCTGGCTGCCGGATTGAACGTCAGCCTGAACACGCCGCTGTGCACCCTGAACCGGGATTACCTGGCCACCGTGCAGCTGGCCCACGAACTGGGGGTGCGCTACCTGACCTGCAGCGGGCTGATCCCCACCGGCAACGCCGCCACCGAGGCCAGCCGCGCCAAGCGGCTGACGCCCGCCGAACTGGAAGCCGCGCTGCGCCCGGCCATGGAATACGCCGCCGCCCACGGGCTGGAGATCCAGTTCACCAGCCCCGGCTGGCTGCCCGAAGCCACGCTGCGGGCTCTCGGGTTCACCCAGATCCCCAGCTGCGGGGCCTGCCTTTCCAACATGGCCGTCGCGCCGGACGGCACCGTGCTGCCCTGCCAGAGCTGGCTTTCCGGCCCGGGGCTGGGCAACCTGCTGCGCACGCCCTGGCACCGTATCTGGAACAACAGTGACTGCTGCGCGATCCGCAACACCAGCGCCGCCATGGAGCAGCGCTGTCAACTGGGGGCTACGCCCCTGCAGGAGGGCTGCTCATGATACAGATCCGTTTGGGCCGCAGGCTGGCCATACTGCTGGCCGCCCTGCTGCTCTGCCTGGCGGCGGCGCTGACCGTACACGCCGCAGACGACGCGCTGGCCCCCCACGCTGAACCCGGGGATATGGACTATATCCGGGATTACATCGTGACGGTGGATCTGCGTGAGGACGGCTCGGCAGATATCACCTACGACATCGACTGGCAGGTCATTGCCGGCGACAAGACCGATTACCTGACCTGGGTCAAGATCGGGTTGGCCAACGCCCATGTGGATTCGCTGACCCCGCTGACCGACACCATCGCCGACCTGCAGTATTCCGACGACGGCGGCAGTTACGCCCAGGTAGTCTTTGCCCGGCGTTACTACTCGCCGGAAGTAGCGGCCGAGAACGGCGGCGAAAGCAGCGTGCGGTTTGCTTTCTCGGTGCATCAGAGCCATCTGTTCACATTGAATGACGACGGCACGGCGAACTTCACTTTCACTCCCGGCTGGTTCGATGACCTGAGCGTAGGCAACATGCAGATCCGCTGGCGCAACGGCGAAGGGTTCCTGGCCGACAACACCCGGGTGGAGGGCGACTACCTGGTGTGGGATTTCGGGGCGCTGGCCCACGGGCAGGCTGCCCGGGCCCACGTGACCGTGCCCGTCACCTACTCTGCCGCCTTTGCCCCCGACGCGGCCATGGCCCCCGAGGACTACGGCGCGGAAAGCGAACCGGGCAATCTGCCCGACGCGCTGGGGCCCTTTTTCGTATTCCTGGTGTTCGCCATCGCGGTTTTTGCCATTGCGGCCTCCCGCACCCCCCGCTGGGGCGGCGGGCTGGGCGGCGGCATCGACCCCGGCGACTGGTTCTGGTACACCAACGGCCTGCACACCATCCGCCGGGCCCGGGGCATGCCGCCCCCGGTGGGCTACCGCCGCACCGATCCGCCCCGCAACTTCCAGCCGGGCGGCGGGTCCAGCCGCGGCGGCGGCGTGGGCCGGCGGGACGGCGGGGACCACCATTCCAGCTGTGCCTGCGCCTGCGCGTCCAGCTGCGCCTGCGCCTGTGCCTGCGCGGGCGGCGGCCGGGCAGGCTGCACCGCCAAGGATTTTTACACCGTCAAACTGACGTCCGGCGCAGCCGGAGAGGAGGCCCCGCATGAGTCTTGAAGAACAGTATGACGCCTGGGTCCGCGGACTGATGGGCGGCGGCAAGTATGCTTCCGACCCGCAGCAGGCGGGCAAGGCGCAGGAGGTCATCCAGCAGATGCAGGCCCAGCTGGACGCGCTGGGCGACGCGCAGAAACGCCGCAAGGCCGCGGCCTCCGCCCAGGGCGCCGTCCAGAAGGCCGGGCAGCAGACCGCCGACCACGTGCGGAAGATGAGCAGCGAGCTTACCCGTTCGCTGCAGCAGGACGGCTTGCTGGGCCAGACGCCGCCCCCGGCCCCCGCCCCCGCGCGCCGGGGGGATTTTGCCGGCGTGGCCGACGCGGTCAAGGCCAGGGTTCTGGGGCAGGACACCTTCATCACGGCGGTGGTCAAAGCCTTCCGCCGCCCCTTTGTGCTGGGCACGGCGGACAGCGCCCGGACCCGCGGCCTGATGCTGCTGTGCGGGGCCGAGGGTACCGGCCGCCACTACACGCTGGACTGCGTGGTGCGGGAACTGGCCGGACGCGGCATCCTGCGCAGCGCCGCCATTGAGACGATGGACCTTTCCCTTTATCCCGGCCCTGCGCAGGAAAAGCTGTTCTTGCAGGACCTCTACGCCGCGCTGCGCTCCGACGCCGAAGTGCTGGCCTTCGACCATTATGAGGGCTGCGCCGCCAATTACCTGAACATGCTGGCCACCCTGGCCATCGAGGGGACGCTGGCCCTGACCAGCCGCTATGTGCTGCAGCGGGGCATCCTGGTGGATGTGGGCACCGCACTGGCCCCCGGCGCCATCGGGGAACTGCAGGCGGGCGGCAAGTATTTCGTCTTTTTCTCCGCCAAGGGGGAGGAAGCGCTGGCCGACCGTTTCGGCGCCCGCTTTGTAGACGCCATCGCCGGGGATATCTGCCGCACGGCCCCCTTCACGCCGGAGACCCTCCATGCCATTGCGGCGCGGGAACTCAACGAACTGGCCCAGCGGGTGCGTCAGCACTGCGGCCTGGCCCTGACCATGGGCGCCGATGTGCGGGACCTGCTGGCCGCCCAGTACGGCAAGACCCGGGGCATGGACGCCATGCGCGCCTACTGCGAGACGGTATACCGCGCCATCGCGGAGTACGTGCTGGACCGCGAGCAGTCCCCTGCCGACGGCACGCCCGCCCGGCTGACGGCGCGCGGCGGCCGCCTGTATATGAGCGTGCAGGGCGGGGAGGAACTGGACCTGCTGGCCCTGCTGCCCCAGCAGTACCGCGGCGACGTGGACGCGGTGGAGGCGGAGCTTTCCGCCATTGTGGGGCTGGCGGAAGTCAAGGACTTTGTGCGGGACATTGCCCGCAACGTGCAGGCCCAGCAGCGCCGCAAAGCCCAGGGCCTGCCGGCAGCCGGCGTGAACATGCACATGATCTTTACCGGCAACCCCGGCACCGGCAAGACCACCATTGCCCGCATCCTGGCCAAATACCTCAAGGCCATCGGCGCGCTGCGGGGCGGCCAGCTGGTGGAAGTCACCCGGGCCGACCTGGTGGGCCGCTACGTGGGCCACACCGCGCCGCTGACCAACTCGGTGATCCAGAGCGCCCTGGGCGGCGTGCTGTTCATCGACGAAGCCTACAGCCTGTACCGCGGCGGCGAGGACAGCTTCGGCCTGGAGGCCATCGACACGCTGGTGAAGGGCATCGAGGACCACCGCCAGGATCTGGTGGTGATCCTGGCCGGCTATTCGCGGGAGATGGAACAGTTCCTGGGCGCCAACTCCGGCCTGGCCAGCCGCTTCCCCAACCAGATCGAGTTCCCGGATTACACCGGCGAAGAACTGTACCGCATCACGCTCTCGCTGGCCAAAAGCAAGGGTTATGCGCTGGAGGAAAGCTGCCGCGCCCCCCTGACCGAATGGTACGACCGCAAACAGCAGGCGGACGCCGCCACCAACGGCAACGGCCGCATGGCGCGCAATGCGCTGGAGAAGGCCATCCTGAACCAGTCCCGCCGCCTGATCGCCGACCCCGGCGCCGACCTGGAACAGCTGCTGCCCGGCGATTTTGAACTGGATGAATAAAACCACAAGAGGCGCAGGCCCCGGTATTCCAAAACGAATATACAACGAAAAAAGGCGGAGCCCCGCGGAGCTCCGCCTTTTTGTTGCTAGAGAAAAGTGCCTTTTGGGAGGCGCAGCGGTCAGCGCGCCGTGTAATCCTCGGCCAGATCGGCCAGGATGCGGGGCGCAGTCTCCCGCGTGTCGGTCATGCGGACAGCGTTGCGCAGCGGCAGCACCGAACGCGGGGTGACGGAAAGTTCGTCCACGCCCAGCGCCAGGAAGGTCTCGGTCAGCGTCAGGTCCGCACCCAATTCGCCGCAGATGCCCACCCAGATACCGTTTTTGTGCGCGTTCTCGGTGACCATCTGGATCAGGCGCAGCACCGCCAGATGATGGGGGTCATAGAAACGGCCCAGGTCGTTGTTCTGGCGGTCGCAGGCCAGGGTGTACTGGGTCAGGTCGTTGGTACCGATGCTGAAGAAATCCACTTCCTTGGCCAGACGGTCGCTGATGACCGCAGCAGCCGGGGTCTCGATCATAATGCCGATCTGCACGTCCTCGGCGTAGGGGATGCCCTCGTTCTTGAGGTCGCGCCGGACTTCTTCACACATGCGCTTGGCTTCCCGCACTTCCCACACGCTGGTGACCATGGGGAACATGATGCCCAGCTTGCCGAAAGCCGACGCGCGGAACAAAGCGCGCAGCTGGGTGCGGAAGATCTCGGGCCGGGTCAGGCAGATGCGCAGCGCGCGCATGCCCATGGCGGGGTTTTCCTCCTTGGGCAGATTGAAGTAGCCGATCTGCTTGTCCGCGCCGATGTCCAGCGTGCGGATGATGACTTCCTTGCCGTCCATGTCGGACAGAACCGACTTGTACGCCTCGAACTGTTCGTCCTCCGTGGGGAAGTCCTTGCTGTTCAGGTAGAGGAACTCGCTGCGGAACAGGCCGATGCCGCCGCCGTCGTTGACCTGCACGGCGTGCACGTCCTCGGGGGAACCGATGTTGCAGTAGATGCGGATGGTCTTGCCGTCCTTGGTGACGTTGGCCTGACCCTTCAGGGTCTCCAGCAGGCGCTGCAGGCGCAGCTGTTCTTCCCGCTTTTTCACCAGACGGTCGCGGGTATCGTCATCAGGGTCGACGACCAGCGCGCCGGTGCTGCCGTCGGCGATGGCCTGACGGCCCTCATATTCCGGCTTGAGGGCGTCGCCCAGGCCGACGATGGCCGGGATGCCCATGGTGCGGGCCAGGATGGCCGTGTGGCTGGAACCGGAACCGCCCGCCGTGACGAAGCCCAGGATCTTGCTCTTGTCCAGCTGGATGGTCTCCGACGGGGCCAGGTCGTCTGCGGCCAGCAGGACCGGCACTTCGGAGGCGATACCGCCCTGCACCACGCCGCAAAGGATGCTCAGGATGCGCTGGCTGACGTCCTTGACGTCGGCGGCGCGGGCCTGCATGTAGGTATCGTCCATGGCGGCGAACATCTCGGCGAACTGCTCCGCCACGTCGGATACCGCCGCTTCGGCGTTGAGTTTTTCGTTGGTGATGAGGTTCTCGATGGCTTCCTCATAGTCGAGGTCCTCGGCCATCATCTGGTGAGTCTCGAACAGCATGGCGGCCTCGTCCCCTGCCTCGGCGCGGGCCTGTTCGGCCAGCTGGCCCAGCTGTTCGATGGCGCCGGTCTGCGCGCCCTTGAAACGATGCCATTCCGCATCGGTATCTTCTACGGTGTAGCGTTTGATCTCGGTGGTGGCGCGGCGGTAGAAATACAGCGGCCCGATGCCGACGCCTGCCGAAACGCCCTTGCCCTGAACGGTGATCATGATGGAACCTCCCTCATTCTTGCAGGAAGGCCGCGGCGCCATAATCCTACAGCATCCGCGGCCCTTGTGTTTTGTTGTGATTACAGATGCTCGTTGAAGAACTTCTCCAGCGCAGGGGCGGCCGTACCCTCATCCGGTCCCTCGACCTGGACCGTCACGGTATCGCCGCACTTGATGCCCATGCCCATCAGCGCCATCAGCTTGACCGCGTTGACGGATTTGTCGCCCTTGATGATGGTGACGGTGCTCTGGTAGCCTTTGACCTCTTTGACCAGCAGGCCGGCCGGACGGGCATGGATGCCGACAGGCTCTTTGATCGTATAGGTGAATTCTTTCATTGCTTTTTCCTCCCATAGCCGCACAGGATCCATTCGTGTGCGGGACAAAATTTAGTCATGTTTATGATACCATACTCCGCTGTCACAGTCAACGGAGAAGCGGCCAAAAATATACATGTTTTTTGTATATTATAGTCAAAAAGCCGGCGGCCGGCCGCATCGTCCGTCCATATTCCGGCTGTTTTTGGCACATTTGTCCCGTTTTGCACGTGCTTACGCAAGGCGGCCTTCCAGCAGCGCGCGCATCACATCCTCCGGCCGGGGGGTGTGGCGGGGGTAGCGCTGCCGCAGCGGGGCGGCGGCGGAATCCATGATGTAGGGCAGGCCCACCAGATCCAGCATGGCGGTATCGTTGTAATTGTCCCCGAAGGCCAGCACCGCTCCGGGGTCGATGCCCAGCGCCCCACACAGGGCCCGCACGCCGGTGCCCTTGTTGGCCAGGGTGGTGTCGATCCAGTAGGGGCCCGCCACGGCGCAGTTGGCCTGCTGCCAGCGGGGCACGAAGCGGTCGGCGTATTTTTCCACCCCTTCATGGAGGTAGACCGAGACCTTGACGATGTCCTCCGGCACTTCCGAAGGGTCGCGGATGATCTGGTAGCGGTTGCCGATCTCCTGAATGCGGTGCAGCATGCCCAGGCCCCGCTCCATCAGGTAGGCGCAGTTCTGGCCCGAGAGCATGACCTCCCCCTGGCCGTCGCTGCGCGTCCACATATCCCGGGCGATGGCCTCGGCCATGTCCCGGGGCATGGGCGTTTTGCCGATGCATGCCCCGTTGCGGTACAGTACGCCGCCGTTCTCGCACAAAAAGGCGCAGCAGTCCGCCACCGGGGCGAACAGCGCCCGCAGGCTGGTATACTGCCGCCCCGACGCCGGGCAGAACAGAATGCCCCGCCCGGCCAGTTCCCGGATCAGGGTGTAGATCTCCGGTTCCAGCGTGATGCGGCCATATTGCAGCAGGGTGCCGTCCAAATCGCTGCAGACCATGCGGATCGCCATACAATTTCTCCTGTCTGTTTTAAGTCTGCCGCCCCGCGGCGGCCATTTTATTGTACCACATCTACCCACCCCTTTGCAATTTGCCGCCGGGTGGTGTATGCTGTTGGCGGGAGGCGATTTTGGATGGCATACATTGAACTGGCGGGCCGCGCCCCCGCTCCCTGCGGCGCGGCCTTTGTGGCGGAAAACGCCACGGTGGCGGGGGCGGTGCGGCTGGAAGAAGGCGCCAGCGTATGGTACGGCGCGGTGCTGCGGGCCGACACCGGGCGCATTTTTGTGGGCGCGGGCAGCAACGTGCAGGACAACGCCGTGCTGCACACCGGCCCGGGGCGGGACATCCTGCTGGGGCGCGGGGTGTCCGTGGGGCACAGCGCCGTGCTGCACGGCTGCACGGTGGGGGACGGCTGCCTGATCGGCATGCACGCCACGGTGCTGGACGGGGCGGTGATCGGCCCCGGATGCCTGATCGCCGCCGGGGCGCTGGTGCCGGAGGGCGCGCAGATCCCGGCGGGCAGTCTGGTCATGGGGGTGCCCGCCCGAGTGGTGCGCCCGGTCAGCGCCGAACAGGCCGCCGCCATCGCAGCCAACGAACAGGAATACCGGGAACTGGCCCGGCAGCACGCCGCGGCACGGGAGAAAGCGAAAGGATAAAGAGGACGCCCCCGGGCCGCTTGCGCGGCCCGGGGGCGTTCGTCTGCTTTTTAAGAAATGCGCTTTTTCGCTGGAAGGCAGGGTCAGATATGGCTGCGGCCCTCACAGAAAATCAGCGTCCGCTCCTGCTCAAACGTAAAGGTCTGGTCCTGCAGCACACTGCCCTCCAGGTTCCCTACCGAGGGGCAGTCATGGCATATCCCCTGGTAGAAATCCAGATAATGGTACAGTACATCGGTTCCGTAGGCGTAGGTATCGCAGTCCGTTTCTTCAAACCCGTTGCCCCCTGTATAGACGCGGGTGACATCGTCGGTTTCCTTGCCGCAGAAAGGGCACACCGCTGTTTCGGGGTCTTCCAGACCGATGGTGGTGCGGTGATTTTTCCGTTCCCCGTACACCCGGACACTGTAGCTGTACCGTTCCTGGGGCTGGCGTTCCCATTCGGTTGTTTCCTCGGCGGCTGTGCCCTGGGCAAAAGCCGCCGGGGCGAACGTCAGTGCTGCCGTACCGGCCAACAGTAGCAACATCGAGGTGATTTTCCGTTTCATGGGCGTCTCCTTTCTTTGCGGTGGTTCGTTAACTTTAGTATAGCATAGGCTGTCGGGTCCGGCAATAGATTTTTTCAATATATCATCAGACTTTACATTCGTACCGGGCATTGCTAACACTGAAAAGCTCTACGACTCTCGCTTACCAGTTTCAAAAAAAGGGAAGCCAAGCAAGTTTATGCAACTTGCTTGGCTTTCCCAAATTATTCATGAAGTCCATCCATGGCAAACAATCACGCGATTTCCTTCAATCGTATGGCCCGAATCACAGTAACCGCAAGTCTCACATTGCCAATCGTAGGAAATCGAAAGATTATAAACTGCATCGCTGCCCTGTGCCATGCTTATGCAATCTCGTTCCTTGACCGGGAGTTCCTCACTATCAATAAGCGTGGCTCCCATTTTTTCTCCACACTCCGGGCAAACAGGTGTTTCTACGTCTGTCAATGCTTGTGCCAATGTCTCTTCCGGCGTCCGCGGCTCTCCGCCGTGATATAGCACCTGTTCCGTGGTTTCGCTTTCTGATGCCGTTTCCTGCGTCGTCGGCGCTTGCTCAGGTTCCGCGCCCTTCTGACCACAGCCGAAAAGCAAAACCGTTCCAATCAATATAGGAATAAAAGTAAGTTTGATTTTCATAGCTTATCCATTCCACCCATGGCATATACGGATATCTTCACCAGTATCTACTTCATAGACCCCGGATTCATACACACAGGAACCGCATACGTCCTTATAGTATTCAACAACATCCATTACTTCGTCCATTCCTTGAGTATAATGGATGCATTTTTCTTGGCGATTTCGCGCAGTCCCCTGTCCCTGCTTAACAGAAACCACAGAAAAATGTCCACATTCTGGGCACTCGAGTCTCCTCGGCTGAATTTGTCCACTTTCCGCAAATACGGACATACTAAACGTTACTACACAAAGCATCGCCATGAGCAGGCCAATAATCTTTTTCATCTCGAACTCCTTTTTTGATTTACAGGTCGTTTTCGGTCATAGCTTCCTTCTGCATCGGAATCACCGGGCCTTTCTTTGTTGGGGTCCATCTCTTGATGTAAGAATACCATTATCTCATATATTTGTCAATAAAATCTATTGACAAATTATGATATTGATGTATAGTAATAATAGACAAAAACAAGGCAAGCAGAACCATGAAACCAGAAAAAAGTGACAACCGCACAGCCAAGGGCATGCGCGACGCCCTGAAAAAAGCGACCACAGAAATGCTGGTCTTGTTCCTGCTGCGCCAAAAGCCCATGTACACCTACCAGATGGCGCAGGAGGTGGAGCGATTGACCGGGGGCGTGCTGACCTACAACACGATGTATCTGGCGGTGTACCGCCTGCAATCGAATGGATATATCCATGAGGTGGAAAAACGCATCGAGGATGGCCGCGCCCGCATTTATCTTGCCCCCACGCCGGAAGGGCTGGCCTATTACGAAGTGCTGCGGCAGGAGTTCGGGCTGTTCACTTCCACCCTGAACGCCCTGCTGGCGCAGGACGGTACCCTGTACCCCGAGGTGAACGGCGATGTTTGACAAGGATCTGAACAGCTATTTACGAACGGCCAACAGAGCGCTGCCCTGCGGCGCGGCGCGCACCGCCTTTGCCCGCTATGTAAACGAGGTGGCGCAGGATGTACTGCGCAACGACCCCGGCGCAGACTTTGCCGCCGTGACCGAACAACTGGGCCCCACGCCCCGGCAGGCCGCCGAGGATTTTGTGGACAGCCAGCCGCCTGAGACGCAAGCCCGTTGGGAAGCGGCAAGCCGACGCCGGAAGCGCATGATCTGGTTGGCCGTGGGGTTGGTGATCGCCGTGCTGGCGGCGATTGCAGTCTTTTTTATCGCTACGAAGGGTGTACTTGTGGTCAACACAGAGACTACCTATACAGATTGGGGCGACCAGGAGTACACCCAGGAGGAATTGGACGAACTCACCAACCAACTAATTCAACAATCGCAAAAGGAGCACGAAGAAAATGAAAACACATAAGCGGTTATTTTCCCTTGGCTTAGTTTCTTTATTGATGTTCGTATTCGCCTTTTCCTGTTTCGCCCAGGATAACGAACGAGTCCTCAAGACCTACACGGAAGATTTGGGGAACGGCATCACGGCGGTTGTCACCATCACTGAAAATTATGGACTGACCCGCGGTTCTAAAACCCATTCCATTACCAAAGACTATTATTCCGACGGGACCTATATTGGGGTCGCGGCATTGACCGCCAGTTTTTACTACGACGGTTCCACCGCCCGCGCCACCGGGGCCAGCGGTACCGGTTCCGGCTCGAATGGTTGGAGCTACGGCGGCCAGTCCACCGGCACCAGCGGCAACCGCGCTTATCTGAACGCGACCCTTTCCGACGGCAGCCGCAGCGTGCCCGTCAGCCTTTCGCTGACCTGCAGCCCCAGCGGCAGCATCTCCTGACCCCTTTTCCCCCTTCTTACAAAACGCGTAGGGCGGGGTCTTGACCCCGCCGCAGCGCATGATGGCAGGGATCATTTCCCTGCCCCCAACACGATCCCGGTTCAGACGTAGGGGCGGCATGTATGCCGCCCGGGGAACGTTCCCGCCGCCCGCAAATTTCCGGGCAAGGAAAAATCGCACGGCGGGGTCAAGACCCCGCCCTACAGAACCAGGGAACAGGGATGCCAGACCCTGGAAGATCCGCGGTTCGGCAGCCCCAGCGGCAACATCTCCTGACCGATTCCCCTTTTACAGAACGCGCGGCCCTGCCAAATGGCAGGGCCGCGCGTTTTCAGCGTATGTTCCGTTACAGTACTTTGGAGAGGAACGTCTTGAGGCGCTCATTCTCGGGGTTGGCGAAGAACTCTTTGGGCGGTTTGTCCACCTTGACCACGCCCTCGTCGATGAAGATGATGCGGTTGGCCACCTCGCGGGCAAAGCCCATCTCGTGCGTGACGCAGACCATCGTCATACCGCCGCGGGCCAGTTCCTTCATCAGTTCCAGCACCTCGCCCACCATTTCGGGGTCCAGGGCGGAGGTAGGCTCGTCGAAGAGCAGCACGTCGGGGTTCATGGCCAGCGCCCGCACGATGGCGATGCGCTGTTTCTGCCCGCCGGAGAGGGTGTTGGGGTAAACGTCGGCCTTGTCGGCCAGGCCGATGCGGCCCAGCAGTTCCAGGGCCTTGGCGTCGGCCTCCGTCTGGGTCATCAGGCCCAGGCGCACAGGGGCCAGCGTGATGTTTTTGCGCACGGTCAGGTGCGGGAACAGGTTGAAGTGCTGGAACACCATGCCCATCTTCTGGCGCACATGGTCGATGCCTTTGTCGGTAACTTCCTTGCCGTTGAAGATGATGTGGCCGCCGTCAGGTTCTTCCAGCCGGTTGAGGCAGCGCAGAAAGGTCGATTTGCCGCAGCCCGAAGGGCCGACCAGCACCACGCAGTCGCCCTTGTTGATGGTCAGGTCCACGCCGCGCAGCACCTGCAGGCCGCCGAAATTCTTTTGCAGATTTTTAACGTCGATCACTTTGCGCAAGCCTCCTTTCCAGTTTGCTCAACAGCCAGGAGAAGATCATGACCAGCACCAGGTAAATGGCCGCCGTGCCCACCAACGGGAACATGGCTTCGTAGGTGCGGTTCATGACGCCCTGGGCGGCATAGAGCAGTTCCTTGCCGCCGATGACCGTGATCAGCGAAGTATCTTTGAGCAGGATGATGAACTCATTGCCCAGGGAGGGCAGGATGGAACGGATGGCCTGCGGGATGACGATGAGCACCATGGTGGTGATGTAATTCAGGCCCAGGCTGCGCCCGGCTTCCATCTGGCCGGGGTCCACGGCCATCAGGCCGCCGCGGATGATCTCGGACACATAAGCGCCGGAGTTGATGCCCAGGGTCAGCGCGCCCACCATCGTGAAATTGCGGCTGCTGGCAAAAATGACCATGCTCATGATGAGCAGCTGCACCATCATGGGCGTGCCGCGGATGACCGTGACGTAAATTTTCAGCAGCACATTCACAATACCCAACACCGGGTTGCGGTGGCGGGGATGCTGCTGGTCGTGGGTGACCCGCACCAGCGCCACCACCGCGCCCAGGATCACGCCAATGGCCAGCGCCATGGCCGTGACCAGCAGGGTGGTGCCCACGCCCTCGATGTACTGCAGCCAGCGGTCGTTGTACAGAAACGCCTGATAAAATTTGACGAAAACATCCTGCCAGAACGGGAGGACCTGGCCGCTGCGGGCCAGTTCGGACAGGGTTTCAAACTGTTGGGCCAGGTTCATGCGCCTATCCCCTTTCTTCTCTGTTGCAAAATGGTGCAGACTCATCAAAAGAGCGGCCCGGTGAGAGGCCGCTCTCTTGTGGATCAACGGACAGCGTCGAATTTATTCTGCGGTGATATACTTGTCCAAAATGGCCTGGATGGTTCCGTCGGCCTTCAGTTCGGCGATGGCCGTGTTCAGAGCGTCTAGCAGCTGGGTGTTGCCCTTGGCCACACCGATGGCGTAGTCCTCGTTGGCATACTCGGTGTCCAGGATCTTCAGGCCGGGGTTGGCAGCCACGAACTCCTGGGCGGGGGCGTTGTCGATAACGACGCAGTCCACCTGGCCGTTGTTCAGCGCCTGCACGGCGGTCAGACCGTCAGGATAAGGAGTAACGTTCTCCTCACCGAAACCGCCGTTCTCCACCGTGTCGGAGCAATACAGGTCGCCGGTGGTGCCGCGCTGCACGCCGATCATCTTGCCCTGCATATCGTCAATGGAAGCGATGTCGGAATCCTCGGGCACGATGACCACCTGAACGCCGGAAGCGTAGGAATCGGTAAAGTCCATGACCGCTTTGCGCTCGTCCGTCACGGTGACGCCGGCCATGACCATATCGGCCGCCTCGCCCCCCTGCACAGCCAACAGCGCAGCATCAAAATCCTTGTTGTCGATAACGAGTTCGAGGCCCAGTTTGTCGGCAATAGCGCCTGCAATCTCGACATCGATGCCCTCATAGTCTCCGTCGTCGGTGGTCATCTCGTACGGGGGAAAAGCTGCATTGGTGGTCATAATAAGCTTACCCGGTTCCACGGTGGTGACCTCCGTGGCGGCCGCTTCGGAAGTGGCCTCGGAGGAGGCAGCCTCGCTGGAAGCGCCCTCGGAAGAAGAAGCAGCTTCGCTGGAGGAAGCAGTGCCGCCGCAGGCGGCCAGGCTCAGCACCATGGCGGCGCCAAGCAGCAGAGCAGTGAGTTTTTTCATGTGTGATTCCCTCTTATTTTCCAAAGTAATGTGTTTCTCCATCAGGCCGGACCCTCACCCGGTCTGGTATGTGAACCAGTATAGTTGCATAAATATGTAAAGTCAATGCATAAAATCAAATTTTGGCATTTTGCAGCCGGAATTTCCCGGCGCCCCCGCTTTTTTGTGCAAAACAGCGGGAATTTTTCCTACTTGACTTCCCCGCCGGGTTGTGCTATAAAAAGAATAACTTCATCCTGTTGAAAGCTGTGAGGCGGACAAACGGGGTGCGGCACAGCGTTTTGAGAGAACGCCGCCGCGGGGCGCGCCCCCGTGTGGTGCAAGCGGCCAAACGCAGACCCCGCCCTTACCACCGCCGAGCGCGGGGGCGAACCCCCGCCGGGTACGGCCCGTTACAGCCGCCGCGAGTGGCGCTGTTCCCTGCCCGGCCGGGCGGGCGGCGCAAGTTGGGTGGAACCGTGGAGTATCGCAATGCTTCATCCCTTGGGAAAATTCCGGGATGAAGCATTTTTTGTTTAGGGAGGCTGCTACCATGAAGATCATCTACAAGGACGGCGCCGTGGCCGAATGCCCGCAGGATCAGGAACTGCACGTACTGCGCCACACCGCCGCGCACATTATGGCCCAGGCCATCAAGCGCCTGTACCCCCAGGCCGACTTCGCCTTCGGCCCCGCGACCGAGAACGGGTTCTACTATGACGTGGACCTGGGCGACACCAAGCTCACCGACGAGGACCTGGCCGCCATCGAGAAGGAGATGCGCAAGATCTGCAAAGAGAACCTGCCCATCAAGCCTTTTGTGCTGCCCCGGGACGAGGCCGTCAAGCTGATGGAGGAGCGCGGCGAGCACTACAAGATCGAGCACATCGCAGACCTGGCTGAAGAGACCGAGTTCAGCTTCTACCAGCAGGGCGAGTATATCGACATGTGCATCGGCCCCCACCTGACCTACACCAAGGCGCTGAAAGCCTTCAAGATCACCCAGCAGAGCGGCGCGTACTGGAAGAATGACAAGGAAAACAAGATGCTGACCCGCATCAACGGCGTGGCCTTCCACAATCAGGAGGAGCTGGACGCCTGGGAAAAGCAGCAGCAGGAAGCCCGCGAACGCGACCACCGCAAGATCGGCAAGGAAATGCACCTGTTCATGACCGACGACCTGGTGGGCCGCGGCCTGCCCATGTTCCTGCCCAACG
>DHCMC07803__coassemble_507_pt1 | contig 99394 bp, 88 predicted proteins | sample DHCMC07803__metabat2_low_PE_051 | metagenome-assembled genome bin DHCMC07803 | reverse complement strand
GGGGTCTTGACCCCGCCGCGGCGCAGTTTGGCAGGCGTGGTTTTGGTGTTTGCCGTACAAGGCCCCGTTGCATGTAGGGGCGGCGTGTACGCCGCCCGGGAAATGCCCCGCCCGCGAAGGCGGGCGGGAACGGGGACGCAGCACCGCGCGTTCACGGCAAGATCAAATTGCACGGGCGGCCTGCAGGCCGCCCCTACGACCTGACGGGAATTGGTATTTACGATTTTGTTCGCAATTTCCGTAAAGCCGTAGGGCGCGTGTCTTGACCGCGCCGAGGAATGCGGCGGCAGGCAGAAAATTTGCGGGCCACGCCAAACCCCACGGCGGGGGCAAGCCCCCGCCCTACAGAACAAGGGTGGGTTGATGCAGCAACAGCCTGTTCACGGCAAGATAAAATTGCACGGGCGGCCTGACGGGAATTGGTATTTACGATTTTGTTCGCGATTTCCGTAAAGCCGTAGGGCGGGGGCTTGACCCCGCCGCGGCGCAGTTTGGCAGGCGTGGTTTTGGTGTTTGCCGCACAAGGACCCGTTGCATGTAGGGGCGGCGTGTACGCCGCCCGGGAAAGCGCCCGCCCGCGAAGGCGGGCGGGAACGGGGACGCACCCCCGGCCGTTGGCGGCAGGGCAGTTTCCACAAATTTAACACAAAAATTTCAGCAGTTTTTCCGTTTTGCCGCCTACAATAAGAACAGAACGGCTTATAAAAAGGAGGCATTCCATGATAACGGTTGAACACCTGACCAAACGGTACGGCGACTTCACCGCGGTGGATGATATTTCCTTCACCATCGGCGAGGGCCATATCTATGGCTTTCTCGGCCCGAACGGCGCGGGCAAATCCACCACCATGAACATCATGACCGGCTGCCTGGCGGCTACCAGCGGCGAGGTCAAGATCGACGGCTGCGACATCTTTGAACAGGCCCGTCAGGCCAAACAGAACATCGGCTACCTGCCCGAGATCCCGCCCCTTTACACCGGGGAAACGCCCGAGGAATACCTGCGCTTTGTGGCCCAGGCCAAGGGCGTCCCGGCGCGGCAGATCCCGGCGGAGATCGAGCGCGTCATGCAGGAGACCCGCCTGACCGAAATGGGCGGGCGGCTGATCCGCAACCTGTCCAAAGGCTACCGCCAGCGGGTGGGCATCGCCCAGGCGCTGCTGGGCAACCCCAAGTACATCATCCTCGACGAACCCACCGTGGGCCTGGACCCGCTGCAGATCATCGAGATCCGCGACCTGATCCGCGAACTGGGCCGCAAACACACGGTCATCCTCAGTTCCCACATCCTCAGCGAAGTGCAGGCCATCTGCGAAAGCGTGCTCATCATCGCCCACGGCAAACTGGTCGCCTTCGACACGCCCCAGAACCTCGAACGCGCCATGGCGGCCAACAACCGCCTGACCATCGTGGCCGAGGCCGGCGAGCAGACGCTGCGCGGCGTGCTGGACGGCCTGGACGCCGTGGCGGACTACACGCTGGAGGCCCCCGCGCCCGCCCCCGCCCCGGCGGCAGAACCCGCCGAACCCGCAGAAGGACCGGCAGAAGAACCCCCCGCGACCTGCAAGGCCACCCTGACGCTGGCCGGGGACCCGGCTGCCGCCTGCCGGGCGGTGTTCTTTGCCTTTGCGGCGGCGGGCTGCGCGCTGCTGCAAATGACCCCGGTGCGCGCCGATCTGGAAAACATCTTCATTGAACTGACCGAGAACGAGGCTGACCAGAAAGGGGGCGCGCAAGCGTGAGATCCGTTTTCAAACATGAACTGCGCCTGTACAGCCACAGCATGCTGGCCTACGTGTTCGGCGCGTTCCTGCTGGAATTTATCGGCATCGGCGCCATGATGTACAACATCAACAGCGCCGTAGCCAACTTTGAGTACGCCCTGGGCACCTTCTGCATCGCCTTTGTGGCGCTGGTGCCCGTGCTGACCATGCGCGTCATGGCCGAGGAAAAACGCCAAAAGACCGACCAGCTGCTCTCGCTGCTGCCCATCACCGGGGTGGACATCGTGCTGGGCAAATACTTCGCCATGGCGCTGGTGTTTATTGCGCCCATGCTGGTGGCCTGCGTCTACCCGTTCATCTTTTCTTTCTACGGCGACGTCTACCTGCCCACGTCCTACGGCGCGCTGTTCGCCTTCATCTGCCTGGGGCTGGCGCTGCTGTCCATCGGCATGTTCATCTCCTCGCTGACGGAGTCGCAGGGTATGGCTGCGGGCCTGGGCGTGGTGGTCATGCTGTTCTGCTATTACAGCGCTTCGCTGGCCGATCATATCTCCTCCACGGCGTTCAACGTGGTGGCGCTGCTGGTCATCGCGGCGCTGCTGGCGCTGCTGGTGCGGCGGCTGACCCGCTCCGACGCGGCGGGGCTGATCGTGCTGGCCCTCTGCGTGGCGGCGGTCGTGGTCATGTGGCTGGTCAGCCCCGACTCGCTGGCCACCCTGCTGCCCGACCTGATGAGCAAGCTGTCGCCCTTTGAACGGTTCTACACCTTCGTCAACGGTGTGTTCGATGTGAGCGCCATCGTGTATTACATCAGCATCGCGGTGTTCTTCCTGTTCCTCTGCGTGCAATCCTGGGAGAAAAAGAGGTATAACGGATGAAAAACAACTGGAAAAACAAGTGGCAGGGCCTGCTGGCCCGCAACCGCCAGTCCCTGAGCACCCGCACGGCCCGGGTGGGCGGCTACAGCTTTGTGCTGAGCCTGGTGGTGCTGGCGATCCTGGTTGCCGTCAACGTGCTGGCCGAAAAACTGCCCTCAAGCTGGACGCAGTTCGATATTTCCGCCGCGCAGCTCTACTCCCTCACCGCCGACACCAAGGCGGTGGTGACCAATCTGGACCAGGATGTGACCATCTACTGGATCTCCCAGGCGGGGCAGGAGGATACCGTCATCGAAAAGCTGCTGGACCGCTATGAGGAACTGTCCGACCATATCACGGTGCTCAAGCGCGACCCCGACGTGTACCCCACCTTCGCCCAGCAATATACCGACGAGACCGTGACCAACAATTCGCTGGTGGTGGAATCCGGCGAGCGGAACCGCTACATCGGCTACGACGACATCTACCAGTACGATACCGGCAACTACTACAGCACCGGCTCGGTGTCCCAGGTGTTCGACGGCGAAGGCCAGATCACCTCGGCCATCAACTACGTGGTGCGCACCGATCTGCCGCAGGTCTACCTGCTCAGCGGCCACGGCGAGGCGGAACTCTCGCAGAGTTTTACCGACGCGCTCACCCGCGCCAACTATGAGACGGTGGCGGACTTCTCGCTGCTGAACGTGGACGCCGTGCCCGAGGACTGCGACGCGCTGCTCATCAACGCGCCCACCAGCGATATTTCCGGGGAAGAACTGGCCATGCTGCAGAGCTACGTGCAGGGCGGCGGCAGACTGCTGGTGTTTTCCGGCCCGCAGCAGGACACCGATCTGCCCAACCTCAACGCCCTGCTGGCGGACTACGGCGTGACCGTGACCGACGGCGTGGTGGTGGACCCCAACCGCGACTACTACGCCTTCACCGCGCCCTACGTGCTGATGCCGGAGATCCAGCAGAGCGACATCACCCAGCCGCTGCTGGACGGCAGCTATAACATCATCGTGCCCATCGCCCAGGGCCTGACCGTGGGCGATGCCACCGCCGGCGCCGTGACCCCGCTGCTGCAGACCTCCACGGATTCCTTCTCCAAGGCGGCGGGCTACGCCATGTCCACCTATGAGAAGGAGGACGGCGACGTCGACGGGCCCTTCACGCTGGCGGTCTCCATCGAGGACAGCGCCGCGGGCGGCCGGGTGCTGTGGGCGGCCAGCGACTACCTGCTGGACGAACAGTACAACGCCTTCTCGGCCGGGGCCAACCTGGATTTCGTGATGAACGGCCTGTCCTGGATGATCGGCGAGACCGACGCGGTGTCCATCCGCAGCAAATCCCTGGACTACAACTATCTGACCATCAGCGCCTCGTCGGCTACCTGGCTGAAGATCTGCATGATCGGCATTATCCCTGTCTGCTTCCTGCTGCTGGGCGTCGATGAAGTGCTGCGCAGGAGGAAAATGGTATGAACCGTCAGAAAAAACTGCTGCTGCTGGTGGGGGTGCTGGCCGCGCTCTGCGTGGTCATCGCCATCGTCACCGGCGTGCAGAAACACATCGACACCGTGACCACCGTGGACGAGGAGATCGTGGCCGCCGACCCCGAGGCCCTGACCGCCGTTTCCTGGACGAAGGAGGGCGCGACCCTTTCCTTCACCCAGGCCGACGGGACCTGGCAGGATGCGTCGGATGCGGCCTTCCCGGTGGACCAGGAGAAGATGGCCGACTTCCTCAGCCATTTTGAGAGCGTCCACGCCAGCTTCATCATCGAAAACGTCGAGGATTTCACCCAGTACGGGCTGGACGACCCCAGCTGCACCATCACGCTGACGAGCGCCGATGGCGACACCGTCCTGGAACTGGGCGACTTCTCCACCATGGACGAAAAGCGCTACGTGACCCTGGGCGACGGCACGGTCTACCTCATTGAAGACGACCTGGCCGGGTATGCCGTCACCGACCGGGACGAACTGATGCGGCAGGATGTGATCCCCGACTACGACACGCTGGACGGCATCGTGGCCACCGGCGAGACAGCCTTCACCGTGGAGCACCGCCCCGACGAGGAACTCTGCTACACCGACGCCTACGAGTACTACCTGAACGACGGCGGCAGCTATGAACCGCTGGATTCCGGCAAGGTGGAAGGGCTGGTGGATACGCTCAACGCCCTGGACCGCAGCGACTACGCCACCTACACCGCCGACGAGGCTTCGCTGGCCGGCTACGGCCTGGACGCCCCGGCCCTGACCTTCACGGTCACCACCACGCTGGACGGCACGCAGGAGAGCCACGCCCTGGCCTTTGGGCAGGACGGAGACGGCAACCACTACCTGCGCATGGATGATTCGCCCATCGTCTACCGGGTGGACGCCGACGCCTACGCCGACGACGTGGCGGCGGCCGGGTACGACACCCTGCGCCCCGACGAGGTGCTGGCCCTCAACTGGGATACGGTGGAGAGCATCGACTTCACCATCGACGATTCCGTCTACACCGCGGTGAAGAGCGGTGATACCTGGACGATCAACGATACCGAAGTGGAGTTCGGCGATGTGCAGGACGCCATCGACGGGCTGACGGTGAACACCTTCAACGACGAGACGGCCGACAGAAAGCAGGAGATCGCCTTCACGGTCCATCTGGACAGCGAAGCCTTCCCGGAGGTGAGCGTGGCGGTCTACCAGTATGACGGCGAAAACTGCCTGGTGCAGCTGGACGGCGTCACGCTGGGGCTGGCGGCGCGCTCGCTGGCGGTGGACCTGACCGAAGCGGTCAACGCCATCACCCTGGGGCTGGCCTGAACGGGCTGAACGGCTTCCGGCAGTAAGGAATTAAGGAACCGGCGCTTTGCGGGGGCCTGTGCGGTCCCCGGGGGCGCCGGTTTTTGCGGCCCCGGCGGGAAAGGTGTCCTGACAGACAGGGGCAAGGTGTCAGGACAAAACGGGCGGATCATCAGTTCCGGCGGCAGGCATGCGGGTGCATAATAGGGAGGTGGTATGCTGCGGCTGTACCGCACATGCCCGAGGAATAGAAAACAGGGAGGTATTTTGCCATGAAACCGAACGCGTCCATCAAAGACGCTGCCGTCACCGCTGCCGTCGAGCAGGTGCTGCGCTATCTGGAAAAGGACCCCGAGGCCAACATCCCCAGGATCATGAAACTGGTGGATACCGTCACGCCGAAGGACTGGTATGCGCCCCAGCGCGCGGCGTTCCGCAAGGCCATCGAGGAAAAGAGCAACTGGTATCAGCTGATCCTCAAGGCGTACGAACTGGACCCCGGCGTGCGGCAGACCTTCTTCCGCAACTTTATCCTCAACGCCAGCCTGCTGGGCAGCGCCCGCCAGGATGAAGTGTCCCGCAAAGAAAACTGCAACGTGCCCTGGGCCATCCTGCTGGACCCCACCTCCGCCTGCAACCGCCGCTGCACCGGCTGCTGGGCCGCCGAGTACGGCGACCGCCTGAACCTGAGCTTTGCGGAACTGGATTCCATCGTCACCCAGGGCAAGGAACTGGGCACCTATATGTATATCTTCACCGGCGGCGAACCGCTGGTGCGCAAACAGGACGTCCTGGCCCTGTGCGAAAAGCACAGCGACTGCGAGTTCCTCTGCTTCACCAACGGCACCCTCATTGACGAGGCGTTCTGCCGGGACCTGCTGCGGGTCAGGAACTTTGTGCCGGCTTTCAGCCTGGAAGGCTTTGAGGAGGCCAACGACAGCCGCCGGGGCGAAGGCTCCTACCAGAGCGTGCTGGACGCCATGCGCCTGATGAAAGCCCACAAGCTGCCGTTTGGCATCTCGGCCTGCTACACCAGCCGCAACTATGCCGACATCAGCAGCGAAAAATTCTTCGATGAGATCATCAGCGCGGGCGCGCTGTTCGTCTGGTTCTTCCACTACATGCCGGTGGGCAGCGGCGCCGCGCCGGAACTGCTGCCCACGCCGGAACAGCGCACCGAACTCTACCGGCGCATCCGCGCGTTCCGCCAGACCAAGGCCATCTTCCCGATGGATTTCCAGAACGACGCCGAGTACGTGGGCGGCTGCATCGCGGGCGGCCGCCGGTACCTGCACATCAACGCCCGCGGCGATGTGGAACCCTGCGTTTTTATCCACTACTCCAACGTCAACATCCGCAGCTGCACGCTGCTGGAAGCACTGAAGAGCCCGCTGTTCATGGCCTACCACGACGGCCAGCCCTTCAACGGCAATATGCTGCGGCCCTGCCCCATGCTGGAAAACCCCGAAAAACTGCGCCGGATGGTGCACGATACAGGGGCGCAGTCCACCGACTATGAATCGCCCGAAGCCGTCGACACGCTGTGCGACCGCACGACGCCCTATGCCGAGGCCTGGCAGCCCCAGGCCGACAGGCTCTGGAACGAAAGCCACCCGGCGGGCGCGCAGTAAGCATCCGCGCGGCCCCGGACGATAGAACGCCGCCCCCGGCAGGATCTGCCGGGGGCGGCGTTCTCGATGGGTCAGGCGCGCCGGATATGCCCCCAGGGGTCCTGGAACAGCAGCCAGTACAGCTGGTTAACCAGGATCTCCTTCTCGGCCTCGGTGTGTATCTCCCGCTGGATCAGCAGCCCGAAGACCCCGCTGGCGTAGAACAGCAGGAAAGCGCTCTCGTCCGAGGGGGACATGGCCAGGTGGGGGTGGGCGCTGCGCAGCATATAGCGCAGGTAGGTGGTGAACACGTCCACCAGCTGGCGTTCCATCTGCTCCCGCCAGCGGCTGGCCAGCAGGCGGCGCAGCGTGCCGCGGTTGGCGGTCACCCGGTCGACGAAGATGCGCAGCGCTTCCCGCTCGTCCTGGGCGCGCATGCTGTCGCGCAGCATCTGTTCGGCGCTCTGGCGGCTCCACCAGTCCACCACGTCGAACACATCCTCAAAGTGGTAGTAGAAGGTCTGGCGGCTGATGCCGCACAGTTCGGCCAGTTCCCGGACCGTGATCTTCTCCAGGCTTTTCTTGTCCAGCAGCTGCAGCAGCGCGTCGGTGATCTGCTGTTTTACGTCCGCCGGCATAGGCGTCCCTCCTCTCATATGGTTGCCTGTCTGGTTATTGTAGCACAAAAAAATGCGCGGCGTCCAGTTCGGGAAAGCACGACCGGACGTTCTTCCGGCACGGAAATCAAAAGGCGCCCCTCCCGCGGGAGGGGCGTTTTGGCTTCAGTCCTGCGGCCCGGCGGGCGGGGCCTGCCGCCGCTGCACGTCGGTGCGCAGCAGGCGGTAGAAGGTGGCGGTCACCGGCACCGCCAGCAGCATGCCGGCAATGCCGCCGATGCCGCCGCCCACCGTGACGGCGGCCAGCACCCAGATGCCCGGCAGCCCGATGGAGGTGCCCACCACGCGGGGGTAGATCAGGTTGCCCTCCAGCTGCTGCAGTACGGCGATGAAGATCAGGAACACCAGGGCCTGCAGCGGGTTGACGGTCAGGATCATGAACGCGCCGATGCCCGCGCCCAGGTAAGCGCCCACCACCGGCAGCAGGGCGGTAGCGCCCACCAGTGTGCCGATCATCGTCGCATAGGGCAGGCGGAACAGCGCCATGCCCAGCGTGCACAGCACGCCGATGATGATGGCCTCGGTGAACTGGCCCACGAAAAAGCGGGTGAAGGTGTCATGGGCGGTGGCCAGCACATACCACAGGCGGCGGGTGAAGCGCTCGGGCAGGTAGGTGTCGGCCAGGGCGTGGAACTGGCGGTTGAGCCGGTCCTTGCCGGCCAGCAGATACAGCGCGAAGATCAGGGCGATGAAACTCTGCATCACGGTACCGCCCAGCGCGCCCAGCAGCGACACCGCCGAGTTGAATACGTTGCCTACGCCGGAGGTCAGGTAACTGGTAGCCCGCTTGAACAGGTCCGGCCAGTTCACATTGAGGGCGCGCAGCCATTCTTCCAGCTGCGGCTGGGAGAGGTCCAGCGTATCCAGCCAGTTGAGAAAGCTGTTGACGGCCGGCGGCACCCCCAGCAGCACCACGCGGAAGGCGTCCGCCAGCTGGGGGATGATGATGATGACCAGCAGCGCCACGATCACCGTGATGCCCACCAGCGCGCCCACGATGCTGATGGGCCGCCGCACCCGGTACAGGCGGGAAGACGGGGCGCGCAGCGGGGGCAGGGACTCGATGCGGGTCACGATGATGTTGAGCACGTAGGCGACGGCGCAGCCGAGCAGCAGCGGCGTCAGCAGGGTGGCGAGGAGCCGCACGCCGCCCAGCAGGGCGTCGCTGTATTTGAGCAGCAAAAGCAGGGCGGCAATGGCTGCCAGATACAGCCAGGGCTTTTTGTTGGTCATGGAGGATTCCTTTCTGAAACAAAGGGCGGGCCGCAGGGGCTCGCCGTGACGTCGGTACTTCTATCATACCGAAGAAACGGGGATTTGTACATCCCTTTTAACACAAAAAAATCGCATATTTTGTGAACAAAGATGGCATGAAATATGAATATTAGCACTCTCGTGTTGACAGTGCTAATTTGCGGTGCTATAATAAAACCGTTCCCGAAAGGAAAGCGCCGCGCAAAGGCGGGCCGCCCGGAGGGACCAGACAGGAACAACGGCATGCCTTTTGGAAAAAAGTTCCGGGGCACGATAAAACGGGAGGAATGACGTATGATGATGGTTCCTTATATGTTTCATGATTCTTTGCTCGACGACTGGTTCAACAGCGATTGGGACCGGGAGTTTGACCGTGCGGTGAATGCGATGGCCCCGCGCGGAGATTTTGGCAAACGCGGCGCCCAGGTGATGAAGACCGACGTGCGGGAGACCGCGGACGGCTACGACGTTTTTGTGGAGCTGCCCGGCTTCAAGAAAGAGGACGTCAAGCTGGACCTGCAGAACGGCTACCTGACCATCACGGCCAGCCGCAACGAGGACCGGGACGAGAAGGACGACCAGGGCCACTACATCCGTCAGGAGCGCTACACCGGCAGCTGCGCGCGCAGCTTCTATGTCGGCGAGGAGCTCAAGCCCGAGGATGTGAAAGCGCGCTTTGAGGACGGCGTCCTGGAACTGAGCCTGCCCAAAGCCCAGGCCAGGCCGCAGCCCGAAAAGAAACCCACCCAGATCGAGATCCTGTGATCCCGCAGCAAGCAGTACCGGCCGGAGCCCGCCAGGGCTCCGGCCGTTTTTTTGCCCGGGCCAGGGGCGGCGTGCGGGCCGGGCCCGTTTGCCCGGGGCCTGCCCCCGCCGAAAAAAGATTTGACATTTTGGGCGGGGTATGATACCATACTCTCGAAATTTGAAAGACGAATCGTGCAGGAGTTTTTCAAAGCAATTTACCAAGGACCGCCCTCACAAGGGGGCTAAGGCCATACGGACAGCCGGGTCCACTGCCGACCGGCAACTTTGGTTGCCTTATTGATTGAGTTAAAAGCTCAAATTTTATAAGTTGGTTCCTTTATAACCAGAAATTGCGTGCGCCGCACGCAGACTTGTGAAACGGTCAATAAGAGTAGTAAAAGTAGAATTGCTATATAGACTCTGGACACGATTACGCTTTACCGCAGTTTTGCCGCCCCGCCCGCAGTGCGCGGCGGCGTCCCGCTGCGGGCAATATCGTGGATGCGACGCAAGTCTGCCCCTGGCGGCGGGACTTGCGTCTTTTTTTGGTTCAGGGGGCCGCAGGACGGAGGAAAAGAATGAACGGGAATGGATACCGCACCCGTCTGGACCAGCGCCGCGCGCCGATCCATGAAGCGCTGGAAAATTTCCGCCGCATGCGCGTGGTGCCGTTCGACGTGCCCGGCCACAAGCGCGGCCGCGGCAACCCCGAACTCACGGCTTTTCTGGGGGAGCAGTGCGTCGGGGTGGACGTGAACAGCATGAAACCGCTGGACAACCTCTGCCACCCGGTGTCGGTCATCCGGGAAGCCGAGGAACTGGCCGCCGACGCCTTCGGCGCGGCCCACGCCTTTTTGATGGTAGGCGGCACCACCAGCTCGGTGCAGAGCATGGTGCTCAGCGCCTGCAAGCGCGGGGATGAGATCATCCTGCCCCGCAACGTGCACCGCAGCGTCCTCAACGCGCTGGTGCTCTGCGGCGCGGTGCCGGTCTACGTCAACCCCGAGGTGGACCAGCGGCTGGGCATCTCGCTGGGCATGCGGCGGGAACAGGTGGCCAAGGCCATCGCCGAGCATCCCAACGCCGTGGCCGTGCTGGTCAACAACCCCACCTACTACGGCATCTGCAGCGACCTGCGGGCCATCGTGCGCATGGCCCACGAAGCCGGCATGCTCTGCCTGGCGGACGAGGCCCACGGCACCCACTTCTACTTTGGCGGCGGGCTGCCGGTCTCGGCCATGGCGGCGGGGGCCGATATGGCGGCCGTCTCGATGCACAAGAGCGGCGGCAGCCTGACCCAGTCCAGCCTGCTGCTCACCGGCCCCAATGTACACGCCGGTTATGTGCGGCAGATCATCAACCTGACCCAGACCACCTCCGGCAGCTACCTGCTCATGTCCAGCCTGGATATCTCCCGCCGCAACCTGGCGCTGCGGGGGCGGCAGGTGTTCCACCAGGTGGCCGACATGGCCGAGTACGCCCGGGAGGAGATCAACGCCATCGGCGGGTACTATGCCTTCGGCAAGGAGCTGTGCAACGGCAACTCCATCTTTGACTTCGACACCACCAAGCTCAGCATCCACACCCGGGACATCGGGCTGGCGGGCATCGAGGTCTACGACATCCTGCGGGATGAATACGACATCCAGATCGAATTCGGCGACATCGGCAACATCCTGGCCTATCTTTCCATGGGCGACCGCCCCCAGGAACTGGAACGGCTGGTCAGCGCCCTGGCCGAGATCAAGCGCCGCTACCAGACCGACGGCACCGGCCTGCTCAACCAGGAGTACATCGACCCCGAGGTGGTGGCCAGCCCCCAGCAGGCCTTCTATGCCGAAAAAGTCAGCCTGCCCCTGCGCCAGACCGTGGGCCGCGTGTGCAGCGAGTTCGTCATGTGCTACCCCCCGGGCATCCCCATCCTGGCCCCGGGCGAGCGCATCACCGCCGAGATCCTGGACTATATCGAGTACGCCAAAGCCAAGGGCTGCAGCATGACCGGGCCGGAAGACCCCGACATCCTGCGCCTGAATGTGCTGGCCTGACTGCCTGCAAAGCGGGCAAGGCACGCACGGCGGGGCCGGGTTGGGGCTTTGTATGGCCGCGCACAATTACTGAACTGGGAGGGAACACACGATGGAAATGTGGTTTTCGGAATTTCATACGCCGGACGTCAAGCACAGCATCCGCGTGGACCGGCAGCTGTATTCCAAGCAGAGCCAGTACCAGCGCATTGATATTTTTGAAACGCCGGAGTTCGGCCGGGTGCTCACGCTGGACGGCAACGTCATGCTTACCGAGCGGGACGAGTTCATCTACGACGAGATGATCACCCATGTGCCCATGGCGGTCCACCGGGAGGCCAAGGATATCCTGGTCATCGGCGCGGGGGACGGCGGCGTGGTGCGGGAACTGACCCGCTATGACCGGGTGCGGCGCATCGACCTGGTGGAGATGGACCCCCAGGTGGTGGAGGCCTGCCGCGCCTACCTGCCCGGCAACGCCTGCCGCATGGACGACCGCCGGGTGCATATCTACTTTGAGAACGCCCTCAAATTCATCCGCCGCTGCGAGGAAGAGTACGACCTGATCATCGTGGACTCCTCCGACCCCTTCGGCCCGTCGGAAGGGCTGTTCACGCGGGAGTTCTACGGCAACTGCTTCAACGCCCTCAAGAGCGACGGCATCATGGTCAACCAGCAGGGCAGCCCCTTCTATGCCGAGGACGCCAACGCCATGCAGCGCAGCCACAAGCGCATCGCCAGCACCTTCCCCATCAGCCGGGTGTACCAGGCGCACATCCCCACCTTTGCGGCGGGGTACTGGCTGTTCGGCTTCGCCAGCAAAAAATATCATCCCATCGACGACCTGGACGCCCCGGCGTGGAATGCGCTGAACATGCGCACCCGCTACTACACCACCCGGCTGCATGTGGGGGCGTTCTATCTGCCCGCCTTCCTGGAAGAGATGCTGCGGGAAGTGGAGGAACACTGAATGCTGCCACGGAATGTTGAAAACTTTATCGGGTGCGACAGCGCCTACCGCACGGCCCAGATCGTGCTGTACGGCGCGCCCTACGACTCCACCACCAGCTACCGCCCGGGCGCGCGCTTCGGCCCGGCGGCCATCCGGCACGAGAGTTACGGCCTGGAGACCTACAGCCCCTACCAGAACGCCGACCTGACCGACTGCGAGATCTTCGACAGCGGCGACCTGGAACTCTGCTTCGGCAGCAGCGAGAGCGCGCTGGTGGACATCGAATCCCGCGCGGCGGAGATCCTGCGGGACGGCAAGTTCCCGCTGCTGCTGGGCGGGGAACACCTGGTCACGCTGGGGGCGGTGCGCGCGGTGGCGGCCCGCTGGCCGGACCTGCACATCGTCCACTTTGACGCCCACGCCGATTTGCGGGACGACTATCTGGGCGCCAAACTCAGCCACGCCTGCGTGCTGCGCCGCTGCCACGACCTGCTGGGCGACGGGCGCATCCACCAGTTCTGCATCCGCAGCGGCGACCGGGAAGAATTCGCTTTTGCCGCCGCCCACACCGACCTGCACCGCTTCGATTTTTCGGGGCTGGGGGAACTGACCCAGTGGCTCTGCGACGCGAAAGTGCCGGTCTACCTGACCATCGACCTGGACTGCCTGGACCCGTCGGCATTCCCGGGCACCGGCACCCCGGAAGCCGGGGGCGTCAGCTTCCTGCAGCTGCTGGAGGCCATCCGCACGGTGGCGCGGACCCACATCGTGGGGGCGGACCTGAACGAACTGGCCCCCATGCTGGACGCGAGCGGCGTGTCCACCGCCACGGCCTGCAAGGTGCTGCGGGAACTGCTGCTGGCGCTGGCGCGCGGCCGGCCCAATATCTAAAAGGGAATAGAACGGTCCGGCGAGGATGGATTCCCCGCCCTGTGACCGTCCCCTGCCGGAGCGACCCGTAGGGCGGGGTCTTGACCCCGCCGTTCTCCCGTAACCACCCTGCTCTGGAATATTCGTTCAAAAAATCGTACATAAAGGAGTCATCACTATGAGCAAAGTTCTTGTCATCGGCTGCGGCGGCGTTGCCAGCGTAGCCATCCAGAAGTGCTGCCAGGTCAGCGACGTTTTCAGCGAGCTGTGCATCGCCAGCCGCACGAAATCCAAGTGCGACGCTTTGGCCGAAAAGCTGGCCCCCATCACCAGCACCAGGATCACCACCGCCCAGGTGGACGCCGACGATGTGGACCAGCTCATCGCCCTCATCAAAAGCTACGGGCCGGACCTGGTCATGAACATCGCGCTGCCTTACCAGGACCTGACCATCATGGACGCCTGCCTGGCCTGCGGCGTCAACTACATGGACACTGCCAACTACGAGCCCGAGGACACCGACGACCCGGCCTGGCGCGCCGTCTATGAGAAGCGCTGCCGGGAGGAAGGCTTCTCCGCTTACTTCGACTACTCCTGGCAGTGGGCCTACAAAAAGAAGTTCGAGGACGCCGGCCTCACCGCCCTGCTGGGCTGCGGCTTTGACCCGGGCGTGACCCAGGCGTACTGCGCCTATGCGGCCAAGCATGAGTTCGACACCATCGACACCATCGACATCCTGGACTGCAACGGCGGCGACCACGGCTATGCCTTTGCCACCAACTTCAACCCCGAGATCAACCTGCGGGAAGTCAGCGCCCCCGGCAGCTACTGGGAGGACGGCCACTGGGTCGAGATCCCGGCCATGAGCATCAAGCGGGAGTACGACTTCGACCAGGTGGGCCGGAAGGATATGTACCTGCTCCACCACGAGGAGATCGAGTCCCTGGCCAAAAACATCCCCGGCGTCAAGCGCATCCGCTTCTTCATGACCTTCGGCCAGAGCTACCTGGACCATATGCGCTGCCTGGAGGATGTGGGCATGCTCTCCACCACGCCGGTGCAGTACAACGGGCAGGAGATCGTCCCCATCCAGTTCCTCAAGGCGCTGCTGCCGGACCCGGCCAGCCTGGGCCCCCGTACCAAGGGCAAGACCAACATCGGCTGCATTTTCACCGGCACCAAGGACGGCAAGCCCAAGACCTGGTACATTTATAATGTCTGCGACCATCAGGCCTGCTACCGCGAGGTGGGCAGCCAGGCCATCAGCTACACCACCGGCGTGCCCGCCATGTGCGGCGCGCTGATGATGCTCACCGGCCAGTGGAACAAGCCCGGCGTTTACACGGTGGAGGAGTTCAACCCCGATCCGTTCCTGGATGCGCTGGACAAGTACGGCCTGCCCCGCAGCGTGAACGGCGCCCCGGCGCTGGTGGACTGATGCCCGCGCCCGACCTGCGCGCGCCCTTTGCGGCGCTGGGGGGCGCGCTGCCGCCGGAACTGGCCGCCCTGCCCACGCCCTGCTACCTGCTGGACGAAGGGCAGCTGGCCCGCAACGCCGAACTGCTGGGCGCGCTGGCCGCGCGCACCGGCTGCAAGGTGCTGCTGGCCCAGAAAGCCTTCAGCAACTATGACCTCTACCCGCTGCTGGCGCCGCATCTGGCGGGCACCGAAGCCAGCGGCCTGTTTGAAGCGCGCCTGGGCGCCGAGGAGATGCCCGGCAGGGAAGTGCATGTGTTCTGCGCGGCCTACCGCGCCGACGAGATGGAGGAACTGCTGCGCTGGGCCGATCATATCGTGTTCAACTCGCCCGCCCAGCTGGCCCGCTTCGGGCCTGCGGCGCGGGCGGCGGGCAAGAGCGTGGGGCTGCGCGTCAACCCCGAGCGCTCCACCCAGGAAGGGCACGCCATCTACGACCCCTGCGCCCCCGGCAGCCGCCTGGGCGCCACCCGCGCCCAGTGGGACGCCGCCGTGGCCGCCGACCCGGCCCTGCCGGAACTGCTGGACGGGCTGCACTTCCACACCCTGTGCGAGCAGGACGCCGATGCGCTGGCGGTGACGCTGGACGCGGTGGCCGAAAAATTCGGCGACCTGCTGCCCCGGATGCAGTGGCTCAACTTCGGCGGCGGGCACCACATCACCCGCCCGGGCTACGACCTGGCCACGCTGGAACGCTGCATCGCCCGCGCACAGCGGGACTGGGGCGTGACGGTGTACCTGGAACCCGGCGAGGCCTGCGCCCTCAACGCGGGGTATCTGCTCACGCGGGTGCTGGACGTGGTGCGCAACGGCGATACCACCATCGCCATTCTGGACGCCAGCGCTGCCTGCCACATGCCGGACGTGCTGGAAATGCCCTACCGCCCGCCGCTGCTGTTCGCCGCCGACGCGGGGCAGAAGCCCTGCACCGTGCGGCTGGCAGGCCCCACCTGTCTGGCGGGCGATGTGATCGGGGATTACAGCTTCGACGCCCCGCCCCGTCCCGGCGACCTGCTGGTGTTCGGGGACATGGCCATCTACACCACCTGCAAGAACAACACCTTCAACGGCATGCCGCTGCCCGCCATCTGGGCGCGCGACGCCGCGGGCGCCTGCCGGGGACTGGTGCATTTCGGCTACGAGGACTTCAAATACCGCCTGGGCAGTCAACGGTAAACAGACGAAGCCCGCCCGCAAGAATACCGATAAAACAGCCCTGCGGCCATACGGCCGCAGGGCTGTTTTGCCTGTTGCAGCGGGTCTTGGGGTCCGGCACGCGCCTTGTATCTCTTGCATGAAAAGCTGCCGTCAGGCGGCAGGGTAGAGGATGTCGGCCACCTTTTCATACGCTTCGCCCCAGCGGGCGTTGGGCTTCAGGTGGAAAAGCTCCTTCTCCATCAGGTAAAAGCGCCCCTCCTGCACGGCGGTCAGGGTGTCCCACGCCGGGTTGGAGGTCAGCGCGGCTTCCAGCGTCTTTTGGGCGGCGGCCTCGTCGCTGCCCTGGAACACCACAAAGATATAGTCCGGGTCGTCGGCCAGGATGCGTTCCAGGCTCAGGTCTTCCAGCAGGCTCAAGTCCTGGTCGGCGATGTTTACGGCGCCCAGGTCGGCCAAAATTTCGCCCAGCACGGTACCCTGGCTGTTCTTGACCTTGCAGCTGGTGCTGGCCGAGCGCAGCAGCAGCACCGTGGGGGCGCTGCCGTCGCTGCGGGCCCGCGCCTCGTCCACCTGATTCTGCACGTCCAGGCCGCAGGCCTGGTAATTCTCGGGCCGGCCGGTGAGCTCGGTGCAGACGTAGAGCATATGAAGGTAGTCGTCAAAGCTGTTTACGCTGAAATAGGCCGTGGGGACGCCCAGTTCCTCCAGCGCGGGCAGCAGTTCCACGTTGGAGGTGGTGTTGCTGCTGGCGATGACCAGGTCCGGCTCGGCGGCGATCAGCGCTTCCAGGTTGGGTTCCAGCAGGCTGCCCAGGTTGGCTACGCCGCCGTCCAGCGGCAGGTCAAAGTCGGTCCAGGCGTCGTTGGCGGCGGCCACCAGGCTGTCCTGCCCGCCCGCCAGGCACCACACGTCGGCGTAGCTGCCCAGCAGCACGGCCACCCGTTCGGGCCGCACCGGCGCCGTCACGTCCCGCCCCAGGTCGTCGGTAAAGGTCAGCGTCGTGCCTTCGGGAACGGGTTCGGCGGTTTCCGCCGTGCCGCTGGGGGCGGCGCTGTCCGGCAGGGGCTGCGCGGTGCAGCCCGCCAGCAGCAGGGCGGCGCAAAACAGAAGAAAAATGCGTTTCATACAGGGTCCTTTCCGCCTGCCGCAGCCTGTGCGGCCAGCCGCTGCAGGCAGCAGCCGGCTTCGCCGCGGGTGCGGAAGGTCACGATGTGCTTGTCCCCGGCGGCGGCCAGCAGGCGCAGGACCTGCGGGCGCTGCACGGTTGGGAAATCGAGGATCTCCTGCCGGAACTCCTCGTCCAGAACGGTTTCCACCCAGGGCAGGTCCTCCCGCGGGACGCCCAGCCGGGCCTGCACCCCCGCCAGACAGAGCGCCAGCGGATAGTCCAGAAAAAAGACGGTGTCGCAGGCCTGCAGCCGCCGTTCCAGCGTGCGCAGGTAGTTGCCGTCCACGATCCAGCGGTCTTGCGCCAGGATCTGCGCCAGCGCCCGGTCGAAGTCCTCGGGGGCGGCGGTGGACCGGTCGGGGCGGTGCCACAGCCGGTCCAGATAATGCAGCGGCAGCCCGGTGACGGCGTGCAGGCGGCGGGCAAAGGTGCTTTTGCCCGCGCCCGGGCAGCCCAGGATCAATACTTTTTGCATGGGGACCTCCCGATGGAAAGACACAAAAACGCCCGCAGCCGGGGCGGCGTCCGCCGCACAGCCGCAGGGCGGTTTTGTTGGGGCTTTACAGGTACTTTGCCAGGATGGCCTGCAGTTCGTCGGGGCGGGCGGCGCGCCAGGCGGCCCAGCCCGACCCGGCGGCGGCCCTGCCCAGATCCACCAGCAGGTCAGGCAGCTGGTCTTCGCGGACAAAACCGGCGGGTTCGCCGAAGCGCTCCCGCCCCAGGGCGTCCGCGCCGCCCAGGAACAGGCGGAAGGCGGGAACGGGTTTGCCGCCCGGCACCGGCTTGACGCCGCCCTGGAACCCGATGGCTGCGGCCTGATGCGCCGAACAGCTGGACGGGCAGCCCGAAATGCAGATGCGGGGCAGGGCGCCGTCGGGCAGGCCGGCAGCGCGCACGGCTTCCACCGCGCGGCGCAGGGCGTCCTGGCTGTCCCGCACGCCCTGCTGGCAGATGGATGCGCCGATGCAGGCCACGCTGCGCTCGAACTCGGTCTGCGCGCCGTCGGCGGTGGCGGCCAGCGCCCGGGCGGCTTCCTCCGCGGTCAGGTTGAGGATATACAGCGTTTCGTCGGGGGCTACGCGGCACTCGGCTTCCGGCATGTCCCGCAGCAGGGCTTCCAGCTCGGCGGGCTTGCCTTTGGGCAGGCAGCCGCCGATGGGGTGGTAGGCCACGGCATACAGGCCGGGCTGTTTCTGGGCAAGGGCGCGGGGGTCGTCAAGGGAGCCGCTGCCGGTCTTGGTCACCGGGCGGGGCGCCAGTTCCAGATCCAGGCCGCCCTTGTCCTTGGCGGCGGTCAGGTTCTGGAGGAAGGCGCGCCGCAGCCCGTCGGGGCCCAGCGTTTCCTGCATGTAGCGGGTGCGGGCCTTGGCGCGGTTCTCGTAGTTGCCGTGGGCGCAGAAGGTGTCCACCATGGCGCGCAGGGCGTACAGCACGTCCCGCGGCAACAGGGATTCCACCACCGGGACGCCCATGCGGTGGCTGTTGCCCAGGCCGCCGGCAATGTACAGCCGGAAGGTGCCGTTGGGCTGGGCGACGAAGCCCATATCGCGGAAGGTGGCGTGCACGCAGTCATCCACGCCGTTGCAGAAGGCGACTTTCAGCTTGCGGGGCATGCGGATGTCCCGGCAGATGGAGAGCAGGTAGTCGCTGGCGGCCTCGGCCCAGGGCATCACGTCGAAGGCTTCGCCGGGCTGCACGCCGGTCAGCGGGCTGGCCATGACGTTGCGCGGGTTGTCGCCGCCGCCCCCGCGGGTGATGATGGCGGCCCCGGCGGCCTGTTCCATCAGGGTGGGAAGCAGGTCGGGGGTCAGGTTGTGCAGCTGGATGGCCTCGCAGGTGGTCAGCTTGATGGGGTCGATGGCATATTCCCCGGCCACGCGGGCCAGGAAGCGCAGGCGCTCGGGCGTCAGGCGGCCGCCGGGCAGGCGCAGGCGCAGCATGTGGCGGCCTGCGTCGCGCTGGGCATAACTGCCGAACCCGCCGGACATGCCCTTGTAATCCTTGCGGGAAATCTCGCCCCGGTCAAAGGCCCGGGCTTTTTCAGAAAATTCTTCGATCTCTTGGCGGTAGGCGGTAAGCCACTGTTCGTTCATGGGCTGCTCCTTTTTGGACCGGCACGGGGCCGGGGGTATATTCGGCGTGTTTTCTTCAGTATACCACGTCCGGGCCGCAGAACACAACAGCCGGGGGAAAAACTTTCCCCCGGCTGGAGCTTGTCGAGAAACTCGCCAAGCTCCAAAAGGGGCAACAGCCGCGCACGGCGGAGCCTGACGCTCCTGTTTCCCCTTTTGGATTACGGGTTGCGGTTCCCGCATCGTGCGGCGCGCCTTGGAGCGGCGCTTGCGCTCTGCGACCGCCGCCCCTGCTCCGCCTCGCTGTATCCGCCGCAGGCGGCGCTCGGCTCCACAGCCTTCGACAAAATTTTACGGCAAATCGCGCAATCGGCCCATGGCCTCCTACACAATTTGCCGTAAAATTTCCCTGTATGTGTTGCCAGCGTCGGCACATGTCCGCCGCTGGCAACGGATTTTTAATCTTTTTCGACAGTCTGCAGCGGGGGACTTTCCCCCGGCTGTTCAGGTTGCGGAAGCCTGGCTGCGGGCCTTCCCGGCGGCTTGTTCCCGGGGAAAAGTGACCCGGATGGTGGTGCCGCTGCCCACCTGGCTCTGCAGGTCGATGCGGGCGTCGTGCAGCAGGGCGATGTGCTTGACGATGGCCAGCCCCAGCCCGGTGCCGCCCGTGGCTTTGGAGCGGCTCTTGTCCACGCGGTAGAAGCGCTCGAACACGCGGGACTGGCTGTCCTGCGGGATGCCGATGCCGTTGTCCTCCACTTCCAGCCAGGGCGCGCCGTCGGTCCCGGCGCCGCAGCGCAGGTTCACATGGCCGCCGGGGCGGTTGTAGCGGATGGCGTTGTCGCACAGGTTGGTGGTCAGTTCCAGCAGCAGGTCGTGGCTGCCCAGCACGGTGGCGGGGCGGGCGTCATATTGCAGCGTCACATAGGCCTTGCGGGCGTTGACCGTCATGTTCTGGTTCACTTCTTTGAGCAGGGCGGTCAGGTCCACCGGCGCCGGTTCAAAGCTGCTCTGCTGGCCGCGGGCGGCCTGGGTGCTGTCCAGTTCGCTGAGCTGCAGGATATCGCTGACCAGCGCGATCATGCGCTGGGCCTCCTTGTGGATGCGCGCCGCGAAGGCGGGCACGTCGGTGCTTCTGGCCATGCCGCTCTCGATCAGTTCGGCGTAGCCGGAAATACTGGTCAGCGGCGTCTTGAGCTCATGGCTGACGTTGGCGGTGAACTCCCGCCGCATGGTCTCGTTGTCTTCCCGCAGCTTGCGGTCGGTGTGTACGGTGCGCGCCAGGGGGATCAGTTCCTCGTAGGGCACGTTGGCCTCGATGGTATCCAGGTGTTCCGCCATGCGGTTGATGGGCTGCACCAGCAGCCGGGTCAGCCAGAAGGAGAGCAGCCACGCCGCCGCCAGGATCAGCAGCACCGCGCAGACCAGCAGCGGCAGCGCCCCCGCCCCCATGCCGAACAGGTTGTCCACCTCCTCGGCCACGCGCAGCACCTGCACCCCGGCGGGGGTGTCCAGCCGCAGGGCGTAGTAGTGGGTCTCCCGTCCCATGGTCGCGCTCTGCCGGGTGCAGCTTGCCACGCCGTCGGCCAGCGCCTGCTGCACCTCGGGGCGGTCGCCGTGGTTGGGCAGCGCGTCGGGGCTCTCGTTGTCGTACAGTACGGTGCCGTCCTCGCCGATCAGCGTGCAGCGCACCCCGGCGCCGCCGGCCAGCGCCGCCAGCGCCGCGGGGTCGCCGGCCTGCCGGGCGTTGTATCCGGCGGCCAGCGTCCGGCACAGGTTGGCCAGGTGGCGGTCCACGCCTTCGGTGTAACTGCGCTGGAACAGCAGCATCGAAGCCGCCAGCGTGGCCAGCACGCAGAGCACCCCCACCAGGATCAGGCCGTGGCGGTAGCTGCGGGTCATGCTGCCGGGGCGGACCTGGCGCAGTTCCTCGTCACTCATCGGCGCCCTCCGTGCTCAGTTTGTAGCCCACCTTGCGCACCGTGCGGATGGATTCCCCGGCGGGGCCCAGCTTCTGGCGCAGGGTGCGCACATGCATGTCGATGGTGCGGGACTCCAGCAGGTCGTCGGTGTCCCACACTTCCTTCATGATGCGTTCGCGGGCCAGCACTTCCTCGGGGTGCTCCAGGAACAGGTGCAGCAGGGCGTATTCCTTGAAAGTCAGTTCCACCGGCGTGCCGCCCACCCGCACGGTGCGGGCCACGTCGTCCAGTACGATGGACCCGAAGGACAGCGTCTGGGGCGCGGCGGCGGGGGCGGCGGCCGCCGCCCGGCGCAGCACCGCCTTCACGCGGGAGATGAACTCCATGATGCCGAAGGGTTTGCACAGGTAATCGTCGGCGCCGTGGTCCAGCCCCTTCACCACGTCGATCTCGCTGGTCTTGGCGGTGACCATGATCACCGGGACCCCGCGGGTGGCCGGGTCGGACCGCAGCTGCGCCAGGATCTGGTAGCCGTCCTCGTCGGGCAGCATCACGTCCAGGATCACCAGCTCCGGCGCGGCCAGGCGCACGGCGGCCCAGAAGCTGGCGCTGTCCTCGCAGCCCCTGGCCTCGTAGCCGCTGGTCTGCAGGGCGTACTGTTCCAGTTCACGGATGCTGGCGTCGTCTTCGACGATATAGATCATGGTTTAAGACTCCTTTTCCATAGCCCCGCCGGCGGTGGCCGGGGCGGGGGCGGGTTCGCCGCTGCCTTCGGGGAAGGTGTAGCGCCCGCGGTATTTTTCGTAGCGCTGCTCAAACTTGGCGCTGCCGCCGCTCTTGAGCTGGCTGAGGTATTCGTGGGTGTCGAAGCGGTCGTCCGCCACCTCGATCATGGCCACCGCAATGTTGGAGCAGTGGTCGGCGATGCGCTCATAGGTGGTCAGCAGGTCGTCCAGCACAAAGCCGTACTCGATGGTGCAGGTCCCGGCCTGCAGGCGGGCGATGTGCCGGGTCTTGACTTCCCGCACCAGGCCGTCCACCACTTCTTCCAGCGGCTCGATCTTGCCGGCAGCGTAGCAGTCGTGTTTCTGGAAGGCGTCCACCGTGCGGTTGACGATGTCCTGCACGGCGGATTCCAGCACGCCCAGGTCCTCCAGCGCTTCGGCGCTGAAACGGATCTCCTTGTCGCGGATCTCGCGGGCGGTCTCCAGCAGGTTGACCGCGTGGTCGCTGATGCGCTCAAAATCGCCGATGGTGTGCAGCAGCGTGTGGATGGTGCGGTTGTTCTCTTTGGTCAGGGGACGGCCCGAAAGCTGCACCAGGTAGGTGCCCAGCACGTCCTCGTAGTGGTCGACGGCGTCCTCCTTGCGGCGGACCTCCCCGGCAGGGCGTCGTCCCACTTGCGGGTGGTGGACATGGCCTGCAGCAGCGAGGTGCGGCACACTTCGGCCATATCGCAGCCCACCAGCATGGCGCGGTCCACGGCCACCGCCGGGGTGGAGAGCAGACGCTCGTCCAGCAGGGTGGTCTGCTCGGGCTGTTTGTCGTCGGGCACCGTCAGGATGGCCAGACGCACCAGCAGTTTGTTGAAAGGCAGCAGGATGGCCGTGGTGACCACATTGAACACCGTGTGTACGACGGCGATGTTGAAGGCGTTGGCCTGGTCATGGTAGAACGGGAACTGAAAGACCGCGTTCAGCGCATAGAATCCGGTGAGGAACACCACGGTGCCCACGATATTGAAATACAGGTGGATGAAGGCCGTGCGCCGGGCGTTCTTGTTGGTGCCGGCCGAAGCGATCAGCGCCGTGACGGTGGTGCCGATGTTCTGGCCCATAATGATGGGCATGGCGGCCGCCAGCGAGACCGCGCCGGTGGATGTGGCCAGCGCCTGCAGGATGCCCACCGAAGCCGAGGAGGACTGGATGATGCCGGTGAGCGCCGCGCCCACCAGCACGCCCAGCACCGGGTTGGTGAAGGCGAGGAACAGTTCGCTGAACCAGGGCGCGTCCGCCAGCGGGGCGGTGGCGTCGCTCATCAGGTTCATGCCGGCCATGAGGATGGCAAAGCCCAGGAAGATCTGGCCGACGCCCTTCTGCTTGTCCTTGCCCGCCATGAACAGGATGATGCCCGCAAAGCCCAGCAGCGGGGCCCAGGCGTCGGGGCTGAGCATCTGGATCAGGAAACTGTCGCCCTCCAGGCCGGTCAGGCTCAGCAGCCAGGCCGTGACGGTGGTGCCGATGTTGGCGCCCATGATGACGCCTACGGTCTGGTACAGATCCATCAGCCCGGAGTTGACGAAGCCTACCACCATGACCGTGGTGGCGGAACTGGACTGGATCACCGCCGTCACCGCCAGGCCCAGCAGCAGGCCGCGCAGCGGGGAGGAGGTCATCTTGCTCAGGATCACCTGCAGGCGGCCGCCGGCCGTCTGCTCCAGGTTTTTGCCCATGACGTCCATGCCGTACAAAAACATGGCAAGGCCGCCCAGCAGCACAAAGATGTTGAAAATACTCATTCTGGGACCATCCATTCTCTTATTTTGTTTTTTTGTAAAAACCGCGCGGCCGCGCCGCGCCCTATACCATTCTCTATTATAAGGTAAGCGCCGGAGCCGCGCCAGCAGGGAATGGTAAAGGATATGTAAAATCCATGTAAAATGGACCGTGCAGCGCCGGGAACGGCCCGCAGGGGCCGGCGGCGGCTTTACGGTTCCTTTGCATATTTTACACTTTTTTTGCAAAACGGCGCGGCGCTTTGCAGATCTTTTACCGAGATTGTACCGCACCATGGTCGAAACGCGGGGCGGTTCGCGGTACAATGAACATGCTCCCGGACAAAAGGGAGCGTCAACATCACCAAAAGTGAAGATGAATATTTGGTAAAAAGGGAGAAGAAAGTGTTATGAAACGTACATCTGTTGTTGCTTCCGTTCTCGCCGCTGCGATGGCGATGAGCCTGGCCGCCTGCGGCAGCACCGCTTCCAGCGCCGGCGAAGCTTCCTCTGCGGCTTCCGAGAGCACTGCTTCCAGCGAGGCGGCTTCCAGCGAAGCTGCTTCCACCGAAGCCGCCGCTACCGACTTCGATCTGGACCAGGATATCACCGTCATCACCCGCGAGGATGGTTCCGGCACCCGCGGCGCCTTCATCGAGCTGACCGGCGTGGAGGAAAAGAACGACGCCGGCGAGAAGGTGGATATGACCACTGAGGCCGCCGCCACCCAGAACTCTACCAACGGTGTCATGACCGCCGTCGCCAACGACGAGACCGCCATCGGCTACATCAGCCTGGGCTCTCTGGACGACAGCGTCAAGGCCGTGACCGTGGGCGGCGTGGAAGCTACTTCCGACAACGTCTCCAACGGTACTTACACCCTGGCCCGCCCGTTCAACATCGTCACCAACGGTGAGCCCACCGACGCTGTGGCCGTTGACTTCATCGGCTACTGCATGAGCCCCGACGGCCAGGCCCTGGCCACCGAGGAAGGCTACATCGGCGGCGAAGGCACCGAGTTCACCTCCACCCAGCCCAGCGGCAACATCACCGTGGGCGGTTCTTCCTCCGTCACCCCGCTGATGGAAAAGCTGATCGAAGCCTACCAGGCCGTCAACCCCAACGCGACCATCGAACTGCTGACCACCGACTCCACCACCGGCGTGACCGGCGCGCTGGACGGCACCTACACCATCGGTATGGCCAGCCGTGAGCTGAAGGACGAAGAGACCTCCCAGGGCGCCCAGGCCACCGTGCTGGCCATGGACGGCATCGCGGTCGTCGTCAACCCCGCCAACCCCACCGCCGACCTGAGCGTGGATCAGATCAAGAGCATCTACACGGGCGAGACCACCGTCTGGGCGGACGTCCAGTAAGTTCCGCATCCCCCGGCGGCTGTTGCAGCAGCGACAGCCGCTTTCTTATGGTAAAAAGGACCCAACGGTTTTCATGATTGACTCCAAGGAGTGTGTATAGGAAAAATGAAAACGAAAACCTCCAAGACCCGGGAAAAGGTCATGCAGGGCGTCTTTACCGCCTGCGCCTGCATCTCGATCCTGGCCGTGGCGCTGATCTGCATCTTCCTGTTTGCCAACGGCGTGCCCACCATCTTTGAGATCGGCCCCCTGAACTTCCTGCTCGGCACCACCTGGAAACCCGGCAACGATATCTACGGCATCCTGCCCATGATCCTCGGCTCGCTCTATGTCACGGCGGGCGCCATCATCGTGGGCGTGCCCGTCGGCCTGCTCACGGCCGTCTATATGTCCAAGTTCGCTTCCCCCCGCGTCAACAGGGTGCTGCTGCCCGCGGTGCAGCTGCTGGCGGGCATCCCCTCGGTGGTCTACGGCTTCTTCGGCATGGTGGTGCTGGTGCCCGCCGTACAGGCTATGGTCAAGAGCGACTTTTTCAAGGACGTGCTGGGCGTCAAGGGCGGCAAGGGCATGAGCCTGTTCACCGCCGCGGTGCTGCTGGGCATCATGATCCTGCCCACCATCATCACGGTGAGCAAGGCCAGCCTGGACGCCGTGCCCGCCAGCTACTACGAGGGCAGTCTCGCCCTGGGCGCCACCCATGAGCGCAGCGTGTTCTTCACCATCCTGCCGGCCGCCAAATCCGGCGTGATGTCGGCGGTCATCCTCGGCATCGGCCGCGCCATCGGCGAGACCATGGCCGTGGTCATGGTGGCCGGCAACCAGACCTGGATGCCCCAGGGGCTGTTCAAAGGCCTGCGCACCATGACCTCCAACATCGTCATCGAGATGGGCTATGCCGCCGGTCTCCACCGGGAGGCCCTCATCGCCACCGGCGTCGTGCTCTTCGTTTTCATCCTTCTGATCAACCTCTGCTTCAGCATCGTGAAAGGGGGCAGCAAGAATGCCTGAGATCACCGCTGCCAAAGGGGAGGGAAGCAGCATGAGCAAAGCCAACGCCCATATGGTCTTCCCCTCCGGCAACCAGAACCGCAAGGCGGCCCGCATCCAGGCCGCCGCCCTGCGCTGGCTGGTCCGCATCGCGGCCCTGCTCACCGCCGCCGTCCTGCTGTTCCTTATCGGCTACATCCTGGTCATGGGCATCCCCAACCTCAAGCCCAGCCTGTTTGAGTGGGAGTACAACTCCGAGAACGTCTCCCTCGTGCCTTCCCTCATCAATACGGTGCTGATGACGGCCTTCTCGCTGCTCATCGCCACGCCGCTGGGCATCTTTGCCGCCATCTGGCTGGTGGAGTACGCCCGCCGCGGCAACAGGCTGGTGCGCGTCGTGCGCATCACCACCGAGACGCTGCAGGGCATTCCCTCCATCGTCTACGGCCTGTTCGGCATGCTGTTCTTCGTCACCCAGCTGCACTGGGGCTACAGCCTGATCGCCGGCGCCTTCACGCTGTCCATCATGGTGCTGCCCGTCATCATGCGCACCACGGAGGAAGCGCTCATGGCGGTGCCGGATTCCTACCGCGAAGGCAGCTTCGGCCTGGGCGCCGGCAAGCTGCGCACGGTGTTCACCATCGTGCTGCCCAGCGCCATGCCGGGCATCCTCTCCGGCGTCATCCTGGCCATCGGCCGCATCGTGGGCGAGACCGCCGCGCTGATCTACACCGCCAGCTCGGTGGCCAAGATCCCCGAGAGCGTCTTCAGTTCCACCCGCACGCTGGCCGTGCATATGTACCTGCTCTCCAACGAGGGCCTGCATGTGGACGCCACCTACGGCACGGCCGTCGTCCTGCTGGTGCTGGTGCTGGGCATCAACTGCCTGTCCAGCTTCATCGCGGGCCGCCTGGCGAAAAAGTGATCCAATACGAACAGACAAGGGGTACTAGCGTGAACAAGTTTGAAGTCAAAAACATGGACCTGTATTACGGCAGCTTCCATGCCTTGAAAAATGTCAATATCTCGATCCCCGAAAAGGAGATCACCGCTTTCATCGGCCCTTCCGGCTGCGGCAAATCCACCTTCCTCAAGAGCCTGAACCGTATGAACGACCTGGTGGAAGGCTGCCGCATCTCCGGCGATATCCTGCTGGACGGCGTCGATATTTATAAGGACAAGATGGACGTCAACGTGCTGCGCAAGCGCGTGGGCATGGTGTTCCAGAAACCCAACCCGTTCCCCATGTCCATCTATGACAACATCGCCTACGGGCCCCGCACCCACGGCGTCCACAATAAGGCCCAGCTGGACGAGATCGTCGAGAAGAGCCTGCGCGGCGCGGCCATCTGGGACGAAGTGAAGGACCGCCTGAACAAGAGCGCCCTGGGCATGTCCGGCGGCCAGCAGCAGCGTCTGTGCATCGCCCGCGCCCTGGCCGTGGAGCCCGAGGTGCTGCTCATGGACGAACCCACTTCCGCCCTGGACCCCATCTCCACCTCCAAGGTCGAGGAACTGGCGATGGAACTCAAGGAAAACTACACCATCATCATGGTCACCCACAACATGCAGCAGGCGGCCCGTATCTCCGACAAGACGGCCTTCTTCCTGCTGGGCGAACTGGTCGAGATGGGCCCCACCGAGCAGGTCTTTGCCACGCCGGTGGACAAGCGCACCGAAGATTACATCTCCGGCCGTTTCGGTTGATGGGAAGGAGCGTACTATGTCTTTCAATATGCCTTACAGCAGCCGCAAAGTATACGATGCGGAACTGATGGAACTGGACACCATGCTGGCCCGTATGGGCCATGCGGCGGGCAACTCCATCGAGAGCGCCATGACCGCCCTGCGCACCGGCGATATCGAACTGGCCCGCAGCGTCATCGCCCGCGACAGCGAGATCGACGCCGCCGAGCATGAGATCGAACACCGCTGCCTGACGCTGTTTTTGCGCCAGCAGCCGGTGGCGGGCGACCTGCGCAAAGTCTCCACCGCGCTGAAAATGGTCACCGACATCGAGCGCATCGCCGACCAGGCCAGCGACATCGCCGAGATCACGCTGCACCTGCACCCCGAGGGCGCGCGCGGCGTGGGCGTGATGGACGCGCTGGACAAAATGGGCCAGGTCGCGCTGCACATGGTCAAGGACGCCATCGGCGCCTATGTGCAGGTGGATCTCTCGATGGCCGCCCAGGTCATCGCCAGGGACGACGACTGCGACGCCATGTTCCGCAAGATCAGCACCGAGATCGCCCAGTATATCGCCGCCCACCCCGACGACGCCGAGACCGCGCTGGATCTGTTCATGATCAGCAAGTATCTGGAGCGCCTGGGCGACCATGCCGTCAACGTGGCCGAATGGGTGGAGTTCCTCAAGACCGGCGTGCACAAGTCCCGGAAGATCGTGTGAGAGGTCAACGGGGGCAAGACGCGCACGGCAATTGCCTGACGCTCGTATTTCCCCCTTTCCGCGGCAGCGGCCGCATTTCAACTTGCCATTCCCTTATTTTCCTATACCAACCAGGACGGGGTCTGCCTTCGGGCGGGCCCCGTCCTGGCTTTTGTGCAAAAAAATGGCCGCTGCGGTTGATTCCGGCGGCGCGCTGCGCTACAATAGGGTGCATAGGATTCTGCCGTAAAAGGAGCGCTGTATCACCATGCCGCATACCGAGACCATGCTGGAAAGCAAAGAAATTTTCGCCGGGCGCGTTATCCGCGTCACGTACGACACCGTCCGCCTGGAAAACGGGAATACCAGCACCCGTGAAGTGGTGCACCACCACGGCGGCGCCTGTATCCTGCCGGTGGACGAGGCGGGCAACGTGTACCTGGTCCGCCAGTTCCGCTACGCCATCGGGGAGGAGATCTGGGAACTGCCCGCGGGCAAGCTGGAAGCCGGGGAGGACCCCTTCGAGGCTGCCAAACGGGAACTGGGCGAGGAATGCGGCCTGACCGCCGACCACTTTGAGGACCTGGGCGTGGTCTACCCCACCGTGGGCTATGACAGCGAGCGGATCTACATCTGGGCCGCCACCGGCCTGCACCCGGCAGCCCAGCATCTGGACGAGGACGAGTTCCTCGACGTGGTCAAAATGCCGCTGGAAAAGGCCCTGGCCCTGGTGCTGGACGGCACCATCCGGGACAGCAAGACCCAGGTAGGGCTGATGAAATACGCCCTGCTGCGGGGCAAGGCGTGAACCGGGCCGAGGTCCTGGACCATGGCACCCGGGTGTGTACCGCGCCGGGGGCGGGCTTCGGCACCGACGCGCTGCTGCTGGCCCGCTTTGCCGCCCCGCGCCCGCAGGAACGGGCGCTGGACCTGTGCAGCGGCTGCGGCATCGTGGCGCTGGTCTGGCACGACGGCGGCCACCGCGGTCCCTGCACGGCGGTGGAACTGGACCCCGCCGCCAGCGCCCTGTGCGCGGCGTCGCTGCGGGAAAACGGCATCGGCCATATCACGCCGCTGTGCGCCGACCTGCGGGCGTTCTGCCGGACCGGGCCGGAACAGGGCCGGTACGACCTTGCCGCCTGCAACCCGCCCTACTTCACGGCGGGACCCCGCAGCCCCGACCCGGCGCGGGCCATCGCCCGCCACGCCGATACCTGCACCCTGGCCGACGCGGCGCAGGCTGCGGCCCGCGCGCTGCGGGAGGGCGGGCGCTTTGCCCTGTGCCAGCGCCCCGACCAGCTGGCGGAAGTGCTCTGCGCGCTGCGGGCCGTCCGGCTGGAACCCAAGCGGCTGGCCTTCGTGCGGCAGCGGGCGGGCCGCGTGCCGGGGCTTTTTCTGGTGGAAGCCCAAAAGGGCCGCCGCCCGGGGCTGCGGCTGGAACCCGACATCCTGATCGAAGCCGGCGCCGCCCGCTACGGAGAAACAAAGGGGGCGGCCGCCGCCCCCGGCCAAAAACAACAGTAGGAGAGTAAGTAAAATGGGACTGTTCAACATGCACTACGACCGCCCGGGCCCGGGCGTAAACCCCGACACCCCGCGCAAAAAAGGCGCGGCCCGCTTTGCGGAGGTGCTGGGGCGCGACATGCTTTCTTTCTGGTGCGCGGGCATGCTGGCGCTGCTCAGCGCGCTGCCCTTTGCGCTGGGGCTCATCCTTTCGCTGCTGACCCACGCCGTGCTGCCCATGCTGCTGGCCGGGGTGCTGGGCGGCATGATCGCCGCGCCCCAGCTCACCGGCCTGCACGATACCATCCTGCGCAGCCTGCGGGACGAACCCGGCTACTGGTGGGCCACCTACCGCCGTGCGTGGAAGCGCAACCTCAAGGGTTCGCTGCTGCCGGGCGCGGTCTGCGGCCTGATCCTGGCCATGCAGATCTTTGCGGCCTGGCACCTGGGCGCCGGGCAGGGCAGCCTGCTGGCGGTGCTGGTCATCGGCCTGGTGCTGCTGGGCGGCCTGGCCCAGTATCTTTTCGCGCAGGTGGCGCTGCTGGACCTGCCCTTTGCCAGCCTGCTCAAAAACGCAGTGCTGCTGTTCTTCGGCTACCTGCCGCGCACGCTGCTGGGGGTGCTGTGGCAGGGCGTGTACTGGGGGCTGGTCGTCGGTTTCTTCCCCTACAGTGTGCCGGTGCTGCTGGTCACCGGCCTCTGGCTGCCCGCGGCTCTCAGCCTGATGGCCATTTATCCGCCGCTGGAAAAGAGCTTCCACATCGAGGACACCATCCGCAAAATGCGGGAGGACGAACTCAACGGCCGGTAAAGCCCGCCGCGCGGGCGTCCGGCGGCCCATACGAAGGAAAGTCTGCGGCTCCGCGGTGGCGGGGCCGCTTCCTTTTGCCACGTCCTTGCGCAGCGGCGGCAAAAAGGGTATAATAGCAAAATAAGCAAAGTGCAGCAAAAAGGGGGCGAACGGCGTTGAAGATCCTGCTGATCCACTGCCATTACCGGCTGCCCGGCGGCGAGGACGCCGTCTTTGCCGCCGAACGCGCGCTGCTGGAAGAGCACGGCCATACCGTGCTCACCTATGAGCGCAGCAACGGGGAAGCCGCCCGCGGCCCTGCGGGGCTGCTGCTGCCGCTGCGCGCGGTGTGGAACCGCCGCGCCGCGCGGGAGGTGGCCGCGCTCATCCGGCGGGAAGGCGTGGACGCCGTGCACATCCACAACACGCTGCTGGCCCTCAGCCCCGCCGTGGTGCGGGCGGCCAGGGCCTGCGGCGTGCCGGTGGTGCAGACGCTGCACAATTTCCGGCTGTTCTGCCCCAACGGCGTGCTGCTGCGGGACGGCGCCGTGTGCGAGGACTGCCCCGCCCGCGGCCTGCAATGCGCCCTGCGCCACCGCTGCTACCGGGGCAGTCTGGCCCAGACCGCCGTGGTGGCGGCGGCCTACGCGCTGCACCGCCGCCTGGGCACCTGGCGCGGCGTGACCCTGCTGGCTCCCACCGAGTTTGACCGCGCCAAACTGCTGGAATTCAACCGCCTGCGCCCCCTGTTCGACCCTGAGCGTCTGGCCGTCAAGCCCAACCCCGTGCGGCTGCCCCGGCAGGCGGCCCTGCCCTGGGCCGCGCGGCGGGACCAGGTGGTCTTTGCAGGGCGGCTGGAGGAACTCAAGGGCCTGCGCACCGTGCTGGAAGCCTGGGCCCTGCTGGGGCCGGACGCCCCCGAACTGCTGGTGGCCGGGACAGGGCCCCTGGAAGCCTGGGCGCGGCAGCACGCGGGGCCGCGGGTGCGCTTTCTGGGCCAGCTGCCGCCGGAGGAACTGACCCGCCTTATGGCCGAAAGCCGCGCCGTGGCGGTGGCCAGCCTGTGTTATGAAAGTTTCGCCCTGGTCCCCGCCGAGGCCCACGCCCTGGGCACCCCGGTGCTGGCCAGCGACCTGGGCAACGTGGGCGCTTCGGTGCGGCCCGGGGTGGACGGGCTGCGCTTCGCCCCCGGCGACGCCGCCGCCCTGGCCGCCGCCGTGCGGCGGCTGGCGGGCATGACATTCGACTGCGCGGCCATCGCCGCCGAAGCCCGGCGGCGCTACAGTGAAGAAGAAAACTACCGCGCGCTGATGCGCGCGTATGCAAAGGACCAAGCATGAACCAGCTATACCGCGCCCTGCATATGCCGCCCCGGCGGCTGCTGCGCAAAGTGATGGGCGAAAAAGAGATCTATACGGTGGCCGTGCGCCGCCGCCCTGAGGGGGCGGGGGCCGACCCGCTGCCCGCCCTGGGGGCGGAACCTTACCGGCAGCTGCCGGGGCGGGAGGGCTTCTGGTACGCCGACCCGCTGCTCTTCCACAAGGACGGCGGCCGCTGGCTCTTTGCCGAGGCCATGGACCGCGCTGCCGGCAAGGGGCGCATCGAGGTCTGCGAGCTGGCCGCCGACGGCACGGCCGGACCCTGGCAGGTGGCGCTGGAAGAAGCGTTCCACCTGTCCTTCCCGATGGTTTTCAGCTGGAACGATGCGATCTGGATGATCCCCGAGAGCGGCGCCGACCACAGCCTGCGCCTTTACCGCTGCCGCGAGTTCCCCACCGGCTGGGAACTGGTCCAGCGGTTTGCCGTGGACGGGGAACTCTGCGACGCCATCCTGGTAGACCGCACCCCCGAGGCGCTGACGCTGCTGTGCAGCGAGACAAAGCCCGACAACCAGCTTTTTGTGCGCTACCGCCGCTACACCCTGCGGCGGGCCGCCGCGCCCGGGCCGCAGCTGCCGGGGACCGAGCCGGCCCCCGCGCCCGAAGGCCCCTTTGAACTGCTGCCCGACGAGGCGTTCAACCTGCAGCACCGAACGTTTGACCTGACCAGCCGCAACGCCGGGCCGCTGTTTTTGCTGGGGGAACAGGTCGTCCGCCCCACCCAGGTCAGCACCCGGGTGGACTATGGCGTGTACCTGCAGTTCCTGGTCCGGCGGGGCCATTCCGAGGTGCCGCTGTGCGCCGCCATGCCCCGCGCCGTGCAGATCGAGGGGCTGGACCCGGCGGACATCATCGGCATCCACACCTACTGCCGCGACGAAGCGCTGGAGATCATCGACGCGCGGTATCTGACCAAGGACAAGGCAAAGGGGAACCCCCATCCATGAAAACCATCGTCATCCCGCAGTTTTACTGCGGCCCCTCCGGCCGCAAGGGCCTGTACAACCGGCAGGAAGTGGGCCTGGCCCGCGCCTTTGCGGCGCTGGGGGCCCGGGGCGTCGTGCTCTACCCCGACCCGGCGGCCCGGGCGCCGGCGGTGGAGGACCCGGAACCCAACGTCCGCATCTACACCCTGCCGGTGCGGGCCCTGGGCTCCCAGGCGTTCTACAAAAGCTGGCAGGTCCTGCTGGACGAACACGCCGACGCCGTCCATGTGATGGGGGACAATTCCCCCGGCGTGCCGTCGCTCTACCGCTTCTGCCGCCGCCACGGCATCGTGTTCTACAGCCAGCTGGGGGCGCTGAAAAGCCAGTCCCCCCACGGGCTGGTGCGCCGGGTCATGGACCTGCTGCTGCGCCGCAACCTGGCCGTCTATAAAAAAACGCCCACCTTCGCCAAGACCCCTGCGGTGGCGGCGGAACTGCGCGCGCTGGGGGTGCCCTGCGCCGGACTGATGCCCGTGGGGCTGGACACCGCCATTATTCCCGCGCTGCCGGACCGGAAAGAAAAGCTGCGCGGCGCCGTGGGGCTGGACCGGGACGCCCGCATCCTGTTGTTCGTGGGGCGGCTGGACCCCTACAAGCGCCCGCTGGACCTGGTGCCGCTTTTGCAGGCTGCGCCGGGCTGGCAGGCGGTGGTCATCGGCCAGGGCAGCCAGGGCGCTGCGCTGCGCCGGGCGCTGGAAGCGGCCGGCCTGCTGGGGCGCTGCCGCCTGATCCCCCAGCTGGCCAACACGGCGGTGCACGTCTATTACCATGCCTGCGATGCGTTCGTCAACCTCAACGAGCAGGAGATCTTCGGCATGAGCCTGCTGGAAGCCATGTACGCGGGCTGCCCGCCGGTGGCCCGCCACGCACCGGGGCCCGACCTGATCATCGAGGACGGGGTCAGCGGCATCCTGTGCGATACCGTGCCCCAGATGGCCGCCGCCCTGGAACGGGTGGACGCGGCCATGGGCGCGGCGGCGCAGAAACGCATCAACGAACATTTCCTGTGGCAGAACAGCGCCGAACTGGCGCTGGACCTGCTCGCAGGGCGGAGGAACGCCCATGGATAACGACAACGCGCTGCTGGAGGCCGCCCGCAACCTGTACAAAGGGCTGCGGTTCGGCGTCAAATACCGCGGGGTGAAAGTGCTGGACGCGGCGGCGGGCAACGACGCCGCCCGTGCGGCGGTGGCGCGGGGCGGGCCCTGGCTGTTCGCCCGCTGCGGCGCCACCGAGATGCGCACCGTGGCCGACTGGCTGCAGGGCGGGACCTTCAGCGGCCGCACGCGGCAGGACATCCGCAACCTGTCCGGCGTGTTCCCCACCGACGACGGCACATTGGCGCGGTTCTGCCGCCTGTATGTGGACTGCGCCCACAGCGCCGACCTGCTGGCCCTGTGGGACGTGGGGGCCGAGCGGCAGGTCATCCGCGGCTGCCGGGATACCACGGCCTTCACCAGACTGCGGGCGCTGGAACCCTACTACCACGACCGCCCCTGGAGCGCCGCCCTGGCGGGCAAACGGGTGCTGGTGGTGCATCCCTTCCGGGATACCATCCTGCGCCAGTATGCCCGGCGGGAGCAGCTGTTCCCCGGTACCGGGGTCCTGCCGGCGTTTGCCTCGCTGACGGTCGTGCAGGCCGTGCAGGGGCTGGCAGGGCAGGAGACCGGCTATGCCTCCTGGTTCGACGCGCTGGCCGCCATGCAGCGGCAGATGGACGCCGCCGACTACGAGGTGGCGATCATCGGGGCGGGGGCCTACGGCCTGCCCCTGGCCGCCCACGCGCGGGACACCGGCCATACCGCCATCCAGATGAGCGGGGCTACCCAGCTGCTGTTCGGCATACGGGGCAAACGGTGGGACGCCCACCCGGTGATCTCCCGCCTGTACAACGACGCCTGGGTGCGTCCGGCCGAAAGCGAAGGCGTCGCCCACCGGGAAACGGTGGAGGGCGGCAGCTATTGGTAAGCCGCTTTCCGGCGGCGTTTCAAGACGAAAGGAGGCCTGCCCGTGCGCATCCTCATGATCAGCAACCACCTGGGCGTGCAGAGCGGCGTGCAGCGCTATGTGCAGAACCTGCTGCTCCATATGGATCTGACGAAGTACCGGGTGGACCTCTTTGTGGGGCAGTGCCCGCCGGACCAGGCTTCCAGCGCCCCCGCGCTGGAAGCCGCCGGGGTGCGCATCATCGCGGTGCCCGACCATAAAAAGGACCGCATCCGCGCGCTGCGGCGGCATCTGCGCACCCACAAGGACTACGACATCATCCACTACCACACGGCCAGCAAGATCGGCGCGCCGGTCTGCGTCATGATGCGCGCCCTGTGCCCCAAAGCGAAGATCATCGTCCACAGCCACATCGTCTACCCGCCCATGACGCTGGTCTGGCGGGCGGCCCACGGGGTCTACCAGCTGGCGGCCGATTATTTCCTGGGCTGCGGCGTGGCGGCGGGGCGCTTCGTCTTTGGCGACCACATCGACCGCCGCCCCAATTTTGCGGTGGCCTGCAACGCGGTGGACAAAGCCCGTTTCCGCCCCGACGCGGCGGCCCGCGCGGCCACCCGCGCCCGCTACGGCGTGGCGGAAAACGAGAAGCTGGCCGGGTTCGTGGGGCGGCTCAACCATCAGAAGAACCCGCTGTTCCTTGTGGAAGTGTTCGCGGCGCTGGCCGCTGCCGATCCGGCGTGGAAACTGATGCTGGTAGGCGCGGGGGAGATGGAAGCCCCCATGCGTCAGGCCCTGGCCCGGCACGGCCTGGGCGGGCGGGCCGTTTTTGCCGGGGTGCAGAGCGACGTGCCCGCCTATATGAACGCCTTCGACGTGTTCCTGCTGCCCAGCAACTTCGAGGGCAGCCCCGTCACACTGGTGGAGGCCCAGGGCTGCGGCGTGCCCTGCCTGGCTTCCACCAACGTGCCGCCCGACGGCGCGGTGACGGATCTGGTGCATTTCCTGCCGCTGGACGCGCCGCTGGCGGAGTGGGCCGCCACGGCCCGGGCCATCGCAGGGCAAGGCCCCCACACCGGCCGCTGGGCCGAACTGGAAGCCGCCGGGTACGAACTGCACACCGCCGCCCGCCGCATGGAACAACTCTACGACCAACTGGGAGGCCGCGCATGATCTACGCAGAATTGGCCGGGGGCCTGGGCAACCAGATGTTCATCTACGCCTTTGCCCGGGCGCTGGGGCTGCGCTGCGGGGAACCCGTCACGCTGCTGGACCGGCAGGACTGGCGGGACGGCGCGCCCGCCCACACCGTCTGCGCGCTGGAAGCGCTGAACATCGCCCCCGAGATCAAGATCCTGACGGAACCGGGTTTTGCCAAACGGCATTTGCCCCGGCAGAACGCGGCCAAGGCCCTGATGATCAAGGCCGAGCAGCGCCGGGGCCTGATGGCGCGGGACTGGAACGCCTTTGAGCGCCGTTGGGCGCCGCTGCTCAACCTGCTGGGGCTGCATTTTGCCACCGACGGCTATACCCCCGTGCGCCGCGGCCCGGCGCGGGATTTCCTGGCCTGGGGGTACTTCCAGAGCGAGGCCTATTTTGCCGACCATGCCGGTGTGATCCGGCGGGAACTGCGCGCCGCGGCCCCGCCCGCGGGGCCGCAGGCCGAGGCGATCCGCGCCGCAGCCTGGCCGGTGGCGCTGCACCTGCGCCGCGGGGACTACTGCAGGCCGGAAAACGCCATCCTGCAGGTCTGCACCCCGGCCTACTACGCCCGGGCGGCCGCCGCCGTGGCCGCCGCCCACCCCGAGGCCACGCTGTTCGTCTTTTCCGACGACATCGGGTGGGCGCGGGAAAACCTCGGCACCGCGGGCCTGCCCGCCGTCTATATGCCCCGGGGGGACGCGGCGGGGGACCTGGCGCTGATGCAGCTGTGCCGCGGTTTTGTTTTGAGCAACTCCACCTACAGCTGGTGGGCCCAGTACCTGGCCCCGGCGGCGGACCGCATGGTCTGGGCCCCCGGCCGCTGGTACGCCCACACCAAGCAGACCGCCCTGTACCAGCCGTACTGGCGGCGGATCGAAACGGAATAAACCGGGAAGGAGGCCCCGCATGCCGCTGTTTTCCATCATCGTGCCGGTGTACAACGTGCAGCAATACCTGGCCGCCTGCGTCAAGAGCGTGGCCGAGCAGCAAGGCCCGAAGGACTGGGAATGCCTGCTGGTGGACGACGGCTCCACCGACGCCAGCGGGGCCATGTGCGACGCTTTTGCCGCCGAGATCCCCGGGTTCCAGGCGCTCCACCGCCCGAACGGCGGCCTGGCCGCCGCCCGCAACACCGGCCTGAAAGCGGCGCAGGGGGAGTGGGTGCTCTTTCTGGACAGCGACGACGCCATGGCCCCCGGCCTGCTGGCGGCGCTGCGCGCGGCGCTGGCCGCATACCCCGGCTATGACTGGTACATCGGCAGGCATCTGGAATGGCAGCCTGACGGCTCCCTCACCGAACACCCCGGCCTGCACCTGACCCCCGGCCCTTTTGAGAGCGACGACTACGCCGCGCGCCTGCGGGCGCTGTATGCCGCCGGACACTGGTCGGTGTGGAAATACTGCCTGCGCCGCGCCTGGCTGCGGGAAAACCGGCTGCGCTTCTGGAAGGATGTGCGCTGGGCCGAGGACTGGCCCTTCGACCTGCTGCTGCTGACCCGCTGCAGGCGGCTCTGCTTCCTGGACGTGGTGTTCGTCCACTACCGCACCGGGCGCGCGGGCAGCCTGCTCAACGACAGCCGCAACCTGCCCCGCCGCTTTGCCGCGCTGGTGGCCGCCCAGCGGCACCTGGCCAGCCTGGCCGCCACCGGCGGGGCCGACGCGGCGGCCTGGGCCGCCATGCAGGACGCCATGGCCGACGTGTTCTGGCCCCAGGCCCGCACCGCCGCTGTGCCCGACGCCGCCGTGCGCCGTGCCTGCCTGCCGTACCTGCAGCAGCTGCGCCCGCTCTACCGCCACGGCGCCGAGGTGACGTCCCGCCGGGACTGGCGGGCGTTCCAGGCCATGATGCGGCTGCTGGGGCCCCGGCTGACCCTGTGGCTTTGCGCCAGAAGGGCGCCGCGCGACCGCTGACGCGCCGCCCATGGCGGGCCCTGATTTTTTGACAGCTTGAAAGGACACACCGTTTTGCGTACCAGACGAACGCTTATCAATATGGCCTATGCGCTGGGGTCCAGCCTGCTGCTGTTGCTGCTGGGGCTGGTCACCCGGCGTCTGCTGGTGTACAACTTCGGCACCCAGATCAGCACGGCGTCCCAGGTGGTCAGCCAGCTGTTCAACTTTTTCTCCATCGCCGAGTTCGGCGTGGGCAGCGTCATCAGCTACCGCCTGTATGAACAGATCGCCGCCCGCAATGAGGAGAAGATCAGCAAGTACATGTCGATGTACAAGTGGGCTTACCGCGCGGTGGGCCTGGCCATCGCGGTGCTGGCGCTGCTCGGCGCGGCGGCCCTGCCCTGGATCATGCCCGACGTGCCGCTTTCCACCGGGTACACGGTGTACGCGCTCAACGTGGTCTCCACGCTGTGCAGTTATTTCCTGGTCACCCGGCGGCTGATGTACACCTGCACCCAGCAGGGGTACCTGTGTACCCGCATCGACTTCTGTTTCAATGTGCTCAACTCGCTGGCCAAGATCGCCGTCTCGCTCTGGCTGCCGGACTACGTGCTCTATTTCAGCGTCACCATCGTCTGCAACGTCTGCGCCAACCTGGTCATCGCCCGGCGCTTCCGCAAGGACTTCCCCTACGTCCGCGAGGCGAAGGTCTCGCTCCGGGACTTCAGGGAACTGGGCATTTTCCACGACCTGCGCTACTATCTGGTGCACCGGCTGTCCAACACGATCTACGGTTCGTCGGACACCATCGTTACGGCCCGCATGGGCGGTTCCGCCATGACCACCCGGCTGGGCAATTATACCAACATCTCCACCAGCGCCACCGACCTCGGCAACAAGATCATGGACAGCTTTGCCGCGGCCATCGGCAACATCGTCTACGACAAATCCGCCGCAGCCAACGACCACGACAAGCGGGTGTTCTGGGGCATGGACCTGTTCAGCTACCTGTTCGCCAGCTTTGTGGCCACGGCCTATTTCTGCCTGTTCCAGCCTTTTATGGAAGCCTGGATGGGCCCCGACTGGCTGCTGCCCCTGAGTTTCGTGCTGGTGTTCTGCCTCAACGAGTATGTGGGCTGGAACCACCGCATGCTGGGCAGCTACCGCGCCGTGCTGGGCCATTTCGAGCAGGACCAGTGGTTCATGGTGGCTTCGGCGGCCGTCAACCTGATCCTCAGCTTCGCGCTGTTCCCGGCGTTCGACATCACCGGCGCGCTGGCCGCCACCGTGGCGGCCCACTGCATCATGTGGGCGGGGCGTATCGTGGTGGTGTTCCGGCAGTATATGCGGGGCAGCATGGGCCATTACCTGTGCATGCAGGCGCTGCACGCCGTCACGCTGGCGGTCTGCATGGGCCTGACCTGGGCGGCCTGCCGGGCCGTGCCCCTGGGCGGCTGGCTGGGCCTTGTGCCCCGGGCCGTCATCGTCTGCCTGCTGCCCAACCTGCTGAACCTGGCGTTTTACGGCTGGAGCAGCGACGCCGCCTACCTGCGGGAATATGCGGCGCGCATCGTACGGAAAAGGAGGGACCGCACATGAACCGAACGCCGCGCGTGGCGGTGCTGTATCTGTGCACCGGGGCCTACCGGGTGTTCTGGCATGATTTCTACCCCAATTTCAGGGCGCACTTCCTGCCGGACTGTGAGCGCACCTTCTTTGTCTTTACCGACGCGCCGGACCTTGCCTATATGGACCGGCCCGATGTGCGGCGCATCGAACAGCAGGCCCTGCCCTGGCCCTACAGTACGATGCAGCGGTTCGACGCTTTTCTGGGGCAGGCGGAAACACTGGCCGGGTACGACTACCTGTTTTTTGCCAACGCCAACCTGCGCTGCCTGCGGGATGTGACGGCGGCGGAACTGCTGCCCGATGCCGAAAAGGGCCAGACCCTCACGGTGGTCTGCCACCTGCCCTACTATGGCAAAAACCCGATCTTCCACCCCTATGAGCGGCGCCGCAAAAGCCGGGCGTGCATCCCCTACAACTGCGGGACCTGGTATGTGGCGGGGGGCCTCAACGGCGGGCAGAGCGCGGCCTATCTGGAGCTGTGCCGGGAACTCAAAGCCCGCACCGACGAGGACCTGCGGCGGGGCGTCATCGCCCGCTTCCATGACGAAAGCCAGCTCAACCGGCTGGTGGCGGAGCAGCCCGGGCGCTTCCGCATCCTGGGCCCCGAATACTGCACCCCGGAGGAGACCCCCACCGGCAGGGAGGCTGTCCGGGTATTGCAGAAATCGCACTATATCGACATGCGTTCGGTCAGGGGGCCGGTCCGGCGGCAGAACTGCCTGCAGCGCAAGTGGGGGGCGTTCTGCGAAAACTGGCTGCCCTACCTGTGGTGGGCGCGGGACGCCCTGCTGCGGCGCAGTGTTTAGAGAGGATGGAAAGGAGACGGCGTTTTGCAGTTGACAAAAAATGAGCGGGCGGTGCAGGGCAGCCTGGCCGTACTGGCCCTGGTGTGCGCCGCCGTGCTGGTGCGCACGGCGCTGACCGGGCTGGAGATCGACGAACCCTACGCGCTGGCCCTGGGGTACCGGCTGGTCAGCGGCGACCGCCTGTTTGCCTCCATGTGGGAGCCGCACCAGCTTTCCGCCCTGCCTTCCGCCGCGCTGATGGCCCTTTACCTGGGCCTGACGGGCACCACCACCGGCGTGCTGCTCTTCTTCCGGGCGGTGGTGCTGGCGTGCAAGGCAGCCCTGAGCTGGGCCTTTTACCGGGAATTCCGCCGCAGCCTGGGGCCGGCGGGGGCCGGCCTGGCGGCGCTGGTGCTGGCGCTTTACACCCCCAAGTGGTTCCTGGGGCCGGACTACACCGGCCAGCAGTTCCATTTTACGCTGGCGGCCTTCCTCTGCCTGCACCACTATGTGACCCGCGGGTTCCGCCGCCCCTGGCTGGTGGTGCTGGGGGCCGTGTGCGCCTGCTTCAGCTTTTTGGCGTTCCCCCAGAGCGCTGCGGCCTTCGCGGTGCTGTGGCCCGGTATGTTCCTGCTGGGCCGCCGGGGCGGCGAACCGCGCTTTGCCGGGGTGCCGCGGGGCGCGTGGCTGCTGCTGGCAGGCTGCGCCGCCTGCGGGGCGGCGTTCCTGGCCTGGGCGCTGCAGGGCATGGGGTTCGACCTGGCCGCGTTTCTCGAACGCGTGCAGCTGATCCTCCACGACCCGCAATATGATTTCACCGCGGCCGAACGTCTGGCCCAGCTGGGGCAGCAGGCGCTGCCGGTGCTGCGCGGCCTGCTGTGGCCGCTGCTGGCCGCGGGGGCGTTCTGCCTTGCGGTGCGTCTGCGGCGGGGCGCCGTGCCCGGCGGCGCGGGGCTGTTCCTGGGCCTCTGGGGGCTGCTGGCCGTTATGCAGTGCGCCCTGCGCGCCGTGCGGGACGGCAGCCTGGATGAGCGGCAGTTCCTGCCGGTGCTGGTGCTGGCCGGGGCCTGGGGCTTCTGGCGCGCCCGGCGGCAGCCAGGGGCGGCGGCGCTGTTCTGGCTGGGATACCTGCCGGGGCTGGCGGCCTACGCCTTTATCCTGCGTTCCACGCTGGTGGGGCTGCCCGCCACCTTCATGTACCTGACCTGGCCGGCGGTGTGCGGCGTGATGATGCTGGCGGGCGCGGACCACCGCCTCCTGCGCTGGCTGGGCGGGGCGCTGCTGGCGGCGGTGCTGCTGTTCCTGGCGGTCTGCCGGGTCTGGTGCGTCCAGGTCACCGGCTGGAAGCCCGCCACCGTGGCCGATACCCCGCTGGTGCAGATCGAACACGGTCCGGCCAAAGGCATCTGGGCCGACGAAAAAGCCGCCGATATGCAGGAATGTCTCTACGAGGCGCTGCAGCCCTTTGCAGGGCAGGCGGTGCTGCAGGCCATCGGGGAACAGAACGGCCTGGGCTTCCTCATGGCCGACGGTACGCTGACGGTGGCCCAGGCGTCGGTGATCTCGGGCACCGACAGCGACCCGCGCTTTACGCTGTACTACACGCTGCTGCCGGAAAAACTGCCCGCCGTGGTCCTGTACGACGACGCCGAAGTGCGGGACATGGACGCCTTCCACGCCTGGATCGAGGAAAACTTTGCCGTTACCGACCGCTATACCGTCACCCACGGCACGGCCAGCCTGCAGGTGCTGACCATCGGCGGCTGGGCCGGGTGACCCGCCGCGCCCCATTGCGGGCGGCGCTGTTTTGTGCTATTGTTACTATAAGAACCGGCTCGCCCTGCGCCTGCCGCCAAAGGAGCTTTCACCGATGGAAAAACTGCTGGTATTTATCCCCGCCTACAACTGCGAAAAACAGGTGCCCCGCGTCCTGACCCAACTGCTGGACCCCCGGGTGGCCCCGTGGGTGGGGGCGTGCATCGTGGTCAACAACCGTTCTGCCGACGGCACCGAAGCCGCCGTGCAGGACTGGCGCCGCCGCCATCCCGAAGCGCCGGTGCATCTGCTGCGCAACGACCAGAACTACGGCCTGGGCGGCAGCCATAAGGTGGCTTTCGGCTACGCGGCGGCCCACGGGTACGAGCATCTGGTGGTGCTCCACGGCGACGACCAGGGAGCCATCGCGGACCTGCTGCCCATCCTGGAGAGCGGCGCCTACAAGCAGTACGACTGCTGCCTGGGTTCCCGTTTCATGAAAGGCAGCCGCATCCAGGGCTACAGCGCGCTGCGGGTGGTGGGCAACCACGGCTTCAACGCCCTGTTCAGCCTGGTGGCCCGCCGCCGCATCACCGACCTGGGCAGCGGGCTCAATCTCTACGCCGTGGCCCCGCTCAAAAACGGGTATTACAAAAAATTCCCCGATACGCTGTATTTCAACGACTGCATGATCCTGGCGCTCTGCCAGATGAAGCAGAAGGTCCTGTTTTTCCCCATCAGCTGGCGGGAGGAGGACCAGGTCAGCAACAACAAGCTCACCAGCTTCGGCGTCAGCCTGCTCAAACTCTGCGGGCGGTATCTGCGCAGCCCCAAAGCCTTCGTGACGCGGGAATGGCGCAGCAAGATCATCGACGACTATACCTACACCGAGATCCCGGTGCAGCAGTAAGGAGGTATCCCTATGAAGGTTCTGGTAACGGGCGCGGCCGGGTTTATCGGCGGCCAGCTGTGGCATGCGCTGTGGAAGCGCGGCGACGAGGTCGTGGGCATCGACAACTTCTCCTACGGCAACCTGGACAACCTGAAATTTGACGACCACGACTTCGGCCCCGAGGTGCGCCGCATGGACATCCGGGACCGGGAGGCCATCCCCGCCCTGTTCGAGCAGGAAAAGTTCGACGTGGTCTACAACATTGCGGGCATCGCGCCGCTGCCCGACTGCCAGAGCGACCCCGTGCAGGCCGTGGAGGTCAACACGCTGGGCCTGGTGCATCTGCTGGAATGCGCCCGCCGCACCGGCGTGCGCCAGCTGGTGCAGGCTTCCACCAACGCCATGTATGAGAACGAGACCGAGTTCCCCACCGTGGAGGACCGCTTTGCCCCGCCCACGCTGATCTACCCCAACACCAAGTACTGCGGCGAGCGTTTCTGCCAGAGTTTTGCCGATACCTACGGCATGACGGTCACCTGCCTGCGCTTTGCCAACGTCTACGGCCCCCACATCGACTGCCTGCGCAAGCAGCCGCCGTTCGTGGGCTACATGATCCGGGAACTGTATTATGACCGGGTGCCGGAGTTCCACTCCGACGGCAACCAGCGCCGGGACTATATCTATGTGGACGACCTCATCGCCCTGGCCCTGCGGGTGGTGGAGCGCCCGCAGCCCGGTTTCGACGCGGTGAACGTTTCCAGCAACCAGAGCTACTCGGTGCGGGAGCTGTACGCCACGGCCTGCCGCCTGATGCACAAGGACATCGAGGCCAAATACTGCCCCAGCAGCCATTACTGGGCCAAGTACCCCGAGCTGTACGGCGGGGCCTACGGCATCAAGCCGGAGATCCTGGACCACGAAGTCAACAAGTTCAGCCTGTGCGACAACGCCCATGCCCGGGACGCCTACGGCTGGCAGCCCCGGGTGGACATCGAGACCGGCCTGGCCCGCGTGATCGAGGAAGAGTGCAAAATGCTGGCGGCCCGGGACGCAGCCGCCGAGTAAAGGAGTTTTTTTCATGGCCAAACTGCATCTGATCCTGCCCATGGCAGGGCGCGGCAGCCGCTTTTTTGAAAACGGTTTTGTCTGCCCCAAGCCCCTGATCGAGATCCACGGCAAACCGTTCTTTTACTGGGCGGCCCGCAGCGTGGAAAAGTTCGTGGACTGCGCCGACCTGACCTTTGTGGTGCTGGCGGAGCATATCCGGGATTTTGCCATCGACGAAAAGATCCGCGCTTTCTGGCCCGCCGCCCGCATCGTGGCGCTGCCTGAAGTCACGGAGGGGGCGGCCGTCACGGCCCTCAAGGGGGCGGAGGGCCTGCCCGACGGCGAACCGCTGCTCTTCAACGACTGCGACCACCTGTTCCTCTGCCGCGCCTTCTACGATTTCTGCGCCGGGGGGCGCTTTGCCGAAGGCCCGGCGGGCGCGCTGCTGACTTTTGCCAGCGATTCCCCGGCCTACAGCTATGTGCAGTACGACGCGGCGGGCAACGTCTGCCACACGGTGGAAAAGCAGGTGGTCAGCCATGACGCCATCTGCGGCGCGTACTATTTCAAGGATAAAAAGACCTACGCCGAGGCCTGCGCCGAGTACCTGCACCACTGCGACTATCAAGAATTTTTCGTTTCCGGCATCTACAACGTGCTGGCGGACCGGGGCGCGCAGATCCGCAGTTTCGCCACCGACCTGCACCTGCCCTTCGGCACGCCGGAGGAATACCGCGCGGCGGAACAGCCCGCCCGCGCGGCCGGATTCGAGGCGCTGCTGTGAGCGCCGTACCACAAGGGGGAAACTGTATGCTGCGACCCGGAAAACGCCTGGCGGCGGAAGCTGCCGCGGCGGTCCTCTGGTGCCTGGTGACGCTTGCCACCGACCGGCTGTTTTTTCGCTACGACTGGCGCACCCCGGTGTTCTTCGTCTACAAAGGGTTGTTTGTGCTGCTGGCTTTTGCGGTGGTGCACGGCGCTGTCACGCTGGCAGGAAAGATCCGCCGCAGGGACCCCTTCACGATGCGCTGGCTGCGCTGGATGCTGCCGTATCTGCTCGTCACGCTGGTGGTACTGCTCATCGTCTGGCCGGGATGCTGGGGCGCCGACGACCTGACCGTTCTGCAGCAGGCGCGCACGCTGGAAGCAAATTCCTGGCAGCATTTTCTCACCAGCGCGGTGTTCATTCTCTGCCTGATGTTCCTGCCGCTTCCCGGCGGGGTCGTGCTGATCCAGACGCTGCTCATCGCCGGTGCGGTGGGCTGCTTCCTGGCGGCGGCCCAGACCCTGGCCTGCCAGCGCATGCAAAAACCGCCGGCCGCCGGCTGGTTCGCCATCCTGTACATCCCGTTCCTGCTGCCGCCGGTGCTTCTGCACGATATGCAGCCCTTCCGCTCTACCTGGTCCACCTGGACGGAGCTGTTTGCAGTGTTTTTGCTGGTCTGGTGGTATCTGCGCGGGCAGCGTGTTACCGGCAGGCAGCTGGCGCTGTTCACGCTGCTGGGGGTCCTGACTGCTTCCTGGCGGAGCGAGAACATCTACTATCTGGCGGCGCTGCCGGTGCTGCTGGCATTTCTGGCCGGCAAGCGTCTGCTGCGCCCGGCGGCCGCTGTCCTCAGCTGCTGTGTGCTGTGGGCCGGAACGCTGGCCTGCAATGCCTACAGCAATGCGCTGATGGGCGATGCGTGGCTTTATCAGCGGGTGGCGCTGACCTATCAGGCGGCGGCGCTGGTGCAGGACGCCGACCCGGTGGAGGATGCCGAGACACTGGCGCTGATCGACCCGATCTTCGATGTACAGAAATGCCGGGACCTTTCCAACCTGCACGGCCCGGAACTGCGGGACGCGATCGTGCGCTCGGATGCAGACCTGACGGAAGCGGACTGGAAAGCCTGCCAGAAGGGCATCATCCAGCTGGCGCTCAAATATCCCGGTTCCCTGCTGCGGGAACGGCTGGGCGTATTCTCCAACACGGTCCGCCAGAACCGGGTGCTCTCCAACCAGAAGTTGGCGTTCGCCACCACGGTCCTCGTGTATACGGACCCGCCGGAGAACATGCGCGAGGTACAGAAAGATTTCCTGTACAACAGCATCGGCGCCTGGCCCCTGGACCAACAGTTCCGCCAGGACTTTATCATGGCCCTGTCCTATCAGGATGAGGGGCTGGGCGTCCTAGTGGACGCCACCTGGTGGATGCTGCCCTCCTTCGCGCTGCTGGCGGCGGCCATTGTGGTGCTGCTGGTGCGGCGCAAATGGATGCTGTTCTTTGCGGCCGGGGCGCTGTTTGCCCGCATCCCGCTGGTATTCCTCACAGCGCCCGATACCTATTTCATGTACTACCTCACCCCCTACCTCGCGGGGTATGCCATCGCGGCGGCCGCCGTGGTCTATGCCGTGCTGCGCCATAAGAAAAAGCAGGAAGGAAGGATGCCCCTATGACGCTGCTGCTTTTCCTGCTGGCCCTGGCTCTGGTGCTGGCGGGGCACGCGTTCCGCCTGCTGCGGTGGGAACAGTTCGTGCGCATCTATGAACGGCCCCAGCGCGGCGCCATGCTGCGCGGCATGGCGGGCGGCTATGCGGTCAACACGCTGCTGCCCCTGCACCTGGGGGATGTGTTCCGCGCCGTCTTTGTGGGCCGCCGGATGAAATCCGGCATCGGTTTTGCGCTGGCCACCGTCATCATGGACCGCTTTCTCGATGTCTGGTTCGTAGCGCTGGGCTTCATCGCTTTTGCGCTGCTGGGGCAGGGGGGCGAGGCCGTCCACCGGGCGGCCGTGCTCTATCTGCTGCTGGCGGTGCTGCTGGCTGCGGCGCTGGTGGTGGTGGTGCTGCTGCGGGACGGCATCAAGCGCGTCTGCCTGGCCGTCTGCGGCCTGTTCAACGACACCCTCAAGCTGGACGGCATGGTCTTTTGCTGGAGCCTCATCAACACGTTCAAAGACCTGCGGCGGGTCAGCCTGCTGCGTCTGGCCGTCAACACCGCCGTCATGTGGGCCGCTTACCTGGGTTCCTACACGGCGCTGGCCGCCGCCATGACGGGGGCGGGCCGCCCCATGGCGCTGGTGGATGTGTTCGGCCTGCTGTTTGGCCAGACGGCGGGGGACCTGCGCATGGTACTGCCCGGGGGTGCGCTGGACGGCGCCCCGGCGGCAGCCTGGCTCGTAATGCTGGGCTGGGTGGTCGCGCCGCTGGCCCTGATGTGGCTGGCCACCCTGCTGCCGGAACGGGTGCGCGGGGCGGTCAACCATGCCACGGCCGCCGCCCCGGCGGGGGAAAGCTACCTCAACCTGCTGCCTCAGGCCGACCCGCAGGACCGGGCCGCTTTCCTGAGCCAGTATTTCGGGCTGCAGAACAAGACCTGGGTGGACCGCTTCCTGCAGATGAACCAGGGCATCACGATCCTGCAGGATTTTTCCGCCGGTTCCAACGCCACCACCATGCTCTGCATGGACAAAAACAGCACCTTCTACCGCAAATATGCCTTCGGGGCCGACGGCGAAAAGCTGGCCGAACAGCTGCACTGGCTGCGTGCGCAGCAGGACCGCCTGCCCCTGTGCGAGATCCTGCGCACCGGCGAGGAGGACGGCTGCTGCTGGTATGATATGACCTACGATCCCCAGGCGGTGGGCATGTTCCGCTACCTGCACTCCAACCCGGTGGAAAAGAGCACCGCCGTGCTGCATGAAGTGCTGGACACGCTGGAAGAAAAACTCTACCGACCCACTGCCGTGGCCGCCGACCCGGACAAGATCGAACAGTACATCGCCAAAAAAGTGGACGGCAACCTGCAGAAACTGCGGGAGGCCCGCACGCTCCACGAACTGCTGGCCGCGCCCACGCTGTGGATCAACGGGCGGGAATACAAAAACCTGAACCAGCTGGCCTGGCTGTTCGACCATGACCGGCTGCGCCGGCTCTTTGCCGCCGACCCTGTGGGGACGATCCACGGCGATCTGACCATTGAGAACATCATCTGCCGCACCGACGGCGGGTGGTATCTTATCGACCCCAACACCGGCAACCTGCACGAAAGCCCCTTCCTGGATTACGGCAAACTGCTGCAGAGCCTGCACGGCGGGTACGAGTTCATGATGATGACGCCCCGGGTCAGCGTGCAGGGCAGCCGCATCGACTTTGCGCTGACCCGCTCGGCGGCCTACGACGCGCTGCTGGCCGACCTGATGGCCCAGCTGGCGGCCCGCTACCCGGCGGAACAGGTGGACAGCATCCTCATGCACGAGGTGGTTCACTGGCTGCGGCTGATGCCCTACAAACTCACCCGCGACCGCAAGCGCGCGCCCATGTTCTACGCCGGACTGGTCATGGTGGCCAACGACGCCGCCCTCCACGCCCAACGCTGAAAGGAGTTCCCGCCTATGCTGATCTGTGTCGATCTGGACGGCACCCTGCTGGACACCGTCCCCGCCAACGGCGCGTCCTACCGCGCCGCGCTGGAGGAACAGGGATTCACCGTCAGCGATGAATACTACGCCGCCCACTGCAACGGCGGTTATTACAAAAACTTCCTGCGCCCGCTGATGGGCGGCGACCCTTCGCCCGAGGCCGTGGAGCGGGTCCATGACAGAAAAAAGGCGCTGTACGGGAATTTTCTGGATCTTGTGCGCCCCAACCGCGCGCTGCTGGCCTTGCTGCAGGGCATGAAAGCGGCGGGCCACCAGCTGGCCTGCGTGACCACCGGCAGCCGCCGCAACGCCACCGAGGTACTGGCCCGTTTCGGGTGCCTGGACTGGTTCGGCCTGGTGCTCACCAGCGAGGACGTGGAGCACAACAAGCCGGACCCCGAGGGCTATTGCAAAGCCATGGCGCACTTCGGCGTCACGCCGGAAGAGACGATGATCTTTGAGGATTCCGGCCCCGGCCTGGAAGCGGCCCTGGCCAGCGGCGCGGCGGTGTTCAAGATCGAAGCGTTCTGAGGCGTCCGGCATCCCTTGACGGGGCGGCCACGGCGCAGTACAATAAGGACCAGACAAGGCGAAGATGCCCGCGCAGGGGATCTTCGCTTTTTTTACAGGGAGGAATGTATGATGCAGAAGGATCAAAAACGCCCGCTCATCGGCCTGGTGCCGCTGGTGGACCTGCAGCGGGCCAGCTACTGGATGCTGCCCGGTTACATGCAGGGCGTGGAACAGGCGGGCGGCGTGCCCCTTATGCTGCCGCTCACCGAGGACGAGGAAGAACTGGACCGTCTGGCCGGCCTCTGCGACGGTTTCCTGCTCACCGGCGGGCAGGACGTGGGGCCGGATGTTTACGGCGCGCCCCACAGCGCGCTGTGCGGGGAACTGTGCCCCGCGCGTGACGCCATGGAACGCCGCCTGCTGGCGCTGGCCCGCGCGCAGGACAAGCCGGTGCTGGGCATCTGCCGCGGCATCCAGTTCTTGAACGCGGCGCTGGGCGGCACGCTCTGGCAGGACCTGCCGGTACAGTGCCCCTCCCCGGTGGACCACCACCAGACCGGCGCTTACGACAAGCCCATCCACACGGTGCGGCTGCTGCCGGACACCCCGCTGGCCAACCTGCTGCAGCGCGAGGTGCTGCCCGTCAACAGCTACCACCATCAGGCTGTGCGGGCGCTGGCCCCGGGGCTGGCGCCCATGGCCGTGGCGCCCGACGGCATCGTGGAAGCCGTCTATGAGCCGGGCCGCCGCTTCGTATGGGCCGTGCAGTGGCACCCGGAATTTTCCTGGAAAGCGGATGAGGCCAGCCGCCGCATCTTCGCCGCCTTCGTCGGGGCCTGTTGACGCATTTTTTACACAAAAATGACCCGGATACGATAGATTCCGCGCGTCCGCCGCGCTATACTGGGGGCAGAGACCACCGCAAAAGGGAGGAACCTGCCATGCTGCCCTGCCAAAAGGACTGTGCCGCGTACTGCGAAGGCTGCCACAAGAACTGCGCCCGCTGGCGCGAACTGCAGCAGCGCCAGCGGGAGGACCAGCGGCGCAAAAAGGAATATCTGCGCCGGGCCAACGAAGCCTGCCGTATGAGCCTGCATCTGTGCTGGCAGGCGGGCGGCTACATAAAATGCCTGTAAAATAAAGCCGTGCTGCCCGGCTTTGCGCCCTGCGCCCGCCGCTTCTGCACGGGCGCCGCCGGCACGGCCGGACGCACCGGGGCCCGCAGGCCGGGCGCCCAAAACAGGCCCGCGGGGGCGGACTGCGCGAAAAAACGCGCGGCCCGCCGCCTTTTTTGCGTCTTTTGGGCAAAATGCTGGGCAGGGGCGGGACGGATGTGCTATAATACAGCCAGACAAACGCAAGCCCGTGAAAAAACAAAGCAGGAGATACACAGCTATGAAGATACCCGCCAACGGCTTTACACACGGCGGCAAGTTCCATGCCGACGATGTGTTTTCCACCGCCCTTTTGCAGATCGTGCGGCCCGACATCAAGATCACCCGCGGTTTCACGGTGCCCGATGATTTCCAGGGCATCGTCTACGACGTGGGCGGCGGCATGTTCGACCACCACTCGGAACCGAGGGAGACCCGCCCCAACGGCGTGCCCTACGCGGCCTTCGGGCTGCTGTGGCGGGTGCTGGGGGCCCAGCTGGTGGGGGAACACCAGGCCCGCCTGCTGGATGAAAACTTCGTCCAGCCCCTGGACCTCAACGACAATACGGGGGAACAGAACTCCCTGGCCGACGCCATCGGCAGCTTCAACCCCCTGTGGGATTCCAAGGACGATCCCGACGAATGTTTCTGGCGCGCCGTGCCGGTGGCAAAGACCATTCTGGAAAATGAGATCGCCGCCGCCAACGCCGTCAACCGCGCCGACGAGACGGTGCGCCGGGCCTACGCCAACATGCGGGACGGCATCGTGGTGCTGCCCGCCTATATGCCCTGGAAGAACGGCCTGTACAAGACCGACGCGCTGTTCGTGGTCTACCCCAGCCAGCGGGGCGGCTACAGCGCCCAGTGCGTCAACGACCACCGCACCAAGCGCAGCAAACTGCCCTTCCCGCCGGCCTGGGCCGGCAAGCCGGAGGAAGAACTGCGCCGGGTCAGCGGGCTGGGGCTGCGGTTCTGCCACCCCAGCCGGTTCCTGATCACCGCCGACGACAAGGCCACCGCTATCGAGGCCTGCCGCCGCACCCTGCGGGCGGCGGGCCGCCCGGTGGGGGAGTGAGCGCCGGGCCGTACGGCCCCGCCGCCAGCCTGGCCGCCGACTGCCGGCCGGAGGCCCCGGCGGCCTGGGTCTACCTGCTGCGCTGCGCCGACGGCAGCCTCTACGCAGGCTGGACCAGCGACCTGGCCCGCCGTCTGCGGGCCCACCGCACCGGGCAGGGGGGCGCCAAATACACCAAAAGCCACGGCAAGTCCGCCGTGCGGCTGGCCTACGCCGAGCGCTGCGCCGACAAGCCCGCGGCCCTGCGGCGGGAAGCCGCCCTGAAAAAGCTGCCCAAGGCCCAAAAGGAAGCCTTGGCCGCAGACTGGGCCGCCCGCAGCGCCCTGACCCTGCGCATGGCCACGCCGGAGGACGCCCCGGCGGTGACGGAACTGTACAACTGGTATGTGACCCACGGCACCCAGACCTTCCAGTATGAGCCCTCCACCGTGGAGGAATACCGCCGCAACATCGCCGCCGTGCGGCAAAACGCCCCCTTCCTGGTGGCGTACACGGCGGAGGGGCGGCTGGCGGGCTACGCCTGCGCCCACCCCTGGCATACCCGGCGGGCCTTCGCCTGGGATGTGGAGACCACCGTCTACTGCCACCCCCACTGCATCGGCCAGGGGGTGGGGCGCAAGCTGTACACCGCCCTGCTGGAACTGCTGCGGCGGCAGGGGTATCTGAACGCCTTTGCCCTCGTCACCCGGCCCAACCCCCGGAGCGACGCCTTCCACAAGGCCCTGGGCTTCACCCGCTACGGGGTGGAGAAGAACAGCGGCTACAAGTTCGGCCGCTGGCTGGACCTGGGCTACTGGGCGCTGGCCCTCAACCCGCCCGCCGACCCGCCCGCCCCGGTGCGGCTGCAGCTGGAGGAGCGGGAGGTGGCGCAGGTATTGCAGCAGGCCGCAGGGCGGTAAAGCGGCCGCGGATGTGTATGAAAAAATGCATATTCATGCGGAAATGCCCCGCCGGGCCGGAAACTGCCGTGCAAACTGCCTAAAAATAAATGGGAAACGGGAAATCCTTTGGGGAAAATCCCACTTGCCTTTTGCATGAAAAGTTGTATAATATGCAGTAATGAATGAATAAATATTCAACGCCGCCGGGAAACGGCACGGTGTTGTGCACAAGAGAGGGAATCATCATGAAAAAGAATAAAGCGGACATCAAGAAAGTCGTGCTGGCCTACTCCGGCGGCCTGGACACCTCCATCATCATCCCCTGGCTGAAAGAAAATTACAACAACTGTGAAGTCATCGCCGTTTCCGGCGACGTGGGCCAGGGCACCGAACTGGACGGCCTGGAGGAAAAGGCCCTCAAGACCGGCGCGTCCAAGCTCTATGTGCTGGACCTGAAGAAAGACTATGTGGAAAACTACATCTGGCCCTGCCTGAAAGCCGACGCCAAGTATGAGGATTATCTGCTTGGCACCTCCCACGCGCGGCCCTGCATCGCCAAGGCGCTGGCCGACATCGCCAAGCAGGAGGGCGCGGACGCCATCTGCCACGGCTGCACCGGCAAAGGCAACGACCAGGTCCGCTTTGAGCTGACCCTCAAGGCCATGGCGCCCGATATGGCCATCATCGCCCCCTGGCGGGAGTGGGACATCAAGAGCCGCGACGAGGAGATCGACTACGCCGAGGCCCACAACATCCCGCTGAAGATCAGCCGCGAGACCAACTATTCCAAAGATAAGAACCTCTGGCACCTCTCCCACGAGGGCCTGGACCTGGAGCAGCCCTCCCTGGAACCCCAGTACAACAAGCCCGGTTTCCTGGAACTGGGCGTCAGCCCCGAACAGGCGCCCGACACCCCCACCTACGTCAAGATCCATTTTGAGAAGGGCATCCCCACCGCCGTGGACGGGCAGGAGATGGACGGCGTCGCGCTGATCGAGCACCTGAACAAGCTGGGCGGCGAAAACGGCATCGGCCTGCTGGACATCGTGGAGAACCGGCTGGTGGGCATGAAGAGCCGCGGCGTCTACGAGACTCCCGGCGGCGCCATCCTCTACAAAGCCCACAACGTGCTGGAGACCATCACGCTGGATAAGGAATCCTTCCATTTCAAGGAGATCATCGCCCAGAAGATGGGCGAACTGGTCTACAACGGCCAGTGGTTCACCCCCCTGCGGGAAGCCATCTGCGCCTTCACCGACGAACTGCAGAAGACCGTCACCGGCGACGTGACCCTCAAGCTCTACAAGGGCAACATGATCAACGCCGGCGTCACCAGCCCCTACACGCTGTACGATGAGCAGACCGCCTCCTTCGGCGAGGACGAGGACTACGACCAGGCCGATTCCGCCGGGTTCATCAACCTGTTCGGCCTGCCCATCGCCGAGCGCGCCAAGCTGGCCAAGAACTGGCCTACCCAGGATTGATCTGAATTTCTGAATCCATTCCGTACCGCCGTGGGCGGGCTGTATGCCCACGGCGGATTTTGTTATTACACCACCCCGAAGGAGAATACTTATGCCGCAACTTTGGCAGGGCCGCGCCAGCAAGGCCGTCGACAGCCGCGTCAATGACTTCAATTCCTCGATCCGCTTCGATGCGCGCATGATCGAGCAGGATATCCAGGGCAGTATGGTCCATTCCGCCATGCTGGGCCGCCAGGGCATTATTTCCGCCCAGGATGTGGAGGATATCCACAAAGGCCTGCAAGGCATTCTGGAGGATCTGCACAGCGGCGCGCTGGAAATCGACCCCGCCGCCGAGGATGTGCATACCTTCGTGGAACAGACCCTCACCGCCCGGGTGGGGGATGCGGGCAAGCGGCTGCACACCGGCCGCAGCCGCAACGACCAGGTGGCCCTGGATCTGCGGCTGAATCTGCGGGAAGCGTCAGACCATATCCAGGGGCAGATCCGGGAACTGATCGGCGTGCTCTGTGACCAGGCGGAAAAAAGCGCCGGGTACGTCATGCCCGGGTACACCCATCTGCAGCGGGCACAGCCCGTCACCTTCGGCCACCAGCTGATGGCCTACGCCTGGATGCTGCTGCGGGACCTGGGCCGTCTGCAGGACGCCACCGCCCGCATGGACGCCGAGTGCCCCCTGGGGTCCGGCGCGCTGGCGGGCACCACCTACCCGCTGGACCGCTTCTACACGGCGGAGCAGCTGGGCTTCGCGGCCCCCTGCGCCAACTCCATCGACGGCGTTTCCGACCGGGACTTCTGCATCGAGCTGTGCGCGGCCCTCTCCACCTGCATGATGCACCTCTCCCGTCTGTCGGAGGAGATCATCCTGTGGTGCAGCTGGGAGTTCAAGTTCATTGAACTGGACGACGCTTTTACCACCGGCTCCTCCATCATGCCCCAGAAGAAAAACCCCGACGTCACCGAGCTGATCCGCGGCAAAACCGGCCGGGTCTACGGCGACCTGAACACCCTGCTGGTGATGATGAAGGGCATCCCCCTGGCCTACGACAAGGACATGCAGGAGGACAAGGAGGCCATCTTCGACGCGGTGGATACCCTGGAACTCTGCCTGCGCACCATCACGCCCATGCTGGCCACCATGACCCCGCTGCCCGCCAACATGCGCCGGGCGGCGGCCAAAGGGTTCATCAATGCCACCGACTGCGCCGACTACCTGACCAAGAAGGGCATGCCGTTCCGCGACGCTTACAAGTGCACCGGCGCCATGGTGGCGGCCTGCATCGCGGCCGACAAAACGCTGGAAGAACTGACCCTGGACGAGTTCAAACAGTACAGCGATCTGTTCGAGGAAGATGTGTATCATGCCATCGACCTGACCACCTGCTGCGAGGGCCGCACCAGCTACGGCGGGCCTGCCAGGGCCAGCGTGCTGCAGCAGATCGAACTGGTACAGAAAAAGCTGAAAGCCTAACAAAAGAAACAGGTGGTTTTGTGGCAAAATACAAGATCTTCGTAGACGGTTCCTCCGGCACTACGGGGCTGCGCATCGCCGACCGGCTGGCGGCCCGCCCGGAGTTTGAGATCCTGACCATCTCGGAGGCCGACCGCAAGAACGTCCGGGCCCGGGCAGCCAGGATCAACGAGAGTGACCTTTCCTTCCTCTGCCTGCCGGACGATGCCGCCCGGGAGGTAGTGCCGCTGCTGCGGCCCGACGTGCGGGTGCTGGATACCTCCACCGCCCACCGAACGGCCCCCGGCTGGCTCTACGGCCTGCCGGAACTGCCCGGGACCCGGGCGGCGCTGGCCGCGGCCACCCGCGTGGCGGTGCCCGGCTGCCATGCCACCGGGTTCATCGCGCCGGTGGCGCCGCTGGTGGCTGCGGGGCTGCTGCCCCACAGCGCGCACCTGTGCTGCTACAGCCTGACGGGGTATTCCGGCGGCGGCAAAACGATGATCGCCGCGTATCAGGAGCCCCGGCAGGACCCGGCCCTCAGCGCCCCGCGCCCCTACGGGCTGGCGCTGCACCACAAGCATCTGCCCGAAATGCGCGCCGTCACCGGGCTGGAAACTGCGCCCAACTTCGTACCCATCGTGGCCGATTACTACGCGGGTATGGTGACGATGGTCCCGCTGGACCTGGAGGCCCTGGGCCTGACGGCGCGGCAGGTGGCCGATACCCTGGCCGCCGCCTACGCGGGCGGGCCGGTCGTCACGGTGCACCCGCTGAACGAGGGCGCCGACGGGGGCTTCCTGGCCTCCAACGCGCTGGCGGGGTCCGACCGGCTGGAGATCTTCTGTCTGACGGACCCCGAAGAACGGCAGATGCAGCTGATCAGCCTGTTTGACAATCTGGGCAAAGGTTCCTCGGGCGCGGCCGTGCAGTGCATGAACCTGATGCTGGGACTGGACGAATGTGCGGGTCTGGCCCTGTAAACAGATAGATCGCGGAAAGAGAGAGAGGAAAAGTATCATGGAAATGTTTCAGCCTGTTGCGGGCGGCGTCTGTGCCGCCAAAGGCTTTTCGGCCGCAGGGGTGCACTGCGGCATCCGGCGCAACCATTCCAAACTGGACCTGGCGCTGATCAAGGCGGACGTGCGCTGTGCGGGCGCCGGCTGCTACACCACCAACAAGGTCTACGGCGCGCCCATCACGGTGGACCGGGAACACCTGGCCGACGGCTACGCCCAGGCCATCCTTGTCAACAGCGGCAACGCCAACACCTGCGCGCCGGGCGGCGTGGAACTGGCCCGGGCCACCTGTGATCTGGCGGCGAAGGCCCTGGGCATCGACGCCGCCGACGTGCTGCCCGCCTCCACCGGCGTCATCGGGCAGGCCATGGAGCTGGCCCCCTTTGAAGCGGGCGTCCCGGCCGCCGCCGCCCGGCTGCGCGCCGACGCAGAGGGCAGCCGCGAGGCCGCCACCGCCATCATGACCACCGACACCCACCCCAAAGAGTATGCCGTGGCCTTTACCGCCGGCGGCAAGACCTGCCATATCGGCGCCATCGCCAAGGGTTCCGGCATGATCCATCCCAACATGGCGACCATGCTGCTGTTCATGACCACCGACGCCGGGGTGGAGCCCGCCGTGCTGCAGCAGGCCCTTTCCACCGTGGTGCCGGCCACCTTCAACCAGATCTCGGTGGACGGCGACACCTCCACCAACGATACCGTGCTGCTGCTGGCCTCCGGTCTGGCGGGGGTGCAGATCCTGCCCGGAACGCCGGACTATGCGGCCTTCCTGGCGGCGCTCACCGCCGTGGCCGAGCATCTGTGTCGGGAACTGGCCGCCGACGGCGAGGGCGCCACCAAGCTGCTGGAATGTACGGTCACCGGCGCGCCCGATCTGGCCACGGCCCGGGCGGTGTCCAAGAGCGTCATCCACTCCACACTGTTCAAGGCCGCCATGTTCGGGGCCGACGCCAACTGGGGCCGGGCGCTGTGCGCCATCGGCTACACGCCGGGGGATTTTGATGTTTCCCGGACCGCCGTGCGGCTGCGCAGCCGGGCGGGCGAAGTGTTCGTGTGCGAGAACGCCGCCTACCACCCCTACAGCGAGGAGGAAGCCGCCAAAGTCCTGCAGGAAGACGAGATCGGCATTCTGGTGGACCTGGGCAGCGGCAGCGCTTCGGCCAAGGCCTGGGGCTGCGACCTGACCTACGACTATGTGAAGATCAACGGCGATTACCGCACCTGACGGCGGAGGGGGCACGGGCATGAAAAACGAAGAAATGGCGCTGCTTTTCAGCGAAGCGACGCCCTATATTCAAAAATACCACGGTAAGACGCTGGTCATCAAGTACGGCGGCAACGCCATGGTCAACGACACGCTCAAACTGGCGGTGATGAACGACCTGGTCACCCTGACGCTGCTGGGCGTGCGGGTGGTGCTGGTCCACGGCGGCGGCCCCGCCATCAATGAGATGCTCCAGAAGGTGGGCAAGGAGCCCAAGTTCGTGGGCGGCCTGCGCTATACCGACAAGGAGACCATGGGCATCGTCCAGCAGGTGCTGGCGGGTCAGGTCAACAAGGATCTGGTGGCGCTGCTCAAGGGCCGGGGCGTGGGCCTGTGCGGTATGGACGGCCACATGCTCACCTGCGCCCGCAAGTCCGACGCGGACCTGGGCTATGTGGGGGAGATCGAGCGGGTGGACACCACCCTGATCGAACACCTGCTGGCCGACAGCTTCATCCCGGTGATCGCCACCGTGGGCATGGACGGCAACGGCGTGCCCTACAACATCAACGCCGACACCGCCGCCGCCGAGATCGCCATCGCCCTCCACGCCGAAAAGCTGGTCAGCATGACCGACATCGTGGGCCTGCTCTACGACAAAAACGACGAATCCACCCTGATCCCCGAGGTGGAAGTCTCCGAGATCGAGGGCTACAAACAGGCGGGGGTCATCGCCGGGGGCATGCTGCCCAAGATCGAAGGCATGGCCGACGCCATCTACCAGGGCGTCCACGAAGCGGTCATCATCGACGGCCGGGTGCCCCATTCCATTCTGCTGGAGATGTTCTCCGACCGCGGGGCGGGCACCATGTTCTACCGCCGCGGCAGCCGGTAAGGAGGGAACGCAGTGAATACGCAAGCCATCATCGCGCGGGACGACGCCAACGTCCTGCACACCTACGGCCGCAGCCCCATCGCCCTGGTGGAAGGCCGCGGCATGTACGCCTTTGATGCCGAAGGCCGGGAATATCTCGATTTTACCTCCGGCATCGGGGTCAACGCCCTGGGGTTCTGCCACCCGGCCTGGGTGCAGGCGGTCAGCGCCCAGGCGGCCCGGCTGCAGCACACGTCCAACCTGTACTATACCGAGCCCTGCGGCGCGCTGGCGGAGGAACTCTGCCGCCGCACCGGGCTGGACGCCGTCTTTTTCGGCAATTCCGGCGCCGAAGCCAACGAGGGCGCCATCAAGGCCGCCCGCAAATACAGCGTGGATACCTACGGCCCCGGCCGCAGCAAGGTGCTGACGCTGGTCAACTCCTTCCACGGCCGCACGCTGGCCACCCTGACCGCCACCGGGCAGGAGGTCTTTCACCGGGATTTCGGGCCCTTCCCCGAGCAGTTCGGCTACGTTCCGGCGGGGGACTTCGGGGCGCTGGAAGCCGCCGCCGGGCCCGATACCTGCGCCCTGATGCTGGAACTGGTGCAGGGGGAGGGCGGCGTGGCCGCCCTGGACCGTGACTATGTGCAGGCAGTGGCCGCCTTCTGCAAGGCGCGGGACATCCTGCTGCTGGTGGACGAGGTGCAGACCGGCGTGGGCCGCACCGGCACGTTTTTGGCCTGTGAACAGTACGGCCTGCAGCCCGACATCGTCACCCTGGCCAAGGGGCTGGGCGGCGGGCTGCCCATCGGCGCGGTGCTCATGACCCGCAAAGTGGCGCAGCACATGGGCCCCGGCAGCCACGGGTCCACCTTCGGCGGCAACCCGGTGGCCTGCGCGGGGGCGCTGGCCGTGCTGGGGGAACTGACCGATGACCGGCTGGCAAAGGACAACGCCCTGGCCGCGGCCCTGCGGGCGGGGCTGCAAACGCTGCCCCATGTGACGGCCGTCACCGGCCTGGGCCTGATGGTGGGCGTCGCCTTTGTGGACGGCGTCAGCGCCGCCGCGGTGCGCACAGCCTGCGAACGGCAGGGCCTGCTGGTGCTCACGGCCAAGACCCGCCTGCGGCTGCTGCCGCCGCTGATTCTGACGCAGGAGGATGTGGACAAAGCCCTTGCCATCCTGCGTTCCGTGTTGGAGAGTTTGTGATGAAACATCTGCTGAAACTGGGCGGCCTGACGCCGCAGGAGATCCTGCATTTCCTGGATGTGGCCGACGAATACAAACGCCTGCACCGGGCCGGGCAGGACCCCAAAGACCTGCAGGGCAGGGCGGTGGCGCTGGTGTTTGCCAAACATTCCACCCGCACCCGCGCCAGCCTGGAGGTGGGGATCTACCAGATGGGCGGGCTGGGCACCTACCTGAGCGCCCACGATCTGCAGACCGCCCGGGGCGAACCCATCCAGGACACCGCCCGGGTGCTGGGCCGTTACTACGACGCCATCGTCTGCCGCACCTACAAGCAGACCGACCTGGACGCGCTGGCGCAGTACAGCGGGGTGCCGGTGATCTCCGGCATGACCGACTACGCCCACCCGCTGCAGGTCCTCACCGACCTGATGACCGTGCGGGAATACAAGGGCCGCCTGACCGGGCTGCAGGCCGGGTTCATCGGCGACGGGTACAACATGGCCAACAGCCTGATCGCGGGCTGCCTGGCCGTGGGCATGCGGCTGACCGTGGCCTGCCCCCGGGGCTACCGTCCGGCGGCGGACGTGCTGCGGCTGGCGCAGGGGTACGGCGCAGCCTTCCGGCTGGTGACCGACCCCGACGAGGCCGCCCGGGACGCCGACGTGCTGTTCACCGATGTGTGGGTCAGCATGGGCATGGAGCGGGAGGCCGAGCGCCGCTACCGGGATTTTACCGGCTACACGGTGGACGCCGCCCGGCTGGCGCTGGCCAAACCCGATTGCATGGTGCAGCACCCGCTGCCCGCCCACCGCGGGGAGGAGATCGCCCCCGACGTGCTGGAACAGCACGCCGCCGAGATCTTTGACGAGGCCGAGAACCGCCTGCACATCGGCAAGGCGGTGCTGGCCGTCCTGCTGGCGGGGAAATAAAAAGTGCAAAGGGGGCGGGCCGCGCAGGCCCGCCCCCTGCCGGTTCGTGCAGCATAAAGGCCACCCGTTTGTGTGGCATTGCAGGGCGGGGTCTTGACCCCGCCGCAGAGGGGCCCGGCAGGCGCGGCGTTCCCCATCGACCGCCCGGTTTCCGTATATGCGTAGGGGCGGCCTGTAGGCCGCCCGCGGTGCCGCCTGTTGCCGTGCGGTCATGGGTTTGCCGCCCGTTTATGGGCAATCCGTAGGGCGGGGTCTTGACCCCGCCGCGGCCGTTCGCCATGGCCCGGAACGCCCCGGGCCGTGGCTACGTCCCCGGGCGGCATACATGCCGCCCCTACATCCGTATTTTTTGCTCGTTGCAAACCGGGCACGTAGCAACACCGGGAACGCCCCCTTGCCGGTTCGTGCCGGGGTGCCCGCTATGCGTAGGGGCGGCCTGCAGGCCGCCCGCGGTGCCTCCCGTTGCCGTGCGGTCTACGGGTTTGCCGCCCGTTTATGGGCGATCCGTAGGGCGGGGTCTTGACCCCGCCGCGGCCGTTCGCCATGGCCCGGAACGCCCCGGGCCGTGGCTACGTCCCCGGGCGGCATACATGCCGCCCCTACATCCGTATTTTTGCTCGTTGCAAACCGAAAGCGGGCAACAGGGCGATGATGCCCCGCAGGCCGGGGTCGTTGAACAGCCGCTTGCGGCCGGTATTGTCCATCATGCGCATGCAGGGAACCTGGCCCAGCAGCTCGGCGGCGTACCAGTCCATCAGTTCGTCGAACCCGGCGCCCTCCGGCGGCAGGGCCCCGCCCACCGAGCGGTTGTGCACGCAGGTCTGGTTCACCACCGGGTAGGGCATGGCGTCCATCATGATGGCGGCCAGTTCCCGGTCGGCGGGCAGCAGGCGTTTGTCGGGCCAGAGGCGGTTTTTCAGGTTCTGGGCCTCCCACCCGGTGCGCAGCAGCTTGCGGGCGCGCCCGGGGCGGGTGTTGCTCCAGGCTTCCACATGCCGCCCAAAAGTTTCTACTACTTGCATACTTCTTTCCCTCGCTCCAGTTTGCGCATTGCGCAAAAAACAGAGGGTTTCCCGGCCGGAAGCCGGAAAACCCTCGTCCCTCCCCGCGGGAGGCTGTTTTCTGCGCAGATACTATCCGTATTTTACACCCATGCACCGCCAAAATCCATCCTTTTTTGGACAAAACGGCGCTTCCTGTGCGGTCATACCCGCTGGACCGGGGCCCCGCCGCCGGGGACGGGGATGGCGCAGTGCCGCAGGTAGCCGGCAAACAGCAGGGAACTGATCCCCCAGGTCAGCGGGTAGGCCCAGAAGATCACCGCGATCAGGGGGATCAGCTGCACCGTCACCGTGATATAGGCGATGCGTACCGCACACCAGATGGAGAGCATGATGGCCATGGGCACCACCGGCCGGCCCAGCCCGCGCAGGATGCCTGCGCAGCAGTGGCTGAAAGCCAGCAGGCAGTAGAACAGGGCCACCGTGCGGGCCTGCTGCACGCCGAAGGCAATGACGCCGGGTTCGGAGTTGAACAGGCCGATCAGCTGCGGCGCCAGGGCGAACATCCCCACGCCGATGCCCTCCGCCAGCAGGCAGGAAGCCGCCAGGCCGAAGCGCATGCTGCTGCGGACCCGGTCGGGGCGGCCGGCGCCCACGTTCTGGCTCACGTAGGTAGCTAGCGCCATGGAAAAGCAGGTCACCGGCAGAAAAGCGAACCCTTCCAGCTTGCTGTAAGCCCCGCACCCGGCCATGGCCTGGGCGCCGAAAGCGTTGATGTTGGCCTGCACGATGACGTTGGCCAGGGAGACCACCGAGTTCTGCAGCCCGGAGGGCACGCCCTGGGCGATGACGGCGCGCAGCGTGGCGGGATGGAAGCGCACCTGCCGCCAGCGCACGCCATAGGCGGCTTCGGTGCAGGTCAGGCGGCGGAAGGCCAGCAGGGCGCTGACCGTCTGGGAGAGGATGGTGGCCAGGGCCGCGCCGCCCACGCCCATATGCAGCCCGGCAATGAACCACAGGTCGAGCACCACGTTGAGCAGCGAAGCCACGATCAGGTAGATCATGGGGCTGCGGCTGTCGCCCACCGACTGCAGGATGCTGGCTTCCACGTTGTACATGACAACGGACAGCGAACCGATGAAATAGACCCGGAAATAGACGATGGAATCCCCGAGCACCTCCGGCGGGGTGCCCATCCAGCGCAGGATCTGCGGGGTGAGCAGCACGCCCGCCGCACTCAGGACTGCGCCGGCGGTCAGGCCCAGGGCCACCGTGGTATGTACGACGCGGCGCAGCGCTTCCGCATTGCCGGAACCGTAGTGCCGCGCCACCAGCACCCCTGCGCCCAGGCTGACGCCGTTGACGAACCCGGTCAGCAGGAAGATCAGACTGCCCGACGACCCGACGGCCGCCAGCGCCTCGCCGCCCAGAAAGTTGCCCACGATGAGGGAGTCCACCGCATTGTACAGCTGCTGGAACAGGTTGCTGAAAAAAATCGGCACGGCGAACAGCAGCATCCCCCGCATCACGCTGCCGCGGGTCAGCGAAACATCCTTTTCGGCCACAGGCACATCCACTCCTCGCTCTGATCGTATTTCGTCCTCTATCCTACGCGCCGCCCCGCAGAATGTCAATACAGGGCGCCGCCGGCGGGCCGGGAACTGCAAAAAAACTTGTGGACTGCCGCAAAACCCTGTATAATATACCATGTATCCATGAAAAACGGGGGGATATGGGGCATGAATATCCAATTGCAAGACCTCACCAAGCAGTTCCCGGCCCGCGGCAAAAAAGCCCGGGGGGCGGTCACGGCGGTGCGGGACCTGACCTTTGAAGTGCCGGACGGCAAACTGGTGGGGCTGCTGGGGCCTTCGGGCTGCGGCAAGTCCACCACGCTGAACATGATCTGCGGGCTGGAAACGCCCACTGCGGGCCGGATCTTTTTCGGCGGCGAGGATGTGACCGCGCTGCCGCCGGAACTGCGGGGCGTGGGCATGGTGTTCCAGAACTATGCCCTTTACCCCCACCTGACGGTGCTGCAGAACATCACCTTCCCGCTGGAAAACCTGAAAGGCGCGCAGAAGCTGACCAAAGCCGAGATGCGCCGCCGCGCGCTGGAAACCGCCGCCCTGGTGCAGATCGAACCGCTGCTGGACCGCAAGCCGAAGGAACTGTCCGGCGGGCAGCAGCAGCGGGTCGCCATCGCCCGGGCGCTGGTCAAGGCGCCGCGGGTACTGCTGCTGGACGAGCCGCTGTCCAACCTGGACGCCCGCCTGCGCCTGCAGACGCGGGAGGAGATCTGCAAGATCCAGAAAAAGACCGGCATCACCACGCTGTTCGTCACCCACGACCAGGAGGAAGCCATGAGCATCTCGGACTTCATCGTGGTCATGAGGGACGGCGTGCTGATGCAGCAGGGCGCGCCCCAGCAGGTCTACGACGACCCCGCCTGCCTGTTTGTGGCCAAATTCCTGGGCACGCCGCCCATCAACGTCTTTGCCGGCGAGGTGAAGGACGGCATACTGCTGCTGGCAGGGCAGAAGGCGCTGCCCGTGCCCGGCGCGCCCGACGGCGAAGTGTGGGCCGGCGTGCGGCCCGAGGGGTTCGTGCCGGCCGCCGGCGGCCCGGTGGCGTGCGCCCTCAGCCGGGTGGAGGTGCTGGGCCGGGATACCAGCATCGTCTGCACCCATCCCGCCCTGGAAGGGGACACCGTGCGCGCCATCGTCCGGCCCGAGGAGCTCACTGCCCCCGTGGACGGGGCCGTCCGTTTTGCCCTCAAGCCGGACAAGGTGTTCCTGTTCGGCCGCGGGGACGGTCGGCGCATTCGGTTCGGCGGCCGGGCCGCCCGCGCGTAAGGGGGCAGGAAGATGGACCGCAATTCCAAAAAAGCATGGCTTTACCTGCTGCCGTCGCTGGTGCTGCTGGGGCTGTTCCTGGTCTACCCGCTGATCGACGTGGCCGTCTACTCGCTGGAGGAATGTTTCAACTTTGCCTCCCAGACCTACCAGGGCGTGGGGCTGTACAACTATTCCTACGTGCTGCACGACCCCTACTTCCTGCAGGCGGTGGAAAACACCTTCGTGCTGGTCATCATCACGGTGCCGGTCTCCACCATCCTGGCGCTGGTCATCTCCACGGCGCTGTCCTCCATCCGGCCGCTGCGCAAACTGTACCAGACCGTCTACTTCCTGCCCTATGTGACCAACACGCTGGCCGTGGGGCTGGTGTTCATGGTGCTGTTCCAGCGCACCGAATACACCGACGGCCTGGTGAACCTGATGCTGGCCTGGTTCGGCGCGGGGCCCGTCGATTTTATCAACGGCCCCCACTGGGCCAAGATGTTCGTGCTCTGCTTTTACACCGTCTGGGTGGTGCTGCCCTTCAAGATCCTGGTGCTGACCAGCGCGCTGGCCTCGGTCAACGACGAGTACTACAAGGCCGCCCGGGTGGACGGCACCAGCCGCACCCGCATCTTCTTCCGCATCACGCTGCCCATGATCTCGCCCATGATCGTCTACCTGGTCATCACCGGGTTCATCGGCGCGTTCAAGGCCTACAGCGACGCGGTGGCCCTGTTCGGCACCGACCTGAACGCCGCGGGCATGAACACCATCGTGGGCTATGTCTACGATATGCTCTACGGCGACAGCGGCGGCTACCCGTCCTATGCCTCGGCGGCGGCCATCCTGCTGTTCGTCATCGTGCTGACCATCACCTGCATCAATCTGCTTGTCACCCGCAAGCGTGGGGAAGGGGGCGTGTCGCTGTGAACCACGAAGCCTGCGAACAAAAACGGCAGGCCCTGCGCCGCCGGGACAACCTGCGCAGGGCGCTGACCTACCTGTTCCTGAGTTTCTGGGCCGTGGTGGTGCTGTTCCCGTTCTACTGGATGGTGCTCACCTCGCTCAAAAGCTACGGGGCGTACAACTCCGAGCATGTGCCGGTGTTCTTCACCACCGAGCCCACGCTGGAAAACTACCGCAACGCGTTCACCGCCGTGCCGCTGGGCGGCTACCTGCTGAACACGCTGATCTTCTCGGCCGTTACCACCGCCGTCATGGTGGTGGTCAGCACGCTGGCGGCCTACGCCTTCGCCCGGCTGCGCTTCCGGGGCAAAAACCTGCTGTTCGGGCTGTTTTTGTCCATGATGATGATCCCCACCGAACTGGTGGTCATCACCAACTTCGTCACCATCACCAACTGGGACCTGCGCAACAGCTTTGCGGGTCTGATCCTGCCCTCCATCACCTCGGTGTTCTATATCTATCTGCTCAAGGAAAACTTTGAACAGGTGCCCGACGAACTCTACCGCGCCGCCAAGGTGGACGGCACCTCGGACCTCAAATACCTGTGGAAGGTCATGATCCCCATCTGCCGCCCCACCCTCGTCACCATCACCATCCTCAAACTGATCGAGTGCTGGAACTCCTACGTCTGGCCGCGGCTCATCACCGACGACCCGGCCTACTACCTCGTCTCCAACGGCATCCAGGAGATCCGCGAAAACGGCTTCGGCCGCGAGAACATCCCCGCCATGATGGCGGCGGTGGTGGTGATCTCGGTGCCGCTGATCCTGCTGTTCCTGGCCTTCCGCAACAAGATCATGGAGGGCGTTTCGAGAGGAGGCACCAAGGGATGAAACACCGCTATGCCGCGCTGCTGCCGGCCGCCGCGCTGGCCGTCGGGCTGCTGCTCACCGGCTGCCACGGCAGCCGGGAACAGGCCGCCTTCACCGTGCCGGACAGCTTCGACGCCAGCCGGGACTATGAGATCACCTTCTGGGCCAAGAACGACACCAACAAGACCCAGACCGATATCTACAAACAGGCCATCGAGGATTTCCAGGCCCTGTACCCCAACATCACGGTGACGCTGCGGCTCTACACCGACTACGGCGACATCTACAACGACGTGATCACCAACATTTCCACCGGCACCACGCCCAACGTCTGCATCACCTACCCCGACCACATCGCCACCTACCTGACCGGCGACAACGTGGTGGTGCCGCTGGACGGCCTGTTCACCGATGAAAAGTATGGCCTGGGCGGCAGCGAACTGGCCTTCGACGGCCCCGCGCAGAACGAGGTCATGCCCCGGTTCCTGGAAGAATGCCGCCTGAACGGCCACTACTACGCCCTGCCCTATATGCGCTCCACCGAAGCCTGCTATGTGAACAAGGATATGGTGGAGGCCCTGGGCTTCACCCTGCCCGAAGATACCCTGACCTGGGATTTCATCTGGGAAGTGTCCGAGGCGGCGGCCGCCACCAAAGGGGCCGACGGCATCTATGCCATCAACGGCCAGGAAGTGCTGATCCCCTTCCTCTACAAATCCACCGACAACATGATGATCCAGATGCTGCGCCAGTTGAACGCGGGCTATTCCACCGCGTCGGGGGACGTGCAGCTGTTCAACGACACTACCAAAGACCTGCTGCTGGATATTGCGGGCCATACCGCCAGCGGGGCCTTCTCCACCTTTAAAATTTCCGGCTACCCGGCCAATTTCCTGAACGCAGGGCAGTGCATCTTCGCGGTGGATTCCACCGCCGGGGCCACCTGGATGGGCTGCGACGCGCCGCTGGTGGATATCGACCCCAGCGAGATCGTGGAGTTCGAGACCGCCGTCTACCCGGTGCCCCAGTTCGACCCCGCCCACCCGCAGATGATCAGCCAGGGGCCGTCGGTCTGCATCTTCAACAAGGAGGACCCGCAGGAAGTGCTGGCCTCCTGGCTGTTCGCCCAGTACCTGCTGACGGACGAGGTCCAGATCGCCTACTCCCAGACCGAGGGCTACGTCCCCGTGACCGAAAAGGCCCGCAGCACGCCGGAATACCAGGACTATCTCTCCCGCGCCGGGGAAGATGACGATGACCACTACGATATCAAGATCCAGGCCGCGCAGCTTTTGCTGGACCACCCCGACGATACCTTCACCACGGCGGTGTTCAACGGTTCGGCCAGTTTGCGCAACGCGGCGGGCCAGCTCATCGAGGATGTGACCAAAGGCGTGCGCCGCGGCCAGACGGTGGACGATGCGTTCATCGACCAGCTTTATACCGACACCGCCGCCCTCTATCACCTGGATTCGGTGGCGGCCAACGGGGCCGCCAAGGCCGACCTGGGCCCGCTGCCCGGCACGGCGGCGGCCCTGCTGGCGGCGCTGGCTGCCGCCTGGGCGTGCATCCTGGCCTACGTGGTCCGGCAGGCGGTGCGCGCGCGCAAAAAGGTAAAAAAAGAGTAAGAAAAACCTGGCGGCGGTTGCTTTTTTCGCGATTTGCAGTATAATAAAAGCGGCTGCTGCGCACCCTGCGCCGCACCCCCGAACATAAGGAGGAAAGAACCCATGAAAAAGTTTTTGTCTGTGCTTCTGGCGCTGGGTCTGGCTGTGTCCGCCACCGCCTGCGCGGGCGGCGCTTCGTCTTCCAGCGAGGCCGCTTCCAGTGAACCCGAAGCCACCCCGGCGGCGGAGTCCGAAGCCGCCACGTCTGAAGCGGCTGCCGCCACCGGCGAGGTCATGACCTACGACGAGTACATGGCCGCCGCTGTGGACGAGGCCGTTACCATTGAGTCCTGCGTCCAGGCCAAGCAGAGCTACTACGCCGAGCAGGGCACCGCCACCGTCTACCTGCAGGACGAGGACGGCGCCTACTTCGCCTACGACATGGCCTGCACCCAGGAAGAGTACGACGCCATGACCGAGGGCACCCGCATCCGCGTCAGCGGCTACAAGGCCGAGTGGTCCGGCGAGATCGAGATCATGGATGGCCAGCTGGACGAGATCCTGGAGGGCGACACCTACGTGGCCGAGCCCGTGGATGTGACCGAACTGCTGGGCACCGACGAGTTGGAGAGCCACCAGAACGAGAAGGTCAAGTTCACCGGCCTGACCGTGGCCCCCAGCACCATCGAGGGCGATACCACCGAGTACGCCTTCCTCTACAACTACGACGGTTCCGGCGCCCAGGGCGACGATGTGTACTTCAACGTGGAGTATAACGGTGAGGTCTACCAGTTCCTGGTGGAGAGCTACCTCTGCGACAGCTCCACCGACGTCTACAAGGCCGTGGAGGCCCTGGAGATCGGCCAGACCATCGACTGCGAGGGCTTCCTCTACTGGTACGAGGGCGTCAACCCCCACATCACTTCTGTGACGGTCAACGGCTAAGCGGCACTCAAAGAGGGCAACAGTCACGCACGGCGGTGCCTGACGCTCATGTTTGACGGGTTGCGGTGCCCGCATCGCGCGGCGCGCCTTGGAGCGGCGCTTGCGTTCTGCGACCGCTGCCCCTGCTCCGCCTTGCTGCACCCGCCGCAGGCGGCGCGCGGCTTCGCAGCCCTTTGGATTCCCTTTCGACAAAATTTCACCCAAAACCGCGCACTCGGCCCGTAGGGCCTCGCACACAATTTTGGGTGAAATTTCCCTGGTTGTGTCGCCGCCGTCGGCACATGTCCGCTGTCGGCGACGGTTTTATTAGAAATTTGAGCCGGTAGGGGCGGCGCAGCTTTGGCTGCGCCGCCCTTTTTCTTTGCCTGCCCTTGTGCTATACTGGGGGCAGGACCCGGAAGGAGGGAGCGCCATGCGCATCGTCACCCTGATCGAAAACACCCCCGGCGCACCGGGCTGCGCCCACGAGCACGGCCTGAGCCTGTACGTCGAGACCGGCCGCCATACCCTGTTGATGGACACCGGCGCCACCGGCGCCTTCGCCGCCAACGCGGCGGTTCTGGGGCTGGACCTGGGGCGGGTGGATACCATCGTGCTGAGCCACGGCCACTACGACCACGCGGGCGGGCTGCTGCAGGCGGCGGCGCTGGCCCCGGGGGCCCGCATCTATATGCAGCGGGGCGCGGCGGGGGAATTTTTCCACGGCGAGCGGTACATCGGCATCGACAAAGCCATCCTGGAACTGCCGGGGCTGCGCCTGCTGGACGGCGACTGCCGCCTGGATGAAGAACTGTTCCTGTTCGCCGGGGTCACCGGGCGGCGGTTCTGGCCCCGGAGCAACCGGGAACTGTCGGTGCGCCGGGCCGACGGCAGCCGGGTGCAGGACGATTTTGCCCATGAACAGTGCCTGGTGGTGTGCCAGGGCGGGCGGCATATCCTGCTCTCCGGCTGCGCCCACAACGGCATCCTCAACATCCTGGACCGCTACCGCGCCCTGTTCGGCGCCGGCCCCGACGTGGTGGTCAGCGGTTTCCACATGAAGCAGGCCGGCCCCTACACCGGCGCCGAGTGGCAGACCATCGAACAGACCGCCCGCGCTTTGCAGGCATACCGGCACACGCAGTTCTACACCGGCCACTGCACCGGCCGTCCGGCGCAGGAGCGGCTGCAGCAGATCCTGGGGGATCAGCTGCGCGCGCTGCACAGCGGCGAGGAACTGGCGTTGTGAACGGCGCGCGGCCCTTATCACATGGACAAAGCCTCGCCCCGCGCGATATCGCGCGGGGCGAGGCTTTGTACGCATGAAACCGGTCAATAGACAAAGGCTTTCTGCGCCAGATAGTTGAGGAAGAACAGCGCCACATCCACCGGGATCTTCAACCCCAGTTCCGGCGCGGCGGGCAGCAGGGCGGCCAGCCAGGCCACCAGCAGCGCGCTGGCCAGCGTTTTGAGCACCGTGATCACGGTGTACAGGCTGGCGGAACGGCCGTGGGCGGTGTGGCTCTGAAATACCAGAAAATAGTTGATAAGGTAGTTGCACAGCGAGGACAGCACCCGCGCCGCAACGGTGGCGGCAACAATGGCTGCGGCTTCCGGCAGGGCGGGGCGCAGCGCTTCGCACAGCAGGGCGAAGGCCGCCAGGTCCACCATGCTGGAGGACAGCGACGAAAGCGAAAACTTCCCGAACCGCAGCACGGCGGCTTTGGCAGAATGCACGAAGCAAGGCTCCTTTCTTTATATACCATGCACAAAGAATGGGCACTGCTTTCAGTGTAAGCCTTTTGGCGGCAAAAGTCAACCGCCGCGCCGCCGGAAGGCGCGGGGCAGGCGCATGGGCCCCGGGCGCGCCGCGTTCACAGGTTCAGCCGGTACACCAGGCAGGGCCGCCCGCCGGTGCCGTAATTCATATCGCCCGCCACCTGGCCCTGCTGGGCCAGGTAGGCCAGATACCGCCGCACCGTCACCACCGAAAGCCCGGCGGCCTCGGCGATCTCCTCACAGGTGCAGGCACGGTCGGGAGCGCTGCGCATACAGGCCAGGATGCGTTCCCGGGTCTGGGCCTGCATGCCTTTGGGCAGGGCGGCCGGGGCGGGGGGCGCTGCATGGAGCAGGCTGTCCAGCGCACTCTGGTCCAGGCTGCCGCGCATGGCGCTGCGGCGGCGGCAGAAGGCGTCCAGCGCCTGCCGGAACCGCTCGTAGGCGAAAGGCTTGACCAGGTAATCCACCACGCCCAGCCGGGTCAGGGCCTCCACCGTGGCGGCGTCGTTGGCGGCGGTGATCATGATCACATCCGCCGCGATGCCGGCGGCCCGCACGGCCTGCAAAAATTCCAGACCGTTCATCTGGGGCATGTAAAAATCCAGGATCACCAGGTCGGCAGAGTTGTGCCGCAGCCATTCCAGCGCCCGCCGCGGCAGGGCAAAGGTGCAGGCCACGGCAAAGCGGCCGTCCTGCTCGGTATAGCGGCGGTTGAGTTCGGTGATCAGGGGGTCGTCCTCCACAATGACAACAGTATACATAGGGAACCTTTCTGCAGGGGAACTGCTGTTTCCGGGGCGTCAGGGCGCGTTCGCGGGCGGCTGGGGCGGGAAGGTGAGGATGAAGGAACTGCCCACCCCCCGGGTGGATTCCACGCGGATCTCGCCCCCGTAGGCGTCCACGATGCGTTTGACCAGGAACAGCCCGGTGCCGTGCCCCTCGCCTTTGGAGGTGGCGCCCCGCTCGAACAGATGTTCGCGTACTTCCTCCGGCATGCCGCAGGCATTGTCGTCCACGCTCAGGATCAGACCGCGGTCGCTTTCCAGGATGGCCACAGCCACTTCATGCAGCGGCGCGGCGGGGGATTTGCCGAAGGCGTCGAAGGAATTTTCGATCAGGTTGCCCAGCACCGTGATCATGGCCGAGGCGGGCAGGCAGGGCGTGTCGGCGCTCAGGCGGCTTTCGGGGGCCAGGGTCAGGCGCACGCCCAGTTCGGCGGCGCGGCAGCTCTTGCCGATCAGCAGCGCCGCCACCGAGGGCTCGGCGATGCACTGGGAGATCTGCCGTACCGAGAGCGCCCGCGTCTGGGTCAGCTGCAGCACGTACTCCTCGGCCCGCTGGGCCTCGCCCAGCTGCAGAAGCCCCAGGATCACATGCAGCTTGTTCATGAATTCGTGGGTGTAGGCGCGCATGGCCTCCACGATGTGCTGCACGCCGGTCAGCTCCCGGGCCAGGCGGGTCACTTCGGTGCGGTTGCGGAAGATCGCCACCGCGCCCACGATCTGCCCGTCCCGCCGTACCGGCATCCGGTCCGACAGCACGCGGACCCCCGTGCGCTGGGTCTGCACGCTGACGCTGTACTCGGCCTTGCCGGTATGCAGCACGCGGGGAATACTGGACTGGGGGCGGACGGTTTCCAGCAGCTGGCCCACGGCGGTGTTTTTGTCCAGCGAGAGCAGTTCCGCCGCGGCCCGGTTCAGATAGATCACCCGGTGGTCCCGGTCGATGGCCAGCAGCCCTTCGTCCAGCGCGTCCAGCAGTTCCATGCGGCGCAGGAACAGGTCGCGGAAGGCGTCGGGTTCGTACCCCAGCAGGTCGCTTTTGACCCGCCGCGCCAGCTGCAGGCTCAGCAGCGCGCCCACGCCCAGCGCCGCCAGCCCGATGAGCAGATAGATGGCCAGCGTGCGCAGCACCGTAAAACGGATGGAGCGCAGGTACAGCCCGGCCATCACGTAGCCCCGGATACTGCCGTCGTCCCGGCGCACGGCGGCGTAGGCGCAGTAGTCGGCGCCCATGGGCGTCTCGGCGTCGTCCAGCAGCGGGGCCGCGCCGTCCGCCAGCTGCCGGCGCAGCCCGTCGCCCAGCGGCTGCAGCGCGCCGGGGTCGCCGGTCCCGGCCACGATGTCATAAAAGTACAGCGGGACGCCGTTTTCGTCGTACAGAACGAACAGGTCGATGCCTGCCAGCCCCTGCACCGTGCGGTCCACATAGCGGTACGTCGCTTCCTCGCGGCCGTCGCCCACGATGTTCAGCGTGTGGGACACCGCCTGCACGGCCGCCGTCAGCGTGTCGTCGCGCATGCGGTGTTCCTGCACCAGGCTCAGGGCCAGGCCCGCGCCGGTGGCCAGCACCATCGCCACCAGGATGCCCAGCACCGAGACCCGGCGGATGCGGGAATAGATCGTATGCCCGGCCGTCTTTTTTTCCATGGAAAGTCCCTCCTTCGGCGGGGTGTTTTCCTGCGGTTATGATACCACCTTCGCGGGGAACCGTCAATCTTGCACAAAGTTGGGGGCGGATCGGTGGAGAAAATGCGTGCATCTGCACGGTTCCGTTTTTTTTATTTTCGTAAGTCTTATCAGGGCAGGGCGGCGGGCGTAAGATAAAAAGGACGAAAAAGAGGTGAACTGAGTTGGAAGGCTTCAAACAAACCCTGCTGGAAGCAATGCAGAACGAGACCGCGTTCACGATCCCGCTTTTCGGCGGAATCCCTGTCGGGAGCGCGGTGGTGGTCACCTGGATCATTATGGCGGTCTGGATGGCGGCAACGCTTCTGGCAACACGGAATCTCAAAGTGCGCGACCCGGGCAGGGTCCAGGTGGTGCTGGAGAGCGGCGTCAGCTTCCTCAACGGCTTCGTCAGGGACACCATCGGTCCCCACTGGCGGCCCTTCGCCCCCTACCTGGGCACGGTGGCGCTCTACATCGGCATGGCGAACATCATCGGCCTGTTCGGGCTGACCTCGCCCACCAAGGATGTGAACGTCACCGCCGCCCTGGCCCTGATGAGCATGGCGCTGATCTACGGCGCCCAGTTCCGCTACAACGGCCTGCTGGGCGGCCTCAAACGATTCGGCAAACCCACGGCGGTGATGGTGCCCATCAACCTGATGGAAGTCCTGATCCGCCCGCTGGCCTTGTGCATGCGTCTTTTCGGCAACGTGCTGGGCGCCTATATCATCATGGAGATCATCAAATATCTGGTGCCCGCCGTCATCCCGGCCGTGTTCAGCATCTACTTCGATCTGTTCGACGGTTTGATCCAGACGGTCGTCTTTGTGTTCCTGACCGCCATGTTCACCGGCGAGGGCATCAAGGAAGAAGAGTGACCCCCCCGCCTGTCCGGCGGACCCGCCGCCGGACGTACCCCCCAAAAAAAATCATAGTCATCTGACAGGAGGAACTTATCATGATCGGACTTATTGCAGCAGGCATCGCAGTTTTCACCGGCATCGGCGCCGGTATCGGCATCGGTATCGCCACCGGCCACGCCAGCGAGGCCATCGCCCGTCAGCCTGAAGCCGCCGGCAAGATCAACAGCACGCTGCTGCTTGGCGCCGCCATGGCCGAAGGCACCGCCATTTTCGGTTTCGTCACCGCCCTGATCATCGTCTTTACAGGCTGATCGTCGGTTTGGACCCCACGATCCCGAACAGTCTGCAAGGAGGTGTGCAGGATGCTGGATATCCAGCCCTCAACCATTATTTTTACGATCATCAACCTGCTGGTGCTGTATTTCTTTTTCCGCAAGTTCCTGTTCGGCCGGGTCAACGCCGTTCTGGAAGAGCGGGAACAGCTGATCCATAAGGAGATCAGCGAGGCCGAGGCGAACAACGCCAAAGCGCAGGAACTGCAGAAAGAATACGAAGCAAAGCTGGCCGGTGCGCGCGAGGAAGCCGCCCAGCTGGTGGCCGGGGCCAAGGCCCGCGCCGACCAGGCCTACGCGGCCCGCATGGCCGAGGCGGAAGCCGACGCCAAGCAGGTCTCCGCCGAGGCCGAGAACCGTCTGGCCGCCGAGCGCAGCGAGATGCTGCGTTCCGCTCGTGCCGAGGTGGCAAAGCTGGCCGTGCTGGCCGCCACCGAGGTGGCGGGCAAGCGGCTGGATACCGACTCCGACCGCGCCTTGGCCGAGGAATTTCTCGAGAAGGTGGGTGAAGCGAAATGAGCGAAACGACCCAGCGTTACGCCGCCGCCCTGTTCGGCGCGGCGGGGCATGACGCCAAAGCCGTCCGCGCAGCCGCCGAAGCCCTGATGGCGGACCAGCCCCTGTGGACCGCGCTGCAGAGCCGGGCGGTCACCCTGGCCGAGAAAAAGCAGCTGATCCGGGACGCCGCCGAACTGGACGGCCAGGAGGCCCTCAAGACCTTCCTGGGCCTGGCAGCCGAAGCGGACGCCCTGGGCGAACTGCCCGCCATCCTGGCCGAGTATTCCCGTCTGGCGCTGGCCGCCCAGGGCGGCGTGGAGTGCCGCGTCACCTGTGCCCGCCAGCCCGACGAAGCCACCCAGGAGGCCATCCGTCAGGCCGTGTGCAAGCTGCGCGGCGCCAGGAACGCCGTGCTGGAGATCCGGATCGACCCCGCCATCCTGGGCGGTTTCGTGCTGGATGTGGACGGCGTGACCTACGACCGCAGCGTCAAGGGCCGCCTGGACCGGCTGGCCCGCGGCATGCAGGACGCCCCCGATTCCGGGGATATGGACCGGCTGGCCGACCAGATGAAGGCCGCCATTGCCGGGAACACCGATGAAGTGGACGCAGTGGAGACCGGCCGCGTGCTGTCGGTGGGCGACGGCATCGCCAACGTCAGCGGCCTGCGCCGCGCCGTCTACGGCGAACTGGTGGAGTTTGAAAACGGCACCCCCGGCATCGTGCTGGACCTGCGCCGCAGCCGCACCGGCGTTATCCTGCTGGGCAGCCAGGAGGGCCTGACCGAAGGCAGCCTCTGCCGCCGCACCGGCCGCCCCGCCGACGTGCCGGTGGGCGACGCGCTGGTCGGCCGCACCGTCAACGCCCTGGGCCAGCCCATCGACGGCCTGGGCCCCATCGAGACTTCCGAACGCCTGCCCATCGAGCATGAGGCTTCCGGCGTCATCAGCCGCGAGCCTGTCAACCAGCCCATGCAGACCGGCATCCTGGCCATCGACGCCATGGTGCCCATCGGCCGCGGCCAGCGCGAGCTCATCATCGGCGACCGCCAGACCGGCAAGACCGCCATCGCGGTGGACGCCATCCTGAACCAGAAGGGGCAGGATATGATCTGCATTTATGTGGCGATCGGCCAGAAAGAGTCCACCGTGGCCCGCCTGCGGGAGACTTTCAGGCAGTACGGCGCCATGGCCTACACCATCATCGTCTCGGCCCCTGCGGGGGAGGGCGCGCCCATGCAGTATATCGCCCCGTATGCGGGCGCGGCTATGGGCGAGTATTTCATGGCCCACGGCAAGGACGTGCTGATCGTCTATGACGACCTCTCCAAGCATGCGGTGGCCTACCGCACGCTGTCGCTGCTGCTGCGCCGCAGCCCCGGCCGCGAGGCCTACCCCGGCGACGTGTTCTATCTGCACAGCCGCCTGCTGGAACGCGCCTGCCGCCTGACCAAAGAATACGGCGGCGGTTCCATGACCGCCCTGCCCATCGTCGAGACCCAGGCCGGCGACGTTTCGGCCTATATCCCGACGAACGTCATCTCCATCACCGACGGCCAGATCTATCTGGAGACCAACCTCTTCCATTCCGGCCAGCGGCCCGCCGTCAACGTGGGCCTGTCGGTGTCCCGTGTGGGCGGCTCCGCCCAGACCCGCGCCATCAAAAAGACCGCGGGCACGCTGCGCATCAACCTGGCCCGCTACCGCGAACTGGAAGTCTTTACGCAGTTCAGTTCCGACCTGGACCCCGAGACCCGCAAGGCGCTGGATCACGGCAAGCGGATGATGGCGCTGCTGCGCCAGCCCCGCTGCACCCCCATGGCGGTCAGCCGCCAGGCGGTGATCCTCTACATCGCCACCAACGGCCTGCTGGCCGACGTGCCGGTGGAGGAAGTCAGCCGTTTCGCCAATGCCTTTGTGGACCTGCTGGAGCGGGAGCAGCCCGCGCTGATCGGCGAGATCGACGAGACCGGCGCTTTGTCCGGAACGGCCACCGAGCAGATCCGCACCACGCTGGACAGCTATAAAAAGCAGGTGAGCGCGCAATGGAAAGCATAAAGGAGATCCGCACCCATATCGACAGCGTCCAGCAGACGCTGAAGATCACCAATGCGATGTACCTGATCTCTTCCTCCAAACTGCGCAAGGCCCGCCAGCAGCTCATCAATGTGCAGCCCTACTTCACCAAGACCCGGCAGACCATCTCGGACATCCTGCACAGGACCGAGGATGTGGAGCACATCTACTTTGACCGCCGCCCGGACAAACCCCACAAAGTGGGTTACATCGTCATCACCGGCGACAAGGGCCTGGCCGGCGCCTACAACCACAACGTGCTGCGCATGGCCGAGGAACACATGAAACAGTTTGACGATACCACGCTGTTTCTGATCGGCCAGGTGGGGCGCAGCTACTTCCGCCACAAGGGCGTGGACATTGCCGTGGAATTCATGTACACGGCCCAGGACCCCACGGCCTACCGCGCGCGGGAGATCGCCGAGACCATCGTGGAGCACTTCCGCAAAGGGCGGCTGGACGAGGTCTACATCGTCTATACCGAGATGGTCACCTCGATGACGCTGGAACCCCGCATCCTCAAGCTGCTGCCGCTGGACCGGGACGCCTTCCCCTGGCAGCCGCGCCCCCGGGCGGACGGCGGCGTGCGGCGGGAAGTGACGTATATGCCCTCCCCGGCGCGGGTGCTCGACCACATCGTGCCCGGCTACCTCAAGGGGCTGCTGCTGGGCACCATGGTGGAGTCCTTCTGCTCGGAGCAGAACGCCCGCATGCTGGCCATGGACACCGCTACCGACAACGCCCGCGAGCTGCTCAAGACCCTGCAGCTGGACTATAACCGCGCCCGCCAGACGGCCATCACCCAGGAGATCACCGAGATCGTGGCCGGCGCGCAGGGCGGCGACGACGATTGGGGCGACGGGGACGCCTGGGACGAAACCCGGTGACCGCCGCGCCACAAGAAAGGAAAGACTGTTATGCAACACAAAGGTGTGATCGCGCAGGTGCTGGGCCCTGTCGTTGACGTACAGTTCAGCGAGGGCGCCCTGCCGCAGATCAATGAGGAACTGTTCGTCGAGAAGGCGGACGGCCGCCGCACCATGGAGGTTGCCCGCGACATCGGCCGCCATGCGGTGCGCTGCATCCTGCTCTCGCCGGGCGAGGGCCTTGCGCGCGGCGACGAGGTCGTCGCCACCGGCCACTCGATCGAGACGCCGGTGGGCGAGGCCACGCTGGGCCGTATGTTCAACGTGCTGGGCGAACCCATCGACGAAAAAGGCCCGGTGGAGACCCCCGAAAAGTGGTCCATCCACCGCGACCCGCCGCCCTTTGAGGAACAGAACCCCGATACCGAGATCCTCGAGACCGGCATCAAGGTCATCGACCTGCTGGCCCCCTACACCCGCGGCGGCAAGATCGGCCTGTTCGGCGGCGCGGGCGTGGGCAAGACGGTGCTGATCCAGGAACTGATCCACAACATCGCTACCGAACACGGCGGCTATTCCATCTTCACCGGCGTGGGCGAGCGCACCCGCGAGGGCAACGACCTCTGGCGTGAAATGGGCGAGAGCGGCGTGCTGAACAAGACCGCGCTGGTCTTCGGCCAGATGAACGAGCCGCCGGGAGCCCGTATGCGCGTGGCCCTGACCGGCCTGACCATGGCCGAGTATTTCCGCGACCGCCAGAAGCAGAACGTGCTGCTCTTCATCGACAACATCTTCCGCTATGTCCAGGCCGGTTCCGAGGTCAGCGCCCTGATGGGCCGCATGCCCTCCGCCGTGGGCTACCAGCCCACCCTGGCCGATGAGGTGGGCGCGCTGCAGGAGCGCATCACTTCCACCAAAAACGGGTCCATCACCTCGGTGCAGGCCGTCTATGTGCCCGCCGACGACCTGACCGACCCGGCCCCCGCCACCACCTTCAGCCATCTGGACGCCACCACCGTGCTGTCCCGCAAGATCGTGGAGCAGGGCATCTATCCGGCTGTGGACCCGCTGGAATCCACCAGCCGCATCCTGGAGCCGGACATCGTGGGCGACCGTCATTACCGCGTTGCCCGCGGCGCGCAGGAACTGCTGCAGCGCTACCGCGACCTGCAGGACATCATCGCCATTTTGGGCATGGAGGAACTGTCCGAGGAGGACCGCAAGACGGTGGCCCGCGCCCGCCGCATGCAGCAGTTCTTCTCCCAGCCCATGTTCGTGGCGGAGCAGTTCACCGGCCTGCAGGGCCGCTATGTGCCGCTGGCAGAGACCCTCAAGGCGTTTGAGGCGCTGCTGGGCGGCGAACTGGACCAGTATCCCGAGTCCGCCTTCTCGATGGTGGGCACCGTGGACGAAATGCGGGAGAAGGCCCGCGCGCAGGGGGCGGTGTAAATGGCCAAGACCTTTTTGCTGGAGATCGTCACGCCGGAAAAGCAGTTTTTCACCGGGCAGGTGGAAAGCCTGATCCTGCCGGCCGTGGACGGCAGCTATGGCATCGAAGCCGGGCACGAGCCTGTCGTCACCGCCATTGAGCCCGGCGAGGCCCGCTATAAAGCGGACGGCGAGTGGCATGACCTGGTGGTGACCCAGGGCTTTGCCGAGATCATGTCGGACTATGCCGTCGTGCTGGTCTCGGCCGCCGAACGGCCCGAGGACATCGACCAGGCCCGCGCCGAACGCGCCAAGGAGCGCGCGGAGGAGCGCCTGCGCCAGAAGGAGAGCCGGTTGGAGTATATCCACAGCAAGGCGGCCCTGGCCCGCGCCACGGCCCGCCTGACCGCTGCCCACCACCGGCACTGACACGCCAACAGACCAACAAAAGCATCCCCCGCGCCTTGTGTCCCAGGGCGCGGGGGATTTTGACTTCCGCTATAATCTGTGCGGCCCGTCCTGCATGGCAGGACGGGCCGCTGTATATTATGGCGCGAAGCCTTGTTGGTGGCCTGGCCGCGGGCCGGGCGGTTGCCCTCGCATGGCCCGGAGCACGGTGGGGAAGGTGTGCGGGTATCCCCCGCGTTTGTTTTCTTGGTTTGATTACAAGAACCAGTATACGGGGAAGTTGCGTGCGGCGCATAAAAAACTTTTGAACATTCCGTACCGATCTTTTGAAAAAACTGTGACCTTCCCCACGGCCCGCGCGTCAGGCCATGCGGTGGGCGGGCAGGGCGGCGCTCCGGCGGCGGGGCAGCGGCAGCGCCGCATAGCGGCGGAGCAGTTCCCGCCCGATCACCGGCAGCGCCCGGGCTTCGGCCACGGCGCGTCCGGCGGCCGTCACGTCGGGCAGGCGCCCTGCCAGCAGGGCGGCCAGACGCAGGCGCAGTTCCGCCGTGCCGGCGGCTTTGTATACGTTTACGCCGTCCTCCAGCCAGCCGCGGTAGACCGGGATGTCCCGCAAAAGCACCGGCACGCCGCAGGCCAGGGCCTCCAGCACCACGATGCCCTCGGTCTCCTCATGGCTGCAAAACACGAAGGCGTCGGCGCCGCAGTAGGCTTCCCGCAGCCCTTCCTGGCTGACAAAGCCGGGAAAATGCAGGTTGGCCGGGGCCTGGGCCATGGCCTTGCGCACGCGGCGGGGCACCAGCGAGGGCGGCGTATAGCCGAACCAGAAAAACTGTACCTGGGGCATGCTGCGGGCCAGGGCAATAAAATCCAGAATGCCCTTGCGCTCCATGTAGTGCCCCACGCTGATCACCGCGCGCGTCCCGCCGGTCAGGCCGCAGCGCTGCCGGAAAGCGGCGCGCAGGGCGGGGTCCGGCGCGAAGAAATCGGTATCTACCCCATTGGAAAGCGCCGCCACCGGCGGCCGGATGCCGTAGCTGCGCAGCAGTCCGGCGGAGTAGGGGGTGGGGGTCAGCACCAGGTCGGCCTGGTTGTAACAGTGGCAGATCCAGCGGCGGAACAGCGGGGCCAGCAGGTCGGAGCCGGTGAAGGAATGGCGGAAATCCTCCTCGGTGGAATGGCCGAACCAGACCACCGGCAGCCCCCGCCGCCGCGCCCGCCGTGCTGCCCGCAACGAGCAGGGCAGCACGGTGTTCAGGTGGATCACATCGGCGGGCGGGTCCCAGCGGGTCACGACCTTTGCGCCCGCCGCGCGCAGGGCAGCCTGCTGGTGGTTGGCCGCCTGCCCCACGCCGCTGCGGCCCACCAGGGCCAGGGAGCCGGTATAGATATGCACACAAAACATGGTATCACCTCCAAAGGCCCAGCAGGTTCTGGGCGATGACCGTCAGGCCCAGGCTGTACAGGGCGATGGACGCCGGTTTGCACAGCAGGATGATGGCCGTATACAGACGCCAGTGCATGCGGGTGGTCCCGGCCAGGAAGCAGAGGTAGTCGTCGGGCGCCACCGGCAGGAAGATCAGCAGGGCGAACCAGCGGGCAAAGCGGTGGCCGGTGCCCATCCAGCGGTCGTATTTCTCAATGAGCTGCGGCGGAAAGAGCGCTTCCAGCAGCGGCCGCCCGCAGGCGCGGGCGATGGCGAAGGCTGCCAGCGAACCCAGGCAGATGCCGGTGTAATTGTACCAGAACCCCTGCCAGGGGCCGAACAGCACGACCCCGGCCAGGCAGCCCAGCCCGCCGGGCAGGATGGGCAGCACCACCTGCACGGCCTGGAAAGCGATGAATACCGCCGGTCCGGCCCAGCCGAACTGGGCCAGGTAGCGGGTCAGGGCTTCCCGGGAATCAAAAACGCCCGCCTGCCAGAAGGCGTAGGCCATCAGGCAGCAAAGCAGCAGGCCCAGCACCGACGCGGCGCGGTGCAGATTCTTCACCACAGGATCACCCGCCTTTCGGGGGCGGCCAGCGGCGCGGCGTTCCGCTGCAGGATCAGGCGGCGGTAGAGCGCTTCCACCGCTGCGCCGAACGGTTCACGGCCGTAAGGGGCGGCTGCCTGCCGGGCGGCACGGCGCAGGGGGGCGGCTTCGGCCCCAAGGGGCAGGGCGGCTGCCAGCGCAGCCAGTTCCCCGGGGGTGCGGTAGGCCCACCCGCAGGGGGCGGCGGCCAGAAAACCGCGCACGCAGGGGTCGTCCCGGCACAGCAGCGGCAGTCCGGCGGCCAGCGCTTCCAGGTAGGTCAGCCCCTGGGCTTCGCTGGTGGAGGCGCTCACGAACGCATCGGCCAGCGCATAATAGCGGCCCACCTCTTCCGGCGGCACCATGCCTGCAAAGCGTACCCGGTCCGCCACGCCCAGCCCCTCGGCCCGGGCCTGCAGGGCGGCGCGTTCGGGCCCGTCCCCCACGATCAGCAGCACCCCGCGGGGGATGTGCGGCAGCGCGGCGATCAGTTCGCCGATGTTCTTCTCTTTGGCCAGCCGTCCCAGGTAGAGCAGTACCGGCCCGCAGCCGGTCAGGCCCAGGGCGTCCCGCAGGGCCGGATCGGGCGCGGCGGAAAAGCGGTCCAGGTCCAGCCCCGTGGGGATCACTTCCACCGGGCAGGCTACGCCGTACCCGGTCAGCAGCCGCCGGATCTTTTCGGTGGGGGCGATGACCGCGTCCGCCTGGGCGCAGATGTGCCGCGTGAACAGCGCGGCCAGCCCCCGGCCCATACGGCGGCTGGGGGAAAAATAGTGGGTATAGTCCTCGTAAACGGTATGGTAGGTATGGACCAGCGGCGCGCCGCAGGCTTTGGCCAGCTGCCGGGCCGGGGCGAAGGTGCTGAATTCGCACTGGGAATGGATCACATCGGGCTGCCAGGCTGCCAGGGCGCGCAGGGCGCCGTCCAGCGCCGGGGCGCGCAGCCGTGCGCCGGGGTAGACCATCCCGGCGTCCAGCGAGCCCAGGAAGGTCACGCCGCCGGCAATGCGGGTGCGGTGGCCGCCCGCCAGGGTCAGCACGCGCACTTCGTGCCCGCGGGCCTGCAGGGCGGCGCGCAGCGTCGTGGCGGAAGTCACCACGCCGTTGACTGCCGGCGTCCAGGTATCGCTTGTCAGTAAGATCTTCATGGAAACGCTCCTTGCTTGGGTTGAAAAACTTCTCTGTCTATAAGACGAGCCGGCCGCGCGCTTTTTTGCAGCCGGGGCGGGATTTGTTTGCGCCGCCCGGGCGGGGCGCAAAATTCCCGTTGCCAGCCCCCGGCCGTCTGTGGTAGGATAAGAGGACGGCGCGGCCCGGGGTGACAACGTCACAGAAGCCGCCGCGCCGCCGTGGTATCCTATTGCCAAGCTGATCTTACCAACACAGGAGTTTTTCCCATGCCGTATCTGATCGTATTTCTGGAAGGGATCATCACCTTCCTTTCCCCCTGCCTGCTGCCGATGCTGCCGGTCTATCTCTCCTACTTTGCCGGGGGCGGGGCGCGCAGCACCCGCCGTACCCTGACCGGCGCGGCGGGGTTCGTCGCCGGGTTCACCGTGCTCTTTGTGCTCATGGGGGCGCTGGCGGGCACGCTGGGGGCCTTTTTGCAGCGCTGGCATACCGCCGTCAACCTGCTTTCGGGCGCGGTGGTCATCTTCTTCGGGCTGAATTTCCTGGGCGTCATCAAACTGACGCTGTTCCGCGGCAGCAGCCGCGCCGTCAAAACCGATGGTATGGGCTTTTTCTCGGCCCTGCTGTTCGGCGTGGTCTTTGCCGTGGGCTGGACCCCCTGCGTGGGGGCCTTCCTGGGTTCGGCGCTGGCCCTGGCTTCCCAGCAGGGGCATGCGCTGGCCGGCATGGCCATGCTGCTGGTCTACTCGCTGGGGCTGGGCGTGCCTTTTGTGCTCAGCGCCGTGCTCATCGACCGGCTGAAAACCGCCTTTGACTGGGTCAAGCGGCATTACAGCGTGATCAATACCGTCAGCGGCGTGTTCCTGATCGTGGTGGGCGTGCTGATGGCCACCGGCCTGATGGGCCGCCTGCTGAATTTCCTGAGCTGAAAGGGGAACGACGATGAAACGAAAGACTGTCTGGCTGCTGGCGCTGGCCTTTGTGGTGCTGCTGGGCGGCGCGGCTTTCCTGTATGACCGTTTGAGCGGCCGCTATGCCCCCGAACAGCTGGCGGTGGAGCAGACCCCGGCGCCCCAGGCCTCCCCGCAGGCCGGCGGGGCGCAGCAGGCGCAGACCGGGGAGACCGCCGGGGAAGAAACCGCGGAGGACCGGCGCGCGCCGGATTTCACAGCCTACGATGCCGACGGCAACGCCGTGCGGCTCAGCGACTATTTCGGCAAGCCGCTGGTGCTTAATTTCTGGGCCAGCTGGTGCGGCCCCTGCAAGAGCGAGATGCCGGAATTCCAGCAGGCCTACGAGGAGCAGGCGGATGTGCAGTTCCTGCTGGTGAACATGACCACCGGGCGGGAGACCCAGGCCGACGCCCAGGCGCTGCTGGAGCAGGAAGGGTACACCTTCCCGGTGCTGTTCGACCTGGACGCCGACGCGGCGGCCACCTACAGCGTCTATTCGCTGCCCACCACCTATTTCCTGGATGCGGAAGGCAACCTGGTGGCCTGGGCCCGCGGCGCCCTCGACGGCGAGACCCTGCAGAAAGGCATCGGCATGATCCTGCCCTGACCCCTGCACACAGCGCAAAGCGGCGCGGCCCGGGATCCCGGGCCGCGCCGCTTTGCCTTGCGGGGGCATTCTGTTTTATTCTCCGGCGTCCCGCCGCAGGGCGGCCAGCAGGCCGTCCGGGGCGCTGCAGTCCGTCAGTTCGCGCAGGGGCGTGGCGTCCAGCATCTGGGCCATGGCCTCGGGGGGCATCAGGCCGTCGCCGTCCCCGCTGCGCCCATCCAACAGCTTCTGCGCCGTCACGGCTGTGCGCGGGTCGGCCAGCAGCAGGCCCAGGGGCGTGGTCCCGTCCACCGTCAGGGGCGGGAAACGCTGCGTTTCAAACTGCAGCGGTACCGTGATGCGGATATCCCGGCTGGAATGGCCCAGCCGCAGCTCATAACGGCCCGGCGCGGCATACCAGCCGTGCAGCCGCTCGTCGTAATGGCTCAGATCCCGCGCCGTCAGGGTGAAGCAGATCTCGCATTCCTGCCCGGGCTCCAGGCGTACTTTCTGGAACCCGCGCAGGGCCTGGGGCACCCTGCCGCCGGGCGCCGGGGCCCCGGTGGCGTCACTGACGTAAAGCTGCACCACTTCCGCCCCCGGCACGGCGCCGCTGTTGCGGATGCGCACCCGCAGCGTCACCGTTCCGTCCTCGGTCAGGGTGGGGCGGTCCAGCGCGGCGTCCCGGTACACAAAGCCGGTGTAGCTCAGCCCGTGGCCGAAGGGCCAGCGCACGGCCATGCGGCGGGCGTCGTACCAGCGGTACCCCACAAAAACGCCCTCCCGGTAGTCCGCCGTGACCCCGTCGCCGGGGTAGTCCAGGTAACAGGGGGTGTCCTCCAGCCGCAGGGGCCAGGTCTCGGGCAGACGGCCCGCGGGGTTGGCGTCGCCCCACAGCAGGGCGTCGGCTGCTTCGCCCACGCCCTCCCCGGCCAGATACATGCACAGCACGGCCGAAACATCTTCGGCCCAGGGGCACTCCACCGGCGCGCCGGTGTGCAGTACCACCACGGTGTTTTTCTGCACGGCGGCCACGCGGGCGATCAGGTTGTTCTGGCAGTCCGGCAGGCGCATATGGCGGCGGTCGGCGCCCTCGCTCTCAAAAAATTCCGGCAGTCCGGCAAAGATCACGGCTACGTCGGCGCTCTCGGCCGCCGCCACCGCGCGCAGGAATTCCGGCTCGTCCCGCTGGTCGCGGTCGGCGGGGAACCCCGCTACATACTGCACGGTGCGGCCCCCGCGCCGGGCAGCCTCCAGCGCACCCACGGCCCCGCGGGTGTTCACGTGGCTGGAACCGCCGCCCTGGAAACGCGGCGTTTCGGCAAAGGCGCCGATGTAGGCCACCTTCTGCCCGGCGTGCAGCGGCAGCGCGCCCAGGTTGCGCAGCAGTACGGCGCTTTCCTTCGCCAGTTCCACGGCCAGCGCGTGCCCGTTGGCCGCGCCGTGCTCCGCAGGGACGCGGGCCAGGTCGGCGGTGCGCAGCACGATGTTCAGAATGCGCGCCGCCGCTTTGTCCAGCGCCGCTTCGTCCAGCGCGCCGCTGCGCACCGCTTCCACCAGGCGCGCGTCGTTCACGCCGCCGGAGCCCGGCATCTCCAGGTCCAGTCCGGCGGCCAAGCCCTGTACCCGGTCGTTGACCGCGCCCCAGTCGGATACCGTGAACCCCGCGAAGCCCCAGCTGTCCCGCAAAAGCTCCGTCAGCAGCTGCCGGTGCTCGCTGGCGTATACGCCGTTGACCCGGTTGTAGCTGCACATCAGCGACCAGGGCCTGCCCTCCCGAACCGCCGTCTCAAAGGCGGGCAGATAGATCTCGTGCAGCGTACGCTCATCCAGGCGGCTGTCCACCGTCAGGCGGCGGGTCTCCTGGTTGTTGGCGGCAAAGTGCTTGGGGCAGGCGGCCACGCCCTCCCCCTGCACGCCCTGGATGAAGGCGGCGGCCAGTTCCCCGGCCAGGAAGGGGTCCTCGCTGTAATATTCAAAGTTGCGGCCGCACAGCGGGCTGCGCTTGATGTTGATGGCGGGGCCCAGCACCATCTGCACCCCGGCGGCCCGGGCTTCCCGCCCCAACGCTGCGCCCATGCGGCGGGTCAGCGTGGGGTCAAAGCTGGCCGCCGCCGCGCACCCGGCGGGGTAGCACACCGCCTCGATGCTGTCGTTGGGCAGGCTGCTTCCGGGTTTCTGGGCGCGCAGGCCGTGCGGGCCGTCGGACATCATCATGGCCGGGATGCCCAGGCGTTCCACCGCTTTGGTGCGCCAGAAATCCCGGCCCGAGCACAGCCCCGCTTTTTCTTCCAGCGTCAGGGACTGTACCAGTTCTTCGATCGTAGAGTTCATGGGTCGTAAAACTCCTTTGCCTTTTCCGCATTTTGGTACATTATACCACGGGTTCTGTGGTAAAATAAAGGAAATTGTGTAAAATTACAACGGGGTTTGTTACAACTGCGATACAACCAAGTCGTATTCTGAACATAGAAAGGGAGTAGTGGCATGACACGAGTATTGATCGCGGAGGACGAGCACCGCATCGCACGGCTCATTGAGATGAGCCTGACCCGCGCCGGGTACGACTGCACGGTGGCGGAGGACGGCTGTACGGCGGCAGACCGCATCGAGGAACGTTCCTTCGACCTGGCGCTGCTGGACATCATGCTGCCGGGGCTGGACGGCTACGAACTGCTGGACTACCTGCGTCCGCTGGGGGTGCCGGTGATCTTTATTACGGCCAAAGGCGCGGTGCGCGACCGGGTGGAAGGGCTGCGCCGGGGCGCCGACGATTACATCGTCAAGCCCTTCGTCATCGAGGAACTGCTGGCCCGGGTGGAATCGGTGCTGCGGCGGGCCGGGCGCGGCAACGTCATGCAGGCTTTCGACGTGGTGCTGGATGCGGGCGAACATACGGTGCTGCAAAACGACAGGCCGGTGGACCTGACGCCCAACGAGTTCCTGCTGCTGGAACAGCTCATGCGCAACCGCGGCGCGGCCCTCTACAGGGACACCCTCTACGAGCGGGTGTGGGGCGGCGACCGGGCCGAGAGCGACACCCGCACGCTGGACCTGCACATCATGCGGCTGCGGCGCAAGCTGCACTGGTATGACCATATCGAGACGGTCTACCGCATCGGCTACCGCCTCAAGAAAGAGGAAAGCTGACGGCCTGCACAAAACCAAAAGGAGAGCTTCATGCGATTTGCACAAAAAATGATCTGCCTGCTGCTGCTCGTGCTCAGCGCTTCCTTCGGGGTGGGCGGGTGCTATCTGCTGTACAGCGATTTCCACGTGCAGCTGGAGCGCACCGGCCAGGCCAATGCGGCGGTCCACCGCCAGACCTGCACCCTGCTGCAGACCGAGATCATCGACCGCCAGCGCCGGGGCGAGGATACGGCGGATGAGACCATCGCCGGGCTGCTGGAGGCCCAGGGCAAAGCCGCCGCCCTGTGGCGCGGGGAACGCTGCCTGACCAATACGCTGGCCGTGCCCTGCGACGCCCCGCTGGCCAACGGCACCATGTACACCGTGTCGGTGCGGGGAGCGGTGTTCTCGCTGTACGGCAGCGACCTGCAGGGGGGCCTGCACCTGGTCAGCAGCTTTGACCTGACCGGCCTGTACCGCGACCGGGACGCCAGCCTGCGGCGGTTCCTGGCGCTGGAAGCCGTGGTGCTGGCCGCGGGGGCGCTGCTGCTGGCGGTGCTGGCGCGGCAGATGACCCGTCCGCTGCGGGTGCTTTCCACGGCCAGCGCCCAGATCGCCGGGGGCGATTACGCCCGCCGCACCGGCTTGCATACCGGCGACGAGATCGAGCAGGTCAGCCGCAGCTTCGACCGCATGGCCGACGCCGTGCAGGAAAAGATCGCGGATCTGGAAGCCGACGTGCAGCGCCGGGAGGATTTCGTGGGGGCGTTCACGCACGAACTCAAAACGCCCATGACCAGCATCCTGGGGTACGCCGATGTGCTGCGCACCCTGCAGACCGACCCGGAAGAACAGCGGGAGGCCGCCAACGCCATCTACCAGGAGAGCCGCCGCCTGGAAGCGCTGAGCCAGAAGCTGCTGGCCCTGCTGGCACTGGGGGACGAGCCCGTGCGGCTGGAAGATGTGGAACTGGCCGGACTGTGGCCCCGGCTGCGGGCCGCCTGCCCGGGGGCTGAACTGCGGACCCCGGCGGGCAGCTGGGTGGTGCGCGGCGACGCCGACCTGCTGCTGGACCTTCTTTGCAATCTGGTACAGAACGCCGTCAAAGCCAGCGCGGAGGGCGCGCCCGTCGAGGTGCGCTGCCTGCCGGGGGCGGGGACCGTCACGCTGGAGGTGGCCGACCACGGCTGCGGCATCCCGGCGGAAAAGCTGCCCCGCGTGACCGAACCCTTCTACATGGTGGATAAATCCCGCGCCCGGCGGCAGGGCGGCAGCGGGCTGGGGCTGGCGCTGTGCCAGCGCATCGCGGCGGCCCACGGCAGTTCCCTTGCCATCGAAAGCGCGCCCGGCCGGGGCACCACGGTGCGGGTGGTCTTGCAGAAAGGGGGTGCGGCGGAATGAATCTGTGGCAGCATCCCCGCCGGGTCTGGACGGCCTGCGCCGCCGTAGTGCTGGCCTGCGCCGCCGCGCCGGCCATCTTTCTGGCGGCGGTGGACGCCTCGGCGCTGGGCCGCCGGGAGCCGGTGGCGGAACCTTACACGGCCCCCACGCCCCAGGGCGAGGACTACTACATCCTGCGGCAGCTTTCCGCCCGCAAGGAACAGCAGGAACTGGACGGCGCGGGCCGGACGGACCCGCTGCGGCCGGAGGGGCCCGGCCCCAAAATGTACATTCAGGCGCAGAACGGCCTGGAAGAAATGACCCCCGCCTACGACCAGCGCGAGGTGGTGGAGAGCGCCCTGCAAAACCTGGCCGCTGAGGGCGTGCTGGCGGCCCGGTGGGTGGACTGGGCCACGGACTGGGGCGACGGGACGGAGGATACCGCGCCCGCCGTTTATGAGTCGTACAACGGTTACTACGACCTGACCCTGCCCTACTACGCCACCGACAGCCTGGGGTTTGTCACCCTCAAACGTTTTGCGCTGGAAGAAGGCGCGCTGTATACGGCGTTCAGCATGACGATGGACAGCCGCACCGGGGCTGTAACGCAGCTGTGGATCTCGGCCCCGCGGGAAGGGGACACGGCCCCGCCGGCCCCGGACGCGGACGCGCTGCGGGCCTTTGCCGCCCAGGCCGGGCTGGAAGCCCTGGGCGACTGGGCTGTGCCGGAAAACTGCCCCTACCCCAACGCATTGTACAGCCGCAACGGCGAAGCGTTGATCGCGGCGGCGGTAGCGCCCTACCGCTTCAACGGATGGAGCAGCGTCAGCGCGGCCGGGAACGCCGTATCCAGCGACCGCTGGGCGCTGAACCTGACGCTGCAGCCCTGCGCGCCGGAGGAACTGCCCCAGGCGACGCCCTGAACGCCGCCGCTTGCGCGGCAGCAAAGCGCAGAAACAAAGGAGATGGATGTATGAAACGCCCGTACTGTATGATGCTGGCTTTGGCGCTGGCCGCTTCACTGGCCGCCTGCGGCGGGCAGGGCGAAAGCGCCCCGTCCGCGACCGCCGCGCCGGAAGCGGTCGCCACGGCAGAGACCGCCCTGGCGGCAGAAACGCCCGCCGTGGCGGGGGAATTCTATGCCGTGCGTGGGGCAATGGGGTTCGACACCCTTTTCAATGCAGGGGATGTTTTGTACGAACTGCGCACCTGCGCGGGCAACAGTTCCTGCCTGCTGTGGAAGATCGACTGTGCTTCTGCCACCCGGCGGGTACTGTGCAGCGTGCCGGACTGCACCCATGACTCGGAATCCTGCCCGGCCTGGCTGCCGGGACGGCTTTGGGATTATATGGTCTTTGCGGCGGGGGACAAGGCCTACGTCTACAAGTACCGCACCAACTGGGATGACATGGACTGGGATACCTACTACCAGAACAACGTGGGACCCAGCCTGGATGACGAAGCGGCACGGGAGGGCATGACCCCGGAGGAATTTACGGAGTATCATCACAACGTTTTCCTTCAAAAAATACAGCCCGCCTGCCTGTATGCCGTGCGGCAGGACGGCAGTTCCCGGCAGTGCATCGAACTGTCGGAAAATCTGGATGGAACGGTCAATCTGGCCTGGTGCGACGGCGCCGCGCTGTACGGGAACGGCGGGGACGTGGACAATGCGGGATACCGTGTAGACCTTGCCAGCGGGCAGGTGACGAATTTTGAGATGCAGCCGTTGGAAACGATAGTGGGTGCCCAGGGCGGACGGCTGCTGACCGAACACATTGTGACGCAGGTGCCGCTGCCTGAGGCCGAAACCGAGCCGGATTTCTACCAGGCGGTCCTGCAAAACAGTGCGGTGGAAGTGTGCTGGCTGGACCCTGCGGCGGGCCAGCGGGAAAAAGTGCTCGAACTGGAGGGCAAGCTGTTTACGGAAAGCAGCGCTTTCTACGGCATGTCGGGCGGCAGGCTCTATTTTGAGGAGCGGGAGACCCAGCCGGGGGGCGGAAGCACCTGCAAGGCGCTGCGCGCCTTTGACCTGGCGGCCGGGCAGTGGCAGGATGTGCCTCAGCCGCAGCCCAATGGGAGCATGTGGCTGAACGGCGCCACTGTGGTGGGGCTGCCCGGCATTGCGGAACAGGCCGGGCGTTACCTGTGGTTTGAGGGGTACGAAAACGAGAAAATGAGTGTGCAGGTTTTGGACATGGATACCGGCACGCTCTATAAAACGCCCCTGACGCCCGAAATGGCGAGGAACCAGCAGGATCGGAGCCGGTTGCCTCTGACCGACGACGACCGCTTTTTGGTGTGTACCGAATGGGACGAGCCGTTTGAGTTCGAGTATGCGCTCATCGACGCCGAGGCCTTTTTACAGGGCAGCACCGACTACACGCCGGTGAAGCCGGTGGAGTGAGCGAAAACAACCGGGAAGGACTTTCCCCACGACCAAAGGAGAAACGCTATGAAACGCCCGTACTGTATGATGCTGGCTTTGGCGCTGGCCGCTTCACTGGCCGCCTGCGGCGGGCAGGGCGAAAGCGCCCCGTCCGCGACCGCCGCGCCGCAACCCGCCGCCACGGCCGAGACTGCCCCGGCGGAAGAAACGCCCGCCGTGGCGGGGGATTTTTACACTTTGACCAACGGCCCTTTCAATACGGGGGACGCCTGCTATGTGCTGGACTCCCATACAGGATACTGTCTGGTGACAAAGATCGACTACGCCGCTGCCGAACAGCGGGTGTTGTGCAGCGTGTCGGGCTGCACGCACGATTCCGACGCCTGTCCGGCCTATGTCCCGGGGTATGGGCAAAGCGCATTTTTGTTTACTGCGGGGGATACCGTATATGTTTACCACGGAGTGCCCGCCATGCGTTCCCAGGGCAGCTGGGAGGAATACTATGCCCAGTCGGTAGAGCCTCACCTGGAAGAGTGGCAGGCGTCCACCGGCATGACCGAGGAGGAACTGGTGGCTTTCTACCGGGGATTATATGCGGAACGATCCGCCCCGGCGGGACTGTATGTGATCGAGAGAAAGGGTGCCTCCCGACGGGATGTGACCTGTTCCCAGGATCTCACGAATATTGTTTTGGGCTGGTGCGACGGTATGGCGCTGTATGGGTATGACGGGGAACTGCTGTACGATGACGCGGCGACCGGTTACCGGGTGTCCCTGGCGGACGGCAGTGTGACCACCTTCCCGCTGCAGCCTTACGAGTGGGTCATGGGGGCGTGGGAAAACCGCCTGCTCACCTGCCGAGTCCTTACCGAAATGCCGCTTCCCGATCCGGCGGATAGTTGGGACGTCTACAGCGCTGTGCTGCAGAACGCTGTGGTGGAATACGACTGGCTGGACCCCGCCACCGGCGAGCGGAGCAAGATCCTGGAACGCCCCTACGATGGAAGCACCTATGGCAACGGCGATTTTTGCGGCGTGCAGGACGGCAAGTTCTGTTTTGAGGACCGCACCGTCTTGGAAAACGGCGGTTACCAGTGCAACGGCTATTATCTCTACGACCCCGCCACGGGCCGGCGGCAGGACCTGGTGCGCCCCCTGGAAAACGAGAGCATGCAGCTGTCGCCGGTGCTGACGGGGGCTCCGCCCGAGACTGCCGCTCTCCAGGGCCGCTATCTCTGGTTCCATGGGTCCTCCGGCAACTACGGCGGGGACGACCTGCTCTGGGCGCTGGACCGGCAGACCGGGGAACTGACCGCCGTCCAGCAGAAGATGGACAGCGCCCCCTGGCCCGTGCAGGTCCTGGCCCTGACCGACGACGGACGCTTCCTCGTCAATACCGCCGCCGAGGGCGCAGCCTACGCCCTCATCGACGCAGAGGCCTTCCTGCAGGGCAGCACCGATTACACACCTGTAAAAATGCTGGCCTGAGCGTTGTGAAATTGCACAAACTGTCCTTTGTGTAAAAACAACTGATGCTGGATTGCGCACGAATTTGATGAAACTTTATGCAAAAATCTTGAAAAAATCCTCATGGCGTGCTACCATAAGAAAGGTGTCAGAAATTTATATAAAGGAGAGTGTCCCCATGTCGATCAAAAATGAGTATCTGCTGGGCATCTACGAAGGTCTTGTTCAGCGTAACCCTGAGCAGAAAGAATTCCTGCAGGCGGTGGAAGAAGTCCTCGAAAGCCTGGAACCCGTCATCGCCGCCCATCCCGAGTATGAGAAGGCCGGCCTGATCGAGCGCATGGTCGAACCCGAGCGCGTGGTCATGTTCCGCGTGCCCTGGGTGGATGATAACGGCAAGGTGCAGGTCAACCGCGGCTACCGCGTCCAGTTCAACTCCGCCATCGGCCCCTACAAGGGCGGCCTGCGCTTCCACCCCAGCGTGAACCTGTCCATCATCAAGTTCCTGGGCTTTGAGCAGGTGTTCAAGAACAGCCTGACCGGCCTGCCCATGGGCGGCGGCAAGGGCGGCTGCGACTTTGACCCCCACGGCAAGTCCGACGCCGAGGTCATGCGCTTCTGCCAGAGCTTCATGACCGAACTGTACCGCCACATCGGCCCCGATACCGACGTGCCCGCCGGTGACATCGGCGTGGGCGGCCGCGAGATCGGCTACCTGTTCGGCGAGTACAAGCGCATCACCAACAGCTTTGTGGGCGTGCTGACCGGCAAGGGCATCCCCTACGGCGGCTCCCTGGCCCGCACCGAGGCCACCGGCTACGGCCTGTGCTACTTTACCGACGAGATGCTCAAGGCCAACGGCAAGAGCTTCCAGGGCGCGAAGGTCGTCATCTCCGGCTCCGGCAACGTGGCCATCTACGCCAACCAGAAGGCCACCCAGCTGGGCGGCAAGGTCATCGCCATGAGCGATTCCAACGGTTACATCGTGGACGAGAACGGCATCGACTACAAAGTCATGCAGGAGATCAAGGAGGTCAAGCGCGCCCGCATCAAGACCTACCTGGACTACGTGCCCACCGCCCAATACGTGGAGGGCAGCCAGGGCATCTGGAACGTCCCCTGCGACATCGCCCTGCCCTGCGCCACCCAGAACGAACTGCCGCTGGAAGGCGCGCAGGCGCTGGTGAAGAACGGCTGCTATGCGGTGGCCGAAGGCGCCAACATGCCCTCCACCCCGGAGGCCATCGCCTACCTGCAGGCCAACAACGTGCTGTTTGCGCCCGCCAAGGCGTCCAACGCGGGCGGCGTGGCCACCTCCGGCCTGGAGATGAGCCAGAACTCCCTGCGTCTGGGCTGGTCCTTCGAGGAAGTGGACGAGCGCCTGCACAACATCATGGTCAATATTTACAAGAACGCTGCGGCCGCCGCGGAAGAGTACGGCTGCAAGGGCAACCTGGTGGCCGGCGCCAACATCGCGGGCTTCCTGAAGGTCGCCAACGCCATGATGAGCCAGGGCATCGTCTGATCCCGCCTGCGCTGCAAAAGGGGCAAGACGCGCACGGCAATTGCCTGACGCTCGTGTTTAACGGGTTGTGGTGCCCGCATCGCGCTGCGCGCCTTGGGGCGCTTGCGCTCTGCGGCCGCTGCCCCTGCTTCGCCTTGCTGCATCCGCCGCAGGCGGCGCGCGGCTCCGCAGCCCTCTTTGAAATTCCCTTCGACAAAATTTTGCGGCAAACCGCGCACGCGGCCCGCAGGGCCTCGCACACTCTTGCCGCAAAATTTCCCTGTATGTGTCATCGCCATCGGCACATCTCCGGCCTAAGAGCCGGGCCTTGCGGCCCGGTTGGCCTCCGAAACGCGCCTGCGGGCGCAGTGTCCGCCGTCGGCGACGGGTTTTAAAATAAGTTTGCTGCATCTTAAAAAAGGCGGCTGCCTGTGGGATTTTTCCGCGGGCAGCCGCCTTTATTTTGTCTGTTATTCCTGCAAAAACTCCCGGATCTCCTTTTCCACGGCGGCCACTTCCTCCGCAAAGGCCCGGGCCGAAACCCGCAGCGCCCCGTGCCCCAGCACGATGACCTGCTCCGCGCCGTCGCTGCTCACCACCCGGGTGCGGCGTTCCTTCGCCAGTTCGTGGGTGGCCCGCTCGATGTACATGTCGGCGGTCTCGGCCTCGCGGGTGTAGACCACATATAGGTTGTGGTAGCGCTCCACCTCCCGTGCGCCGCCGCGGACTTTGTAAGCGTCGAACACCAGGATGGGGACGCACCGGCGGTACCCGGCGTAGTTGCACAGGATGTCCATCAGGCGGCGGCGCGCCGCGTCCAGGCTGCCCTCGGCCAGACGGCGCAGTTCGTCCCAGGCAAAGATCACGTTGTAGCCGTCCACCAGCAGGTAGTCCGGCCCCGTGGGCTGGGGCCGGGGCGGCGTGCGGGCGGGGACGGTGTGCAGGGCGGCGCGGGCCGCCTTCTGGGCGTCGGCGCCGTTCTCGCCCCGGCGGCGTATCTTGCCGTAGGTGCGCTCAAAGATCGCCAGCAGTTCCTTGTCCTGTTCCAGCGTGCCGCGGTAGGCTTCGGCCCGGCGGCGGCGCGCGCCCGCGTCCTCCTCCGGGGGCTGCCCGGCGGGGCTCAGGCGGCGGGTCAGGCCGCTGTCCACATGGGCGCGGGCGGGCACTTCGTCCCAGGGCACGGTATACCCGGCCCCGTGGGAACAAAAGACCGAATCCGCCGGGTTTTCCACGTCGGCGGCGGGGTCGTAGCCGCTGGCGGCTATAACGCTTTCGGCGTCATGGCAGGCGTCGTACCCGGCGGGCAGCACGTTCCAGCGCCCCAGGCCGTGGGTGTAGGCCGCCACCTCCCGGGCATAGCCCCGGGCCGTGGCCACCGGCAGGCGGCCGCGCAGGCGGGCGGTATCGCCCAGCGTTTCTGGCGCGTCAAAGGCGCCGCACATCCGCTGGACGTCGGCCATGGCGCGGCCCACAGCGCCGGCGGGCAGTTCCAGCGTAAAGTCGTACCAGGGTTCCAGCAGCTGCACGGCCCCCCGGGCAGCCGCCGTCCGCAGGCCCTGGCGCACGGCGCGGTAGGTGGCCTGACGGAAGTCGCCGCCCTCGGTGTGTTTCTGGTGGGCCCGCCCTGCCGCCAGCGTGATCTTCACATCGGTCAGCGGCGCGCCGGTGAGCACACCGGGGTGGGTGCGCTCGGCCAGGTGGGTCAGCACCAGCCGCTGCCAGTTTTCGGCCAGCGTGTCGGGCGGGCAGTCGGCGGCCAGCTGGACGCCGCTGCCCCGGGGGGCGGGTTCCAGCAGCAGGTGCACTTCGGCGTAGTGGCGCAGCGGCTCGTAATGGCCGATGCCCTCCACCGCGGTGGTGAGCGTCTCTTTGTAGAGGATGCCGCCCTCCGAAAAGCTCACCGCCAGCCCGAAGCGGCTCTGCAGGATGGACTGCAGGATCTCCAGCTGCACCTCGCCCATCAGCTGCACGTGGACTTCGGCCAGGTCGTCCCGCCAGGCCACATGCAGCTGGGGATCTTCGTCCTCCAGCGTCTGCAGGGCTTTCAGCAGGGTGTGGGGGTCGGCGCCGGGGCAGTCGGCCCGGTAGTTGAGCACCGGCTCCAGCAGCGGGGCTTCGGCATCGGCCTCTGCGCCCAGGCCCTGCCCGGGCCGGGTGCGGGCGGGGCCCGCCACCGCCACCACCATGCCGGGCACGGCGGCGTTCACCAGCCGGAACTTGCTGCCGTTGTACAGCCGCAGGGCATCGGCTTTCTCGCCGCCGGGCAGCACGGCTTTCACGGGCAGCGTACCGCCGGTGACTTTCAGCCAGGTCAGCCGGGTCCCGGCGTCGTCCTGGCTGATCTTGAACACCCGCGCGCCGAACTCCGGCCAGACCGGCGGCATGCGGGTCAGCGCCTGCAGGGCTTCCAGCAGGCGGTCCAGCCCCTCCAGCCGCAGCGCCGCGCCGAAAAAGCAGGGGAACACCTGCCGCCGGGCGATGGCCGCCGCCAGCGTGTTTGGCGCGGGCGCGCCGTTGGCCAGTACTTCCTCCATCAACGGTTCGCTGCACAGGGCCAGCGCTTCGGGGTCGGGTTCGCCGGTAAAATCCACGCAGCCGTCCCCGAACCGCCCCCGCAGTTCCCGCAGGCGCACCGCCGCGTCGGCCCCCGGCAGGTCCATCTTGTTCACGAACACAAAGGTGGGCACCCGGTAACGGGCCAGCAGCTTCCACAGGGTCTCGGTGTGGGCCTGCACGCCGTCGGTGCCGCTGATGACCAGTACCGCGTAGTCCAGCACCTGCAGCGCGCGCTCCGCCTCGGCGGAAAAGTCCACGTGGCCGGGGGTGTCCAGCAGCGTGATGCAGGTCTCCGGCCCGCTGCCGGCGGCGGGCAGCGTCAGCACGGCCTGCTTGGCAAAGATCGTGATGCCCCGCGCGCGTTCCTGGGCGTCGGTGTCCAGGAACGCGTCCCGGTGGTCCACCCGCCCCAGCCTGCGCAGCGCCCCCGCGCGGTAGAGCAGCCCCTCGGCCAGGGTGGTCTTGCCGCTGTCCACATGGGCCAGCAGCCCCGTGCAGATGTACTTGCGGGGCGTGGGCGTTTCCTGTTGTTTTGGCATTCGGTTTCCTCCCTGTATGGTCTGCGGCGCACAAAAACGCCGCGGGACCCGCCGCGGTATGGCAGCGCCTGCGGCGGGTCCGTGGTCTTGCAATGGGGGCGGCGCTCAGGGGCGCAGCAGTTCCGGCGGGATCAGGGCCGGGTCGAACATGACCTGGGAATGGTTGTCCAGGATCAGGTCCTTGCGGACCAGTTTGCCGGTGGCGCGCTCGGTCACCCGGCGGTAGATTTTGGATACGCGGTAATAGTCCGCGCCCTCCTTCTGGAAGTGGTGGCCCTCCTCCACGATCTCATACGTCCAGGGGAAGGGGCGCTCGCTGCGCAGCTGCACGCACAGTTCCTCCCCCTCGCACCAGGCCATCAGCTGCACGGTCTGGTCGGTATCGTTGCGGAAGCGGAAATCCACATAATTGTAGCAGACCGAGGTCCCGGCGCTGAAGGGAACGCGGGGCCCCTCGTCGGGGGCCAGCGCGTCGGAATGGCTGTGGAACTCGGTCACGGTCAGGGGGCTGTGGAGCACCAGCACGTGCAGCGCGTGGGAAAGGTTGCACAGCCCGCCGCCGATGTCCGCCGTCAGGTGGTTGCGCACGATGACGCGGCCCTCCCGGTAGCCCTTGCGGCGGGTGACCTTGCCCACCGTATGCCAGAAGGAGAATACCTCCCCCGGGCGCAGCAGCAGGCCGTTCATCCGGGCGGAAGCCAGCCGGATGTTCACGGCCTTGTTCAGCTGGTGTTCCAGGTTGACGCCGGGGGCTCGGCGGATCATGTGGACCTTGTGCTCGTACACCAGGTTCGGCAGCGGTTCCTGCCGGACCGTCCGGGCAAAGGGCGGCCGGGCGGCCAGGTCCCGCAGGTGGCGCAGCAGGATCTCCTTCTGTACGGCGATGGCGTAGCAGGCAGGGCTGATCTCACAGAACAGCTTGCGTTTGCGTTCAGGCATGAGGCGCGCCTCCTTCCTTGACGATGGGGCCCAGACGGTGGCGGCTGGGGCGGTCCAGCCGGTAGCACAGCAGCAGGAACTTTTCCACCCAGCGGCGTTTGCCGATCTTCCGTTCCCCTTCGCGGCGCAGGAACCGCACCAGGATGCTGGGGATGCCGCAGCGGTTGGCGCCGTAAATGTCGGTGAAGATCTGGTCCCCGATGACGATGGCCTGCTCTTTGGGGATCTGCAGCATCTCCAGCGCGCGCAGATACCCGGCGGGGGAGGGCTTGTCCGCCTCCGCCAGGTAGGGCGAATCGATATGGGCGAGGAAGCGCAGGATGCGTTCCTCACTGTTGTTGGAGAGCAGCAGCGTTTTCAGCCCGGCGCGGTGGATGCGGCGGAACAGTTCGTCCACCGCCGCGTTGGAGTCGGCGCCGTGCAGCACCAGCGTGTTGTCGATGTCCAGCAGCAGGCCCCGGTAGCCCAGCTGGTAGAGCTTTTCATAGTCCAGGGCAAAGACGCTGTCCACATATTCATAGGGGAAAAACAGGCGCAGCAGCATGGGCGGTCCTCCCGGTCAGGCGCGCAGAAATGCCAGGACCCGGTCGATCTGCGCGCCGAAGCCGGGGCCGAACTTTTCCTCAAAAAAGGCGCTGCCGATGGTGAAGGCCCAGGGGGCGGCCGCCTTGACCTCCGCCAGCCGGGCCATGCCGTCGATGCTGCCCGCCACGCAGACCGGGGCGCCCGCCTCGGCCACAAAGCGCCGGATCAGCGCGGTTTTGTCGCCGGTATAGCGGTAGCCCAGCAGGTCGAAGCCGTAAACGCCCCGGCAGGCCCGGGCCTGCCGCAGCATTTCGTCGGGGGTGCCCTCCAGCACCGAGGGGCGCCCGCGCACCCGCCCCACGAAGGGCAGGTAGCGCAGCCCGTGCTCCCGGCAGAAGGCGGCGATGGAATCAAAGAACAGCGTGCCCATCAGCAGGTCGCAGCCGCAGTCCGCCGCCAGCCGGGCGCCCTGCAGGCCCTCCTCCTCGGTGTAGGCCACCACCTCCAGCGCGGTCTTTTTGCCGCAGGCTTTCATGCGGCGGTACAAAGCGCGCATCTCCTCCGGCGGCAGGCCTTCCTCCTTCATGCCCCAGTACCCGGCGCCGCAGCCGCGGCAGGCTTCAAACACCGCGGGGGCGTCCGGTACCGTGCGGTCGTGGTGGGTCAGCATAACGATCAGGCGTGTCTGCGGTTCCATAGGCGGGAACACCTCGTTTCAAGCGCCATCTGCCGCCGGGGTGCCCGGCGGCCTCTGGTCCCATTATACTGCGCAGCCGGGGGGGGAGCGTCAACTTGGCGGGCGGCGGGGCAAAGCAAAAAAAATAATAATAATTCTTAAAAAAGCCCTTTACAAAGTAAAATAGTATGATATAATGGAGCCAGAGGTAAGGAA
>DHCMC07803__coassemble_503_pt1 | contig 103677 bp, 90 predicted proteins | sample DHCMC07803__metabat2_low_PE_051 | metagenome-assembled genome bin DHCMC07803 | reverse complement strand
ACAACATCCAGTGCAACGGCATCGGCCCCGGCTACATCGCCACCCCGCAGACCGCGCCGCTGCGTGAACTGCAGCCCGACGGCAGCCGTCATCCCTTCGACCAGTTCATCGTCTCCAAGACGCCGGCCGGCCGCTGGGGCGAGGCCAGCGACCTGGGCGGCCCTGCCGTGTTCCTGGCTTCCGAGGCTTCCGACTTCGTCAACGGCCTGATCCTCTACGTGGACGGCGGCATCCTGGCCTACATCGGCAAACAGCCCCAGTAATTTCTTTCCCCTGTAAAACAAAGCAAGACCCGGCGGCTGCCAGTTGGCAGCCGCCGGGGCTTTACTTTGCCGGAAAAGGCGCTTGCTTTAGGCCGGACACACGGCCCTGACGCCGCGCAGAGCGCCGCTTACAGCACAACGCCGTCCTTGAAGATGGAAATTTCGCGGAAGCCCTTGCGCTCGGCACAGGTCAGCTTGCCGCCGGCCACTTCCAGCACCAGTTTGTACAGGTCGGCGCCCGCCTCGTCCAGCGTGCGCGCGCCGTCCGCCACCACGCCGGCGTTGAAGTCGATCCAGTTTTTCTTCTTTTCGGCCAGCTGGCTGTTGGTGGCGATCTTCAGCGTGGGGGCCGGGGCGCCGAACGGCGTGCCGCGGCCGGTAGAGAAGAGGATCATGTGGGCCCCCGCGGCGGTGAGCGCCGTGGCCGAGACCAGGTCGTTGCCGGGGCCGTAGAGCATGTTGAGCCCCTTGGTCACCACAGGATCGCCGTAGCCGATCACGTCCATGATGGGGGCGCCACCGCCCTTCTGGACGCAGCCGCAGCTCTTGTCCTCCAGCGTGGTGATGCCGCCCTGTTTGTTGCCGGGGCTGGGGTTGTCGTAGACCACCTCGTTGTGGCTGATGAAGTATTCCTTGAAGCCGTTGATCATGCGCACAGCCTTGCCGAACACTTCCTCGTTCTGGCAGCGGTCCATCAGGAAACCCTCGGCGCCGAACATTTCGGGCACCTCGGTGAGCACGGTGGAGCCGCCCCGGGCGCAGAGCATATCGCTGAAGCGGCCGATGGTGGGGTTGGCGGTGATGCCGGAAAGCCCGTCGGAGCCGCCGCACTTCATGCCCACCACCAGTTCGCTGGCGGGGATGGGTTCGCGGCGGAACTGCCCGGCATAGGCGGCCAGTTCTTTGAGGATCTCGCGCCCGGCGGCCAGTTCGTCCTCCACATCCTGGCAGGTCAGGAACTTGACCCGGTCGTGGTCATAGTCGCCCAGTTCCTCGAGGAACTGCTCGTGGGTCAGGTTCTCGCACCCCAGGCTGAGCACCAGCACGGCGCCCGCGTTGGGGTGGCGCACCAGCGCCGCCAGCAGCTTGCGGGTCTGGGCATGGTCATGGCCGGTCTGGGAGCAGCCGAAGGGATGGGTGAAGGTGTACAGGCCGTCGATGGCGCCGGTGACCAGGTCCTGGTTGTCCCGCACCAGGGCCTTGGCGCAGTCGTTGACGCAGCCCACGGTGGGGATGATCCAGATCTCATTGCGGATGGCGGCCCGGCCGTCCCTGCGGCGGTAGCCCTGGAAGGTCTCGGGCTCCACCGGGGCCAGCGGGTGGACGTCGGGGTGGTAGCTGTACTCGATCTCGCCCGAAAGGTTGGTGTGCACGTTGTGGGTGTGCATCCAGGTACCGGGCACGGCGTCCGCCGTGGCGTGGCCGATGGGGAAACCGTACTTGACGACGTTCTCCCCTTTCCGGATGGGCGCGATGGCCATTTTATGGCCCTGGGGGATGTCCTCCACGGCGGTGACGGCGCCGCCGTCCACCGGCACGGCTACGCCTTTGGCGATGGGGTGCAGGGCGACGACCACGTTGTCCTTGGGGTTGATCTTGATGGCAAGCGGCATAGGGATACTCCTTTGCTGTGTATGGAATCGAAAAAGGGCCGGAGGGCGTCCTCCGGCCCCGCTTGGGGTTTGTCTGCTTACAGGCAGGAAGCGTAGGCGGCCAGCGCGCCCTGCTCGCGGATCATCGTCAGGTTCCTGACGGTGGCTTCCTCGAAACCGGGCACCCGGGTCAGGTCCTGGCCCCACATCTGCTCGTTGGTCATGACGGCGTGTACCAGCGCGGGGATCGCGTCGTCCTTGTGGGCGTTGTAGAACTCCAGCACCCAGCGGTCATCGCTGACGGTGTAGGTGTTGCCCTTGGCGCGCTTGCAGACCAGGCCGGCGTCGGTGAGTTCCTGCACGTCGTTGCTGTAGAAGGCAATGTAGGCGGCGAAGCTCATGGTCAGGCAGGCGGGCAGTTCGCCGTTCTTCCCGATGTATTCGAGGAAGGAGGGCATGTTGCGGGCGCGCCACTTGGAGGTAGAGTTCAGGGAAATGCTCATCAACTCATGGTTGACGAAGGGGTTGTTGAAGCGGTCCTGGACGGCGGCGGCAAACTTCTTGCAGTCCTCCTTGTCCAGCGGCAAGATGGGCACCACCTCGTCCAGCAGCATCTTGTTCATGTACTTCAGGATGGTATCGTCATGCATGCAGTCCCGCACGATGTCGAACCCGGCCAGATAGGCGCCCAGCACGAAGCCGGTGTGCGCGCCGTTGAGGATGCGCACCTTGCGCTTCTTGTAGGGGCTCATGTCGGGCGTGACAAAGACGTGGAATTCCAGCCCCGCCTTGCGGAAAGGCAGCACATCGTTGAGTTTGGGGTCGCCCTCGATGACCCAGACGCCGAACACTTCGCCCACGTCGGTCAGCGGGTCGGCATAGCCGTTCTTTTCTTCCAGTTCGGCCACTTCTTTGGGGTCACGGATGCGGCCGGGCACGATGCGGTCCACCAGGGAGCCGCAGAAGGTGCACTCCTCGTTGACGTACTTTTTGAAGCCGTCCTCCAGGCCCCACTGGTCGATGTACTGGTTGACGCACTTGAGCAGCTGTTTGCCGTTGTCGTCGATGAGTTCGCAGGCCAGCATCAGGATGCCCTTCTTGCCCGCCTGGTAGCGGTGGTAGAGCACCTGGGTCAGCTTGGCGGGGAAGCTGGACGGCGGGCAGTCGTCCTTCTGGCAGGCGGGGTCGTAGACGATGCCCGCCTCGGTGGTGTTGGAAACGATAATCTCCAGGTCGTCGCTGGCGGCGACGGCCATCATCTTCTCATAGTCCTCTTTTTCATAGGGGTTCAGGCAGCGGGACACGCTGGAGATCACGCGCTTGTCGTCCACCTTGCGGCCGTTCTCGCTGCCGCGCAGGTAGAGGGTGTACAGGCCGTCCTGCTCGTTGATCATCTTGGCCAGACCCGGCGCGATGGGCTGCACCAGGACGCACTTGCCGTTCCAGCCCGCCTTTTCGTTCGCCAGATCGAACCAGTAATCCACGAAAGCACGCAGGAAATTCCCCTCGCCAAACTGAAGGACCTTCTCCGGCGCATCCCGGAGGATGTACCCGTCATAGCCGGATTTTTTCAAAACTTCATAGTTCAAAGTTTCCATAAGCGTTCTCTCCTTAGCTTTTTACCGATGCGCGGGCGCAGCCGGCCCCCGCGTTCATTCTATGCCATCATTATAGATTTTCCCCTGTGGTTCGTCAAGGCAGTTTCCCACACGAAGAAACATATTTTGCGCGGATTCCCCGTTCTTTTTTCGTTTCCACATCTTGTACAAGAAAAGGGCAGTTTTTTTGGTTATTTTTTCTGTTTTCCCGCCATTTTTACCGCTTGTTGCCTCCCCTCCAATTATGTATAATAGTAGCAGAGTATGCGCTTTTCACGCGCATGGGCGGCGCAAAGTTTGTGCTCTGTTTCCGTCCGGCGCGCCCCGCATCCCGCAGACCCTGTCGATATTAAATGTAAGGAGCGTTTGTACATGAAAGCCTTTATGGACAAAAATTTTCTGCTGGAGACCCCTACCGCGCAGCATCTGTACCACGATTATTCGGCCGATCTGCCCATCGTGGACTACCACTGCCACATCCCCCCGCAGGAGATCTATGAGAACCGCCGCTTCGAGAACATCGCCCAGGTCTGGCTGGGCGGCCATCAGGTGCTGGCCGACGGTTCCGACTACTACTTCGGCGACCACTACAAGTGGCGTGTGATGCGCTCCAACGGCGTGCCCGAAGAATACATCACCGGCGATAAACCCGACCGCGAGCGCTTCCAGAAATTTGCCGAGGCGCTGGAAATGGCCATCGGCAACCCCATGTACACCTGGTGCCACCTGGAACTGAAGAAATACTTCGGCTACGAGGGCGTGCTCAACGGCGAGACCGCCCAGGAAGTCTGGGACCTGTGCAATGAGAAGCTGCAGAACGACCCCAACCTGACGGTGCGCGGCCTGCTGGCCCAGAGCAACGTGGCCATGGTGGGCACCACCGACGACCCCATCGACTCGCTGGAATGGCACAAGAAGATCCAGGCCGACCCCACCATCCAGATCACCGTGGCCCCCTCCTTCCGGCCCGACAAGGCGCTGAACATCCGCAAGCCCGGTTTTGCGGACTACATCCACAAGCTGGAGGACGTGGTGGGCCGCAAGTTCGCCTGCGTCAACTGCGTGGTGAAGGCGCTGGATGAGCGGCTGCAGTTCTTTGTGGAGATGGGGTGCCGCGCCTCCGACCACGGGCTGGACTACATCCCCTACGTGGAGACCGACGCCGACAAGGCCACCGCCGCCTTCAAAAAGGCCATGGCCGGCGAACCGCTGACCCGGGCCGAGGGCGACGCCTACGCCACCTACGTGCTGCTGGCCCTGGGCCGCCTGTACAAGAAGTACGATGTAGCGATGCAGCTGCACTACAGCTGCCTGCGCAACGTCAACGACACGATGTACAAAAAGCTGGGCCCCGACACCGGTTTCGACATGATCGCCGTGACCGACTGCAGCGCCACCATCAGCAGCCTGCTGAGCGACCTGACCGCCACCGGCGAATGCCCCAAGGTCATCCTGTACAGCCTGAACCCCTCCGACTTCGACATGCTGGGCACCCTGATGGGCGCCTTCCAGGGCGAGGAAGTGCCCGGCAAGATCCAGCTGGGCTCCGCCTGGTGGTTCTGCGACACCGACGACGGCATGTACCAGCAGATGAAAACGCTGGCCCGCCTGGGCCTGCTGGGCAACTTCATCGGCATGCTCACCGACAGCCGCAGCTTCCTGAGCTACACCCGCCACGAACTGTTCCGCCGCCTGATGTGCAACCTGATCGGCAACTGGGTGGAGAACGGCCAGTACCCCAACGACGAGAAGGCGCTGAAGAAGATCGTGGAAGGCATCAGCTACTACAACGCCAAGCGGTATTTCCGCCTGTAAGCCCGCAAGGGGCCAGACGGCGCGCAAAACAAAAAGTCCCCGGATGCCGGAGCCGCAGGCCCTGCATCCGGGGTTTTGCGTCCCGCGGGACGCCCATATCCGCAAAAAGGCGCAGGCCGCCGGACCTGCGCAGGGAGGTTTGCATCTTGAAAACGCTCTACATCATCGGCGGCCCTATGGGCGCCGGCAAGACCACGGTGTGCCAGGTGCTGAAAAAGACCCTGCCGGACAGCGTCTTTTTGGACGGGGACTGGTGCTGGGACGCCCACCCGTTCCAGGTAACAGAAGAAACGAAGCAGATGGTGCTGCGCAACATCCGCTTCGTGCTTGGCCAGTTTCTGCATTGTTCCGCTTACCGCAGCGTCGTTTTCTGCTGGGTCCTGCATGAGCAGGCCATCCTGGACGCCGTCCTGGGCGGGCTGGACCTGACGGGGTGCGCCGTCAAGAACATTTCCCTGCTCTGCAGCGAGGCGGAACTGCGCGCCCGGCTGCAGCGCGACGTGGAGTCCGGGCTGCGCACCGAAGACGTGATCGGGCGGAGCCTGGCGCGGCTTCCGGCCTATGCGGGGCTGCCCACCGTCAAGATCGACACCACCGGCAGGACCCCCGCGGAAGTCGCCGCGCAGATCGCCGCCCTGTGACCGCGGCGCCCCCTTACATCTTGTGATCGGCAAAGATGGGGTCGTCCTGCCACAGCACCGTGCGCCCCGCGGCCCGGCTCTTGTTCAGGTCGATGATGCGCTGGTTGCTGGAACCGCGGAACCGCAGGCTGATGTCGTATTTTTCCTGCACGAAGTCGCCGTCCACCAGCACGTCGATATACTGCAGCAGTTCGTCGGTCACTTCGCAGCGGCCGGGACCCGGCTGCAGGACTTCCCGCTCATAACTGTTGCCGGTGTAGCACCAGACCGTCTTGTGGGGGTACAGCACCTTCACGCTCTTTAAAAAAGGAAGCAGCGCCCGCTGGTTTTCCGGCTCCAGCGGTTCGCCGCCCAACAGCGACAGGCCGTTGATGTATTCCGGCGCCAGACTTTCCAGGATCTGGTTGCGGACCTCCCGGGTAAAGGGCTGGCCGTAGTGGAAGTCCCAGGCCACCGCGTTGAAACAGTTGGGGCAGTGCCGCCGGCAGCCCGAAACGAACAGGCTGGTGCGCACGCCCTCCCCGTTGGCGATATCACAATATTTGATCGTAGCATAATTCATGCCGTGTCCTACTCCTTTTTGCCGGGAGGCAGCCCTGTATCTTGTGGTCATTCTCCCTCTTCTCCCCAAAGGGTACCCCCAGTATAGCAGTTCCCGGGGCGTGCCGCAACCCCCGGCGCAGCCCGCCGTGGCGTATTTTTATCGCTGTAACGTTATTTTATGCACTTGTTCTCAAATTTACCAAAAATCCGGGCGTATTTTTGTCACTTCGGTTTTTGTTCGATGGAGCGACAAAAACGGAATATTTTGTTTGATTTTCACTTTTAACCACTATATCTTGTGGTTTTTTCTCTTGACTTTTTGCCGCCCGCGCGGTAAGATAAGTGTACTCGCAAAACGCTTATACGGCGCGAAATATTTCTATTCAATTATACGATTCGTTATAAATTTGCGGCACCGGTTCGACGAGGAGAAACCAGCATGAAGATCATCAAGCGCAACGGCAGCGAAGCCGTATTCGACATTACCAAGATCATAGCGGCTGTCACCAAAGCCAACAACGTGGTGGAGGAAAGCCAGCGCCTGACCAGCCAGCAGATCATCGCACTGGCCGACAAGGTGCAGACCGCCTGCATGGGCCGCGGCCACGCCATGAACGTGGAAGAGATCCAGGACATCGTGGAGGACGCCATCATGGCCACCGGCGCCTACGAGGTCGCCCGGCGGTACATCACCTACCGCTATGTGCAGAACCTCAAGCGCACCCACAACACCACCGACGACCGCATCCTGGCGCTCATCGAGTGCAACAACGAGGAAGTCAAGCAGGAGAACTCCAACAAGAACCCCACCGTCAACAGCGTGCAGCGCGACTATATGGCGGGCGAGGTCAGCAAGGACCTGACCATGCGCATGCTGCTGCCCCCGGAGGTCGTCAAGGCCCATGAGGAAGGCGTCATCCATTTCCATGACGCCGACTACTACGCCCAGCATATGCACAACTGCGACCTGGTCAACCTGGACGACATGCTGCAGAACGGCACCGTCATCAGCGGCACGCTGATCGAAAAGCCCCATTCCTTCTCCACCGCCTGCAACATCGCCACCCAGATCATCGCCCAGGTGGCGTCCAGCCAGTACGGCGGCCAGAGCATCAGCCTGACCCACCTGGCCCCCTTCGTGGACGTGAGCCGCAAGAAGATCCGCCGCGATGTGGAAGCCGAGATGAAGGAACTGGGGATCGACCCCGGCGAGCAGAAGCTGTCCGACATCGTGGAAGCCCGCCTGCGGGAAGAGATCAAGCGCGGCGTGCAGACCATCCAGTATCAGGTCGTCACCCTGATGACCACCAACGGGCAGGCCCCCTTCATCACGGTGTTCATGTACCTGGGCGAAGCCGGCGACAACCAGCGTCTGAAGGCCGACCTGGCCATCGTCATCGAGGAGATGCTGCGCCAGCGCTACCAGGGCGTCAAGAACGAAGCGGGCGTCTGGATCACCCCCGCCTTCCCCAAGCTGATCTATGTGCTGGAGGAGGACAACGTCCGCGAAGGCACCCCCTACTTCTACCTGACCAAGCTGGCCGCCAAGTGCACCGCCAAGCGCATGGTGCCCGACTATATCAGCGAAAAGAAGATGCGGGAATACAAGCTTTCCAAGGGCGAGACCGAGGGCCACGGCGACGTGTACACCTGCATGGGCTGCCGCAGCTTCCTGACCCCCGACCGTTCCGGCAACGGGTGGGACAACATTGCCAACGCAGGCAACTACGACGGCAAACCCAAGTATTACGGCCGCTTCAACCAGGGTGTGGTGACCATCAACCTGGTGGATGTGGCGCTTTCCAGCGGCGGCGACCTTGACAAGTTCTGGAAGATCTTCGACGAGCGCCTGGAGCTTTGCCACAAGGCGCTGATGTGCCGCCACAACCGCCTGAAGGGCACCCTGAGCGACGCCGCGCCCATCCTGTGGCAGTACGGCGCGCTGGCCCGCCTGAAGAAAGGCGAGCCCATCGACAAGCTGCTGTACGGCGGGTACTCCACCATCAGCCTGGGCTACGCGGGCCTGTACGAGTGCTGCAAGTATATGACCGGCCGCAGCCACACCGACCCGGTCGCCAAGCCCTTCGCCCTGCAGGTCATGCAGCACATGAACGACGCCTGCCAGGCCTGGAAGAAGCAGCACGACATCGACTTCAGCCTCTACGGTACCCCGCTGGAGTCCACCACCTACAAGTTCGCCAAGTGCCTGCAGAAGCGCTTCGGCATTATCCCCGGCATCACGGACAAGAACTATATCACCAACTCCTACCACGTCCATGTGGCCGAGCAGATCGACGCCTTCACCAAGCTCAAGTTCGAGAGCGAGTTCCAGAAACTCAGCCCCGGCGGCGCCATCAGCTATGTGGAAGTGCCCAACATGCAGGACAATCTGGAAGCGGTCATCAAGGTCATGCAGTTCATCTACGAGAACATCATGTACGCCGAACTGAACACCAAGAGCGACTACTGCCAGGTCTGCGGTTACGACGGCGAGATCAGCATCGTCGAGGAGGACGGCAAGCTGGTCTGGGAGTGCCCCAAATGCCACAACCGCGACCAGAACAAGCTGAACGTAGCCCGCCGTACCTGCGGCTACATCGGCACCCAGTTCTGGAACCAGGGCCGCACCCAGGAGATCAAGGACCGCGTGCTGCACCTGTGATCGGACGCTGACAAAGCAAACCAGGCTGACCATGATGGTCAGCCTGGTTTGTTTTGCCGGGCGCCTGCCCTTTCTTTACCAGGAAAGCCCGCGGGGATCCCCGCAAAAGCGCGCGTTGTGCGGTTTTGGGGAACAGGCGCGCCGGGGGGCCATCCCCTGCTCTGGCGCGCCAGGCCCCGCAAAGCACGGCGCGTCCCGGTGGCAAAAACGGTCACGCCTGCTTTTTCCTGACCGGGAGCCAGACTTCGTAGGCGGTATGCTGCGGGTCAGGCTCGAAGTAGACCTCCAGATCCGGCCCGCAGGCAAACTCATAGCCGGAAGCCGGGAGCCACTCCGTCACGATGCGCCGTTCCAGTTCCTGAATGGACTTCCCCGTGCCCTCGCCCGGAAAGACCGCCCATGTGCAGCCCGGAACGGTGTATTCCTCGAGGGTATTGCCGGTCCCGGCAGAAGAGGCCACCGCGATGTAGTACCGCCACGTTTCCTCATCGCTGCAGGCGCTCACGCCCAAAACGCCCCGCGGCGTGCCGTCCATCAGCGCCAGGATCTTTTCGAGGGTGCCGTCCTGTACCGCCCCCTGCCACATGCGCGGCACTTCCAGGAAGTTCTGTTCGATCTCCTTACTCAGCGGGAACGACTTGCCGACGATGCGGAACGCCGCCCTGGTTTCGATCCGATACTCCATTTCTTCCACTCCTTTGACGGTTATTCTGATCGTAATGGGCGGGAACGATTTGACCGCCGCCCCCTCGTTCTTCACCGACGAAGGATTTACGCCATGGACAGACTGGAACGCCCGGTTGAACGCCGTAGGCGAAGCGTACCCGTACTTTGCCGCGACGTCGATGATTTTTGCGCCGCCGCCCTGCAGGTCAACGGCGGCAAGCGACATCTTCCTTCGGCGGATGTATACCGACAAGGGCATCCCGGCTATATACGCGAACATCCTTTGAAAATGGTACGCGGAGCAGCAGGCGATCTGCCCGAGTTTTTCGTACTCGATCTCGCCCGTCAGGTTTTCTTCTATATAGCGGACCGCCTCGTTGAGCCGTTCTACCCAATCCATCTTCGTTCCCCCTGTTACAGTTTTATTGTATCAGCCGGCAAAGGCAAAGTCCTCTCTTTTCCTGCACAAAAAAGAGAGCGCAAAAAGCGGGGTTCCGGCTTTCCCCGGGCGCATTTCCGCCCGCACCTTGCGCACGGCAGAGAAAAAGCGGGCAGGAAGGCTCCCCCTCCTGCCCGCGCTCCGTCATGGTTGCCGCTTTTTCTTTCGTTTTTTCATCGTTCCGGCGGGACGTCAGTCCGCAGTTTCACGGCGGCGCACCAGTTCAAGGCCTTCCTTGCCGGTGATCTGCTCCGGCTCCAGGGCCAGTATGCAGAAGGCAGGCCACTCCCGCGCGATCTCCGCTTCCCGGTCTTTTTCCGGCACATGGGGCGCATACCGCAGCGCCAGTTTTTCGATGGCCGCGCGCTTTTCTTCGTCACTTTCCACCACCCGCACCCGGCCGAACACGATCACACTGCGGTAGGCCGTGGTGAAGGCTTCGGGCAGGACCTCGTCCCGGTCGATGACACAGAAGGACGCCCGGGGCTCCCGGACGATGGCGTCGACCTTATGGCCGCTCCCGGCGCTGTGGAAATAAACCGTCTGCCCGTCGTACACATAACTCAGCGGCACGGCGTAAGGGTAGCCCCCGTCCCCGGCCACCGCCAGCACGCCGGACGTGCCGCGCCGCAGGATCTCTGCGCAGGCACCGGGGCTGAGCTGCTGCTTTTTGCGGCGCATCGCACGAAACATGGCCTTTACCTCCCTGCCGATGGGCACTGTTTTACCGGGTCTTCAATATTTTGCGCAGCGGCACCGTGACCGCCGTGGCCACCGCCCCGCAGACTGCCGTTTCGATCAGGCCCTGCAGCCCCACCATGGAGGCCGCCAGCGCCACCGGGTTGGAAACGCCGAAAGTCGTGATCAGATTCTGGATCTGCTCCATATTATAAAAGAACAGCAGCAGGCAGCCCATGAAAAAGACGGTGTTCAGGATCGGGGCGCTGAGCGCGCCGATCAGGCAGGCCGTTTTGGGGCGGGCAGGCAGCAGACGCTCCGCAGCCCGGAACAACAGCGCGCAGCACAGCCCGCAGGCCACCCGGGTACCCACGCAGGTCAGGAAGCAGAGCACCGGATTGTACTGGAAGGCAAAGGCCGTCAGCCCGCCGGTCCCGTTGACCGCATTGCCAAAGCTGGTCATGCCGAATACAAACCCCATCCAGGCGCCCCCCGTGGGGCCGCTCAGCATAGCGCCGATGGCCACCGGCACCGTGAGCAGGCTCATGGTCAGCGGCCCCACGCGCAGGTAGCCCAGGGGCGTGGCGGCCATGACCAGGACCACGGCCGTGAGCAGTGCAAGTTGGGTAAGCGTCCGCACTTTGGGCGTCTTACGGCGATCGTTCGTGTTTTTCATATTCAATTTCCTCCTGCTGCCGTCTCCTACACATCGGGAGTACAGCGCAAATGTACAGGGTTGGCCCTGTCAAGCACAGTATAACGCAAAACCGGCCGCGTTACAAGCGGCCGGCAGAAAAGGAACGTCCTTTTTGCAATTTTTCTTACAGTTCGCCCGCCCGCAGCAGGTCGCGTACTTCGAACAGGTCGCGGCAGCAGCGGGTGTACAGGCTGCGGATCTCCGCATCCGGCTGGGCCATATCGGGCACCATGACCGTCACGGCCCCGGCCGCATGGCCGGCGCGCACACCGTTGAAGCTGTCCTCCAGCACCAGGCAGTTGCGGATATCCAGCCCCAGGCGGCGGGCCGCTTCCAGAAAAATGTCGGGCGCCGGTTTGCTGTTTTTGACGTCGGCGCCGCAGACCACATCATGGAAATACCGGGCCGTGCCCGTGGTCTGCAGGTTCTGCTGGATCATGCTGCGCGGGCTGGAACTGGCCACGATCCGCGGGATGCCGCGTTCTTCCAGCAGGCCCAGCAGTTCCTTGAGCCCCGGTTTGCAGGGCACGCCCTGCGCGAACCGCTCGCCGCCGATCTGCCAGATCTTGTCCAGCATCTTCTGGGGGTCCACCTGGGGGAAATACCGCCCGATATGCGCCCGCAGCTTTTCCCCGGCCAGCCCCCGCCCCCCGGCATAGAACGCCGCCGTATCCTCCGGCATGGGGATGCCCAGCGCCTGGCAGGTGGGCTCCCACAGGGTATCCCACAGGCGCTCCGTGTCAAACATCAGGCCGTCCATATCAAAAATCACACCTTGGATCATAGGGGTGCCGCCTTTCTCTTTTGTATTTCCCTGTTCATTGTAGCGCATTTTGCACGGCGCCGCAACCGGCGAAGCGGAATTTTCCCGCCGGGACCTGCGCCTGCACGGCGCATTTTCCCGCGCGGCGCCGCATTTGGGGCTTGTTTTTACCACTTTACAGCGCTATAATGGAGGAAACTGCTCCGGGTTGCTGTGCGGCGGCCCGTCTGCGGCCTTTGAGTTCAAAACAGGGAGAGTGTACAATCATGTTGAACATCCAGATCACAAAAACAACGGCCCCCAAGGCCCGCCCGCAGGACGAGAGCAAGCTGGGGTTCGGGCAGATCTTCAGCGACCATATGTTCCTGATGGACTATACCGCCGGGGAAGGCTGGCACGACCCGCGGATCGTCCCCTACGGCCCCTGGCAGATGGACCCCGCCACCACGGTGTTCCACTACGCCCAGGAGATCTTCGAGGGCATGAAAGCCTACCGCACGGCGGAGGGTAAGATCCAGCTGTTCCGCCCCGACTGCAACGCCAACCGCTTCAACGATTCGGCGGACCGCCTGGGCATGCCCGCCATCCCGCCGGAGGACTTCGTCCAGGCCGTCAAGGCGCTGGTGGACGTGGACCGCGACTGGGTCCCCCACTCCGACGGCGCTTCGCTGTATATCCGCCCCTTCGCCATCGCCACCGACATCGGCCTGGGCGTGCACGCCTCCAAGCACTACCGCTTCGCCATCATCTGCTCCCCCTCCGGCGCTTACTATGCCGAGGGCCTGGACCCCGTGCGCATCTACGTGGAAGATGAATACATCCGCGCCGCGCCGGGCCTGACCGGCTTCACCAAGTGCGGCGGCAACTACGCCGCCTCCATCAAGGCCGGGGAACTGGCCGAGGAACGCGGCTTCAGCCAGGTGCTGTGGCTGGACGGCGTGGAGAAGAAGTACGTCGAGGAAGTGGGCTCCATGAACATCATGTTCAAGATCGACGGCAAGATCTACACCGCCCCCTGCACCGGCACCGTACTGCCCGGCGTAACCCGCCGTTCCATCATTGAACTGCTGCGGGACTGGGGGTACGAGGTCGTCGAGGGCAAGCTGGCCATCGCCGACGTGATGAAGGCTGCCGACGAAGGCAAACTGGAAGAAGTTTTCGGCACCGGCACGGCCGCCGTGGTTTCCCCCGTCAAGGAACTGGACTGGGAAGGCAAGGTCGCCTACATCGGCGGCGGCAAGATCGGCCCCCTGACCCAGAAACTCTACGACACACTGACCGGCATCCAGTGGGGCAAGCTGCCCGATACCAAGGGCTGGATCGTCCCGGTTGACCCGCAGTAAACCGCCCTGGAACGTCTCCGCCCGGATTTTTATGCATGATGCATAAAAATCCGGGCGGTTTTTATTGCATGTTGTACACGTCCGCCTCTTGTAAATCGCGCTCGAATGATGTAACATAAAGGTACAGAAAGCGATGGCGCTTTGGAACGGTCAGACTCCGTGCCAAAGCGTTTTTTGATACCGCTTTCTGCCAAAGAGGAAGAATACCAGAGCGCCCTGCCGCCGCACTGGCGAAGGGGCATCCACTTGTAGAGGGGTGGGTTTTCATTCACAGGGAGGAACGGCAAGACGTTCTGTTTTTCTCCTTCTTTTTTGAAACGGGGCGGGGCAGTGGCCGCCCCGTTTTATTTTTTTCGCCCCGCAGCGGCGGATTGCAAAAACACCCCGGATGCGCTACAATAGAGCCAACGGCCAGCCCTGCAAGGGGCCGGTACGCTGCCGGGCGCTGCCTTTGCAGGGCCTTTCCGGCCGGAAAGGCCGCAGATCCGTATACAAGGAGGTTTTTCCCATGTCGAAAGCTGTTATCTTTTTTGCCCAGGGCCTGGAAGAGTGCGAGGGCCTGCTGTGTGTAGACCTGCTGCGCCGGGCCGGTGTGGAGGTGACTGTCGCCGCCGTAGGCGGGCAGCGGGCCATCGTCAGTTCCCACAAGGTCCGCATCGAGTCCGACGCCCTGGCGGAAGAACTGGACTACGCCGCCTTTGACGCCTGCATCCTGCCGGGCGGCCTGCCGGGCGTGGACAACCTGAAAGCCGACGCCACCGTGCGCCGGGTCTGCTGCGAGTTCGCCGCACAGGGCAAGATCGTGGCGGCCATCTGCGCCGCCCCCACCGCGCTGGCGGCTTTCGGCGTGCTGAACGGCAAAAAGGCCACCGTATACCCCGGCATGGACGCCGCGCTCACCGAGGGCGGCTGCACCTACACCGGGCTGCCGCTGACCATCGACGGCAACCTCGTCACCGGCGAAGCGCTGGGGGCCGCCATCCCCTTTGCGCTGGCGCTGGCCCGCATCCTGGCCGGCGGCGAGACGTCCGACCGTGTGCGCAAGGCCATCGTCTACCAGTAAGCCGCACAAAAAACCTGCCCGGCAGCACGCCGGGCAGGTTTTTTGCGCATTCTGCGGCTTATTTGCGGTCGTGCTGCAATTCCAGCCAGGCCAGATCGCCGCGCTCCAGCCCATGGATCAGGACTTCGGCAGTGGCAATGTTGGTCGCCATCGGAATGGTGTGCATATCGCACAACCGCAGCAGCGTCACGTCGTTGGGTTCGCCGGGCTTGGCTCCCACCGGGTCGCGGAAGAACAGCAGCATATCCACCTCGCCGCAGGCGATCATGGCGGCGATCTGCTCGGCGCCGCCGCGCCCGCCCGGGTACAGGCAGCGCACCGGCAGGCCGGTAGCGTCGCGTACGACCTTGCCGGTCACACTGGTGGCGACCAGTTCATTTTCCGACAGGATCCGCACATAGGCCGTGCAAAACTGCGCCATCAGTTCCTTGCGGGAATCATGGGCGATCAAAGCGATCCTCATTACGGTTTCTCCCCTCTATGAAGCTCCCTGTTCGGAGCTGCGCAAAACTATCCTTTATATGATAAGCTACTTTGGCATAAAATGCAAGGCCCTGCCCGGAAAACACGCCAAAAGAGGCTGTTCTCCCCTCTTTTTTCTTGTCGTTTTTACCAAAAGGCTTCCGCAAACTTTGGCAAAACCGCGCGCAGCCTCCATGCTATAATAAAGAAAATCACCGGGGCGCAACCGGGCGCCCTGCGAAAAGGAGGCTCCTGTTATGAAGAGATCTGCCCAGACGATCATTCGTCCCGACGCATGCTATACCATTGCCGCTGCCAATGGCCGTGTGCTGGAAGTGGCTGATTTCAACACCGAAAACGGCGCTTCGATCCGTTTGTGGAGTTACGAAGGCCAGCCCTGGCAGCAATGGCAGTTCGAGGAATCGGGCGAAGGCGAATACCGCATCAAAAACCGCTTTACCGGCAAGGTGATGGACCTGGCCATGTCCGGCGTAGCCAACGGCACCTGGGTCCACCAGTGGAGCCGCACCTCCGGCGCCGCCCAGCGCTGGCAGATCGTGGAAGCCGGCCACGGCAAGGTCAAGCTGCGCAACGTACTGGCCGACAAAGTGCTGGATCTGGTGGGCATGCGGGTGGAAAACGGCGCCCAGGCCCAGATCTGGCAGGATGTTTCGGGCGAGAACCAGCTCTGGCGGCTGGAGCCGGTCCCCGACCGCCTGCTGGAAAAGCCCCTGGAGGCCCCACCCGCGCCGGCGCCTTCCAAGGCGAAGCGCACCGCCAAAACCACCCGCACCCAGACGGGCAAAAAGGCCAGCGGCAAATCCGCCCGCCGGGCCAGCAAGAACAAATAATTCCGCTGCCGGGCGGCGGGCTGTGCGCCGGATCATGGCATCCGGGGCGGCCCGCCGCTCTTTTGCGCTTGCGGGGCCGGGGAAAGCCTGTTATAATGGAAAGAACAGTGAAATGAAGGGAAGGCAGTACAAAGGCTATGCAGTTTACCGAACTTACCAATGTAGCGCCCGAGATCCTGCGCGCCACGCAGGCCATGGGCTTTACCGATATGACCGAGATCCAGGAAAAGGCCATCCCCCTGATGCTGGCGGGGCATGATATGATCGCCAAGGCCCCCACCGGCACCGGCAAGACGGTGGCCTTCGGCATCCCGCTGCTGAGCAAAGTGGACCCGAAACGCCTCAAACCCCAGGCCGTAGTGCTCAGCCCCACGCGGGAACTGGCCCAGCAGATCGCGCAGGACCTGCGCAACCTGGCCCAGTTCCTGCCCGAGATCAAGATCGTCTGCGTCTACGGCGGCGCCGGGATGGACAAGCAGCAGCGCCAGCTGAAAGCCGGGTGCCAGATCGTAGTGGCCACGCCGGGCCGCCTGATGGACCACTACCGCCACCGGGCCATCGACGTGTCCGAGGTGGAGACCGTGGTGCTGGACGAAGCCGACGAGATGCTGAACATGGGCTTTTACAAGGATGTGCGGCACATCATCGACCTGATGAAGCACCGCAAAAGCCTTTCGATGTTCTCCGCCACCATCAGCCGGGAAGTGCTGGACATCGGCTGGCTGTACCAGCACAACGCCGCCGAGGTCAGCGTGCAGCCCGTGGAGGATTCCAGCCCCAAGATCGCCCAGTACAAGCTGCTGACCACCGGCCGGGACAAGCTGGCCGACGCCGCCCAGCTCATCATCTCGGAAGGGTACAAGCGGGTGATGATCTTCTGCAACACCAAGTACAACACCGGCATGCTGGCCAACCAGCTGGCCCGGCTGAACTTCAACGTGGACTGTCTGCACGGGGATCTCTCCCAGGCGGAGCGCAACCGCATCATGACCCGCTTCAAGGCCGGGGAGATCGCGGTGCTGGTGGCCACCGACGTGGCGGCCCGCGGCATCGACGTGTCCGACGTGGACGCCGTCATCAACTACGACGTGCCCGAGGAGAACGAGCACTACACCCACCGCATCGGCCGCACCGGCCGCGCCCGCAAGGAGGGCGCCAGCTACCTGTTCTACACCAAAGAAGAACAGAAGCGGGTGGACCAGCTGCTGCGGCTGACCCGCAACCTGGACGACTGCAAGGCCGTCAAGTTCGATTTCAACCATGAAAAGCTCGTCGTGGAGGAGGCCAAACCCCAGGACCGCTTCCAGATCAAAGCCTATTTCTGATCCTTGCGCGCAAAAACCCGCGTTCTGGCCGCTGTCTGCGGCATGGGAACGCGGGTTTTGTGTGTTGTTACGGCGGCTTTACTTGCCCGCCGGCAGGGTAAAGACGAAGCGGCACCACTTGCCCTCTTCGCTTTCGGCGTGGATCTGCCCGCCCGAAAGGTTCACCAGGATCTTGCAGATGTGCAGCCCCAGGCCGCTGCCCCGGGTATTCATGCCGCGGGAGCGGTCCTCCTTGTAGAAGCGCTCGAAGACAAAGGGCAGCGCCTCCGGCGCGATGCCGGAGCCGGTATTCTCGATGCGGACCTCCACCATGCCGCCCTTTTTCTGGGCGGAGAAGGAGATGGCCCCGCCCTCCGGCGTGAACTTGATGGCGTTGTCCACGATGTTGTAGACCACCTGGTGGACAAAGTCCGGGTCGGCGCAGATCATCATGGGCGGCCCGCCCAGGCCCCGGATGTCGATGCGGCCATCCTCGATGCGCTGCTCGTCGCTGAGCACCACGTCGGTGACGGTCTTCCACAGATCGTAATTGCGGGCATGCACCGGCACCTCCCCGGCTTCCAGCTTGGTGATGTCCAGCATGTTCTGCACCAGCCGCGCCAGACGTCCCGTCTCCTGCGAAACGATGGTCAGGTAGTGCTGGTTTTCCTCCTGGGGGATCGTACCGTCCAGCATACCGTCGATGAAGCCCTTGATGGTGGTCATCGGCGTGCGCAGTTCGTGGGCGATGTTGCCCATGAACTGCCCGCGGGAATTGTCGATGGTTTGCAGCCGCGTGGCCATGTTGTTGAAGGTCGTGGCAAAGTCAGCCAGTTCCACGCAGCCGTCCACCGGGGCGCGGGCGGTGAAATCCCCGCTGCCCAGCTTGCGGGCGGCGTCGCTGATGGCCTCGATGGGGCCGGTGATCCGCCGGGCCAGCACCCAGCACAGCAGGCTGCACAGCAGCAGGATCGCCACCGCCGAGATGCCGAACATCACCAGCATGTCCATGATGTAGGACCCCAGGGCGTTCATGGGGCTGGCCGCAAAGAGGTAGCCCACCGTGCCGTTGATATCGATGCGCCGCCCGGCGGTATAGTATTTATCCGTATAGACGCCGTCCAGCGTGCCGGTGACGAACAGGTCGTCGCCCGCGTCCATCTGGTCCAGCATCTTCTGGGGGACCCGGCGGTCGGTGAAATCCGCGCCTTCGGTGTGCAGCAGCACGCTGCCGTCCTCCGCCGTGACGAACACCATCGCCCCGGAGGAGGTGTTGAACAGTTCATACCCCCTGCGGGCGCTCTGCGCGCGGTCGTCCCCCAGCGGTTCGGTCACGATATAGCCCGCCTCGGCAAAGCGCTCGGTCAGGGCGGCGGCGCCGTCCAGGATGGCCGTCAGCGCCGCGCGGCGCTCCCCCACAAAGTAGGCGGCCGAAAGCGCCGTCTGGATCGCACACATCACGCTGAGCCCCAGCACCAGCACCACCGCGATGGTGGAAAAAAATTCCCGGCTGATCGTATGGCGGCGGTTCATTCCTTGACCTCGAACTTATAGCCCACGCCCCAGACGGTCTTGAGGTTCCACTGGTCGGACGCCCCTTCCAGCTTTTCGCGCAGGCGTTTTACGTGCACGTCGATGGTGCGGGAATCGCCGTAGTACTCAAACCCCCACACCTCGTCCAGCAGCTGGTCGCGGGTATAGACGCGGTTGGGGTGGCCCGCCAGACAGGCCAGCAGTTCCAGTTCTTTGGGCGGGGCTTCCACCACCTTGCCCTTGACCTTGAGTTCGTAGCGGTTCATATCCAGGTGCAGGTTGTCGAAGTCATACACGCCCTTGTTGTCCTCCTTGGCGGAACGGCGCAGCACCGCCTTGATGCGTGCCGTGACCTCCTTGGCGTCGAACGGCTTGACGATGTAGTCGTCGGCGCCCAGTTCCAGGCCCAGCACCTTGTCGTAGGTCTCGCCCTTGGCGGTGAGCATGATGATGGGGGTGTTGTCTTTGGCACGGATCTTGCGGCAGACCTCCCAGCCGTCCATCACCGGCATCATTACGTCCAGCAGGACCAGGTCGGGGTGCAGCTTTTCAAATTCCGCCAGGGCGGCCTTGCCGTCGTTGGCCAGGGTGACGCTGTAGCCTTCCTTGACCAGATAGAGCCGCAGCAGTTCGCAGATATTTTTGTCGTCGTCCACGACGAGGATCTTTTCGTTTGCCATCAAAGGTTCCCTCCGTTCTGTGGGGCGCGCTACACCGGCCCCGTGTAGAATCTATTATACTGTATAATTGTGGACAAAAAAAGAAGGAACGGCGGTTTTCCTGCATTTTTCTTGCGCGGTGCGGCCCCGCCCCTCCGCCATGGCAAAAAACGGGAAGAGTTCTTCCCGAAGAAAATCCTCTTCCCGTTCATATTGATTAAGCGCCGCGTTTTTTCCCGCCGGGGGGTTCAGGCCAGGCGGTGGCGTTCGAGCCAGACCATCAGGGTGGGCTTCTGTGCCCGGATGCGCTTGGCGCGCACCACGAACACCACAATGGTCAGCAGCGTGAACACCGCCAGCCATACCGCCAGATACGCCAGACAGCCGCCGATGTCCTGCCCGCCGCAGATCGCGCGGCGGAACGCCGTGACGCTGTAGGTGAAGGGCACCCAGTCATGCAGATACGGCACGAAGGAGCCGGACAGTTCCAGCGGATAGGTGCCGACGGAACCCGCCAGCTGGACCACCATAAAGACCAGCATCAGGAAGCTGCCCACCTTGCCCATCAGGTTGGTGAAGAAATACATCACCGACATAAACGTGACCGAAGCCACGCAGGCCACCAGCAACGTCTGCCCCATGCGGGCCGGGTCAAAGCCGTTGAAGGCGTGCAGCGCCGCCACCATGACCAGCGCCTGCAGCACCGCGATGGCATACAGCACGCTGGCTTTGCTCAGCCACCAAGCGGTCCCGCTCTTGAGTTTGCCGTAATATTCGGTCAGCGGGTACATCAGGCTGAAGGCGATGCAGCCCACCCACAGAGCCACCGACATCATGTAGGGCGCCATGCCGTGCCCGTTGTTGGGCACCTGGGTCAGCTGGGTCTCCCGGGTATCCACCGGCGCGGCGAACATATCCGTCACCGCGTCGCCGGTGTTCGTATCACGGATCTGCTGCGCGCCGTCCGCCAGGCTGCTTTGCAGGGTATCGGCCCCCTCCTGCAACTGCTGGATGCCGTCGGCCAGTTCCCCGCTGCCGTCCGCCAGCTGGCGGGCGCCGTCCTGGATCTGGCCGGCGCCGTCAGTCAGCGCCGCGGCCCCCTCGTTCAGCGCCGGGCTGTTCCGGGTCAGTTCACCCGTGCCCTCCGCCAGTTGGGCCGTGCCGTCCTTGAGGTCCCGGGTGCCCTGCTGCAGACGGCTGATGCCGTCGGTCAGCGCCGGGATCTGGCCGCTCAGGCTGTCCATCCCGCTGCGCAGCGTGCCGCTGCCGCTGACCAGTTCACCCAGGCCGCCGTCCAACTGGGCCGCGCCCTGGCGCAGGACCGCTGTGCCCTGCTGCTGCAACGCCGCGCCGCCGCTGGCCGCCTGGGCGATGCCATCGGTGAGCAGCGGGGCCTGCTGGGCCAACTGGCTGGTGCCGCCCTCCAACTGGGTCAGGCCGTCGACCAGCGAGTCCATGCCCGCCGACACGGTCTGTGCGCCCGTGTTCAGGGCGGGCAGGCCGTTGCTCTGGTCCGTCAGGGTGGCGCTGCCCGCTGCCGCCTGCGCCACGCCCTGCGTATAAGCGCCAAGGCCGTTTTGCAGGTCGGCCGCACCCTGCTGCAGGGCCGCGAGCGACGCCGCCAGATCCCCGGCGCCTGCCGTGCTTTCGGCCCCGCGCAGCGTGCCTGCCGCCGCGGCCAGGGCCTCCGCAGCCTGCTGGCGGGCGGCGTCGGCGGTCTGGGCGTCCTGATAGTTCTGCTGCGCCGCAGCGGCCAGATCATTCGCCGCCTGGATCAGCGTGTTCAAGGCATCCGGGTCCCCGTCCCGGGCCGCCTGGCTGTTGTCCGCAATGGTCTGGGCCAGCGCGGACGGGTCCTGCGGGGCCACTGCCCCGGCCTGTACCGTCTGCACGGCCTGGTCCATCTGGACGGCCAGCGCCTCCAGCGCGGCCCCGTCCCCGGTCCCGGCAGCGCCGCCGAGCGCGGCAGCCAGGGCGTCCAGACCGTTTTTCAAGTTTGCGGCGCCGTCGTTCAAAGTTTGGGAATTTCCATTCAGCGCTTGCAGGCCGTCGTTCAGTGCCGCGGCCCCCTGCTGGGCGGTCTGCGCGCCCGCGGCCAGGCTCTGCGCGCCATGCTGCAACTGCTGCGCCCCCGCCAGGGTCTGGCTGGCCCCCGCTTCCAGCGCCGCCGCGGCATCCGGCAGGGCGGCGGTCTGGGACTGCAGTTCGTTCAACCCTTCGTTCAGGGTCTTCATGGTATCGTCCACCTGGGCCGCGCCGCCGGCCAGCGTGCTGCTGCCGTCCTTGGCCTGGGCCGCGCCGTCGGCCAGCCGTTTGGCGCCGTCGTTCAGCGCGCCGACGCCCTGCGTCAGCGCCGGGGCCGCCGCACCCAGCTGGTCCACGCCGTCCTTCACCTGAGCCGCGCCGTCATCCAGTTTCCGCGCGCCGTCATCCAGCTGCTGCACGCCCTGGGTGTACTGGGCCAGCCCTTCGGTCAGCGTTTCGCTGCCGCTGCGGAAGGTCAGGGTGCTGTCCGCCAAAAGCTGCAGGTTTTCCCGGATGGTGCTGTTGCCATCCGCCAGTTCGCCGGTGCCGTCCTTCAGTTCCCCGGCGCCGTCGGCCGCCTCCTGCATGCCGTCGCCCACTTCGCCCAGCTGGTCGAACATCGTTTCGGCGTAGGTCTTGGTCACCTCGGCGCGCACCCCGGCCTGGATCTCCTTCATGGCGCTCTCGCTCAATTTGGAGGCGATGTAGTTGGTGCCGGGGTTGGTCTCATAGTTCAGTTCCATCTTGCGGGGATGCGGGTCGGTCAGCGTTGCCGCATTGGCCGAAAAGTCCTGCGGGATGGTGATGACCATGTAATAGTCCCCCGCCGCAAGGCCCTGGGCCGCCGCGTCCGCGTCCGCCACATGGAAATCCAGCGAGGCGTCCTCCAGCAGGTTTTCCACCAGCTGGCCGCCCACGTCCAGGGTCTTGCCCTCATACTCCACCGGCTGGTCCTGGTTGACCAGCGCCACCGGCAGGTGTTCCACATTGCCGTAGGGGTCCCACATCGACCCCAGAAACAGCGTGGTGTAGATGGTGGGGATGACGATGACCGCCGCCACCACCAACAGCATCAGCTTGTTTTTGAACAGCTTCTTCCATTCGTTCTTCAGCATAGAACGAAACGTCACTTCCTTCCCTCTGTTCCCAGAGAAATATCAACACAGTGTAGCATATACAACTTTTTGTTGCTTTTTGCTCCAGTTCCCATTATACTAAGGGGGAACACGAAACTCAACCGACAGCTTTGCGTCTTGACGTTCATTAGTCGACACTCTGTTGCGCTGTGTCGAGTTGTCACAAATATTTTACAAAAGAAAGGACAATCTGTATGGAGAAGAAGCCGGACCGGCGCATCCCGCGCACCAGGGCCCAGCTGCGGCACGGCCTTGCCCTGCTGATGGAACAGAAAAGCGTGAAGGAAGTGACAGTAAAGGAACTGACCGACCTGGTGAACATCAACCGTTCGACCTTCTACCTGCACTACACCGACATTTACCATATGCTGGAAAGCATCGAGAACGAATTGTTCGAGGACATCCTGCGCACCATCCACGCCCACCCGGTCAGCCCCTTTAACGAGCGCAGCTTTCCCTTTATCGAGGATATCTTCGCCATCCTGTTCGAAAACCGGGAGATCTGCGCCGCCCTGCTGGGGCCGCACGGCGACATCACCTTCCTGAACCGCATCGAGGAGATGCTCTCCCGCTACTGCCTGAAAGCCCTGCAGGACGCCTACCCCAATCTGATGGACAACCTGAAATACAGCTACGCCTACTGCGTGGCGGGCTGCGTGGGGCTGATCAAGGACTGGCTTTCCCGCGGGTGCGAGGAAAGCCCCCAGCACATGGCCCAGCTCACCTTCCGTCTGGTGATGAACACGGTCCGCGACTCCTACCCGCACAGCTGACCGCCGCCCGGCAGGGGCAAAGCGAAAGAAAAGTGGGCGCCCCTCCCCCCGCCCGGCTTGCCCTTTGGCGCGCCGGTGTGTATAATAGTAGCAGCATACATGGGGATTTTTGCCGCTTTGGGCCGCGCCCGCCGGCATAAAACGCCGCCAAAAGCGCGCGGAAGCCAAACGCCCCAAAGCATGGATCAATAAAGGAGATGCACAGATACTATGAAATTAGGGATCATCGGCCTGCCCAACGTGGGCAAATCGACTTTGTTCAACGCCATCACCTCCACCCGCAATGCGCAGGCAGCCAACTATCCGTTCTGCACCATCGAGCCCAATTCCGGCATCGTCGCCGTGCCCGACGCGCGGCTGGACAAGCTGGCCGAGGTCTGGCAGACCGACAAAAAGACCCCCGCCATTGTGGAATTTGTGGACATCGCCGGGTTGGTCAAGGGCGCGTCCCACGGCGCGGGGCTGGGCAACAAGTTCCTGGGGCATATCCGGGAATGCGACGCGCTGGTACATGTGGTGCGCTGCTTTGACGACGACAACATCGTGCATGTGGTGGAGGACGTGAACAAGCCCGAGAACGTGGACCCCCTGCGGGACATCGACGCCATCGACCTGGAACTGATCCTGGCCGACCTGGAAGTGGTCAACAACCGCCTGGGCCGCCAGCAGAAGGCCGCCAAGACCGGCAACAAGAACGCGGCGGCGGAAGCCGCCTGGCTGGCGGAACTGGCCGCCCACCTGGAAGCCGAAAAGCCCGCCCGCACCTTTGCTTTTGACGAAGCGGACGACGCCCAGAAAACCGCCCGCCGGGAACTGGGCCTGCTCTCGGCCAAGCCGGTGATCTACGCCTGCAACGTGGGCGAGGACGACCTGCTCGGCGGGCTGGAGGGCAACCCCTACTTCCCGCTGGTCAAAGAGCGCGCCGAGGCGGAAGGCGCGCTGGCCCTGCCCATCTGCGCCAAGACCGAGGAGGACATTGCCGACGCCACGCCGGAGGAAAAGCATGCCTTCCTGCAGGAGATGGGCATCGCCTCCACCGGCCTGGACCAGCTGATCCAGGCCAGCTACGACCTGCTGGGGCTCATCAGCTTTTTGACCGACGGCAAAAAAGAGTGCCGCGCCTGGACCATCCGCAAGGGCACCAAGGCCCCCCAGGCGGCGGGCAAGATCCACAGCGACTTTGAGCGCGGCTTCATCCGGGCCCAGGTCATCGCCTACGACACGCTGGCCGAATGCAACTTCGACTATGCCGCCGTCAAAGCCAAAGGGCTGCAGCGTACCGAGGGCAAGGAATATGTCGTGCAGGACGGTGATGTGATCGAGTTCCTGTTCAACGTCTGATAGGAGGTCAACCATGATCTACGGCATTATGGGCGCCATGCCCGAGGAAGTCGACCAGCTCTGCGCCCGCCTGCAGGACGTGACCTGCGAGACCTACGCCGGGGTGGACTACCACCGCGGCACCCTGCACGGCCGGCCGGTGGTCGTCTGCTGCGCGGGCATGGGCAAGGCCAACGCAGCCAGCACCGTGCAGGTGCTGTGCACCAAATACGGCATCGGCCGCCTGATCTTCAGCGGCGTGGCCGGGAACATGACCGGCAAGATCGGTATCGGCGACGTCTGCGTGGGCGAAACGGTGTTCTACCATGACGCGGAGCTGGACATGCTGGCCCAGAGCGCGCCGTTCCTGACCGAATACCACGGCGACCCGGCGCTGGTGCAGGCCGCGCTGGACGCCTGCAGCGCCTGCGGCGTGAAAGCCATTGCCGGGCGCATCGCCACAGGCGACACCTTTGTGGGCGATTGTGCGACCAAAGCGGCCATCGCGGAGAAATGCCACCCCGACTGCGTGGAGATGGAGGGCGCCGCGGTCAGCCAGATCGCGGCCCGCAACGGCGTGCCCTGCGTGGTGCTGCGCGCCATGAGCGACAACGCCGACGAGAGCGGCTACGAGGTGCTGGTGGTCAAGGATTTCAGCATTGCGGAATACGTCCGCACCGCCACCGAGATCGTGGTCCGCATGATCGAAACCTTGTAAGTAACGGCAAAAGCCGGGGGCCTTCAAAGCCCCCGGCTTTCCTGTTGTTTTCGGTTCACAGTTCCGGCACGCTGTCCAGGTCCTCCACGTCCACCACGCGCACGCCGCGGGCCGTCAGGGCGGCGGCCAGCAATCCCTGGCCGTCGATCAGCCTGCGGGAAAAGCTGCCGTCGTAGATCTGTTTGACGCCGCAGGTGGGGCTGCGGGACTGCAGCACCGCCAGGTCGATGGCCTGCCCTTCGATCTGGCGCAGGGCCTTTTCCACCCCGGCGCGGAAGGCGGCGTCCACGTCCCGGCCGTTGCAGTCCACCGCCCGGCCGTCCCGCAGTTCCACGCAGGGCCGCGGTACGCCCAGCCCGCCCAGCACTTCGGGGCAGACAGGGATCACATGGTGCCCCTGCAGGCGGCGGATCAGCGCCTCGCTGCGGTTGTTTTTTCCGTTGTATTTACAGTTTTCGCCCAGCAGGCAGGCGCTGACCAGCACATTCATGCGGCGTTCGCTTCCTCTCGGTACAGATTCCTGCCCCGATTATACCAGCCCGCCGCCCGCCGCGCAAGCCCTGCCGTTCAGATGAACTCCCGCCAGGCGGCTTCGGCCTGAGCCTGCATGGTCCCCAGTTCCCGGCACAGTTTTTGCGCGCCGGGGCTGGCCGCCGGGTAGTCTTTCTCGGCCCGCTTGCAGTCCAGCACCCCCTGGCCGCTGCCCTCGGCCAGCATGGTGGCCAGGTTACGGGTGGATTTGTCCAGCATGGTGCGGGTGCGGATGCCCATGCTGACGCTCATGCGGGCTGCCGCGCTCTGGCCGTGGGCCTGGGCGCCGATGGCGTCCAGCGCGGTGTGGGCCGCCTGGTTGATGCGGCGGTATTCCCGCTTCTGGCGCATCATCTCGTCTTTCAGGCGCTGGTCATGGGTCAGGCCGATGAGCTCGTCCAGCGTGTTTTTGCCCATCTCGGTATTCTGCACGATCTCCTGCAGCATTTTTTCGTTATCGCTTTGCATCATAAAACCCCCTTGTGCACTTAGTATGTACACAAGGGGGCCGCTTTTATGCATCGTTTTACAGCCGCTGCTGCGCCAGGGAGAGCATCATTTCCCAGGAGGAAGTCTCGGCCCATTCGGCGCTGGCCACAGACACCGTGAAGGTCCCGCGGCGCGACAGCGAGATGCTGAACACCCGGCGCGCGCCCTCCAGCGCCTTGTTGATGGCCTCCGCCAGACGGGCGGCGGGCATGCCCACGGTGACGGCCGCAAAAAGGCCGTCCTCCAGCCGGGCCAGTACCGCGTGTTCCTGGTCGGTTCCCACGGCCAGCTGCAGGATGCCGGCCGCGCTGTTCAGGCAGCACTCGGCAGCTTCCCGCGACTCCCGGTTCCGCAGTTCCCAGTATTCATTGACGCGCAGCAGCACCGCCCCTACCGGGATGCCCCGGGACGCCTGCTTTTCGGCATAGCTGCGGTATTCCTCATGAATAAAACGGCTGTTGTACACGCCGGTCACATAGTCGCGGCGGATATCCTCCCGGTACTGGGCCAGCGCGCGGTCGTAGGAATTTTTGGCCCCCACCGTTGCGCGGCTGTCCTTGGGCATGGCCCGGTAGAGCACCAGCACGCAGGGGCGGCCGTCCACCCGGATGCCCTGGCTGATCTGCATCGTTTCCTGGCCGCCATGGCGTACCAGCTGCAGCCCGCGGCCCGCTTCATCCATGGGCGGGACAGGGGCGCTTTCCTCCTGCGGTTCCAACGTTGCCGGGTCCAGCCGTACCCCCCGGTACGGGTCAACGATATGAACCGCGTCGAACAGTTGCTCCAGGGCCGCCGCCTGCAGCGAAAGTTCTTCCTTCGTATACTCCAGCTTCATCTCGAACCCTCACTTGTGAAACATGGATTTTTTGCCCGGGGACCGGGCGGCTTTGTTGCATTTGTTGCATAATAATAGTACCACAAACCGACGGTTTTTTCCTATATTTCGGTTGCACAAAAAATCCCGGACCGCAGAGCGGAATACTGGGCGATGTTTACAAAGTCTGCTTTTTCTGCCGTTTCAGGGCAGGCTCCGTGCGGAAGTAACGCGCGGTCATCGTGCGGATCTCTTTGGCCAGGGCCGGGGTCAGCGCCTTGTCGTCGGCGCGCCACTGCCAGTTGCCCCGGGGGCTGCCGGGGGTATTCATGCGGGCTTCGGCCGGGGCTTCCAACCAGTCTGTCATGGGGATGACCGCCAGTGCCGCCGGGCTGGCCAGCACGCCGCGCAGCAGCCCGCGCAGCACGCCCTCCTCTTCTGTCAGGGCAAAGTATTCCTTTGCCTGTTTGCGGCCCGCGCCGCCCAGTTCATGGTAGTACCAGCCCGCCAGCGTGTTGTTGTCGTGGGTGCCGGGGTAGGCCACGCAGTTGCGCGGGTAGTTGTGGGGCAGATCCACGCTGTCCTGCCCGTTAAAGGCGAACTGCAGCACTTTCATGCCGGGGAAACCGCTCTCGGCCAGCAGTCTGCGGACCGAGGGGAACATCTCGCCCAGATCCTCGGCCACGATGGGCATATCCCCCAGCGACAGGCGCAGCGCGCGGAACAGGTCCATGCCGGGGCCCTGTTCCCAGCGGCCGTTGCGGGCCGTGGTCTCCCCCGCCGGGATAGCCCAGTAGGTATCGAAGCCGCGGAAGTGGTCGATGCGCAGGATGTCGTACACCGACAGCGCATGGCGCAGGCGGCGCACCCACCAGGCATACCCGGTCTTTTTGTGGTAGTCCCAGTCATAGATGGGGTTGCCCCAGAGCTGGCCGTCCACCGCAAAGTAATCCGGCGGGCAGCCCGCCACGCGGCGGGGGCGGCCGTCCTCATCGGTCTCGAACAGTTCGGGGCCCGCCCAGGCGTCGGCGGAATCCGGCGCCACATAGATGGGAATATCCCCCATAATGGAAACGCCCTTGGACGCCGCGTAGTTGTGCAGGGCCTCCCACTGGCGGTAGAATTCATACTGGACGAAGGCCCAGAACTCGATCTCGCGGGCGTGGTCGGCACGGAACCGGGCCAGGGCCGCGGGGTCGCGGCGGCGCAGTTCCCGCGGCCACTGCTGCCAGTCGATCATGCCGTTATCTTCCTTGATGGCCATGTACAGGCAGTAATCGGGCAGCCAGTCGGCGGAAAGGAACTGGAAACGGTACCAGTCGTCGGAATAGGGGGTCTCGTACCCGGGCAGCGGGCGGCGCTTGAGGAAGTTGGCGTACGCCTTGCGCAGCACCGCGAACCGGCGCTCATACAGCGTGCCGTAGTCCACCCGCGACGGGTCGCCGCCCCACTGGAGGAAGGCATAATCCTTGCGGCGCAGCAGGCCGTCCCGGGCCAGCAGGTCCAGGTCGATGAAGTAGGGGTTGCCCGCAAACACCGAACAGCTCTGGTAGGGGCTGTCCGCGTAGCCGGTGGGGCCGACGGGCAGGATCTGCCAGACGCTCTGCCCCGCCCGGGCCAGAAAATCCACAAAGCGGCGCGCGGGCGCCCCCAGGCTTCCGATGCCGTACCCGCCGGGCAGGCTGGAGATCGGCATCAAAATTCCACTGCATCGTTTCAGTTCCATGATCGTCCTCCGTTTCTGGCAGAGCGCCCCGCAGGGCGCAGGGGCCACGCCGCAGCCGCCTGCGGCGGTTTATTCTTCCGCTTCGGTCACGCCCAGGGCTTCCAGCGCGCTCCGGGTAAAGGCCCGGCGTTCCGCCGCAGTGCGTCCGTCGCTGTCCCGCAGGGATTCCTCGTTGGCGGCCAGCGCGTCGGCCTGGGCCTGGGTCATGCTCTCCCCGGGCAGGATGCCGGTGCCCGCCTGCTCCACCTGCATGGCGCCCAGCGCCGTAGCGTCCGACGCGGTATTCCAGGGTGTGATGACGCCCAGCGTCTCGGTCAGGGATTCCTCCCCTTCGCCGCTGCTGTACAGCCAGAGCACCGCGCTTTCGGCGGCTTTGCGGCCGGCCTCGTCGGCCCCGGCGCGGATCGTCAGCGTCCCGGCGTCGGCCAGGACGGGGTAGTTGAGCAAGCCGGTCAGGTTGTATTCTTCGGTGGAGAGGTCCTCTTCCGTCAGGTTGCATTTGAAGGGGATCAGCACCAGGCTCTGGCAGGCTTCCGCCCCGTAGGCGGAGAGCAGTTCGGTGAGGGTGGCGCGGCGGAACAGCGCCGTCTCATCCCCCTGGGCCATGTTATCCCACTCCAGCGCCACGGCGGCATACACGCCGTTCAGCGGGCCGGTCAGGGTCTCCTCGCTCCGTTCGCCGCCCGCCGCCAGCAGCGCCGGGGTGTAGCCCGCCGTGCGGTCCATGGGTTCGGCAAAAACGCCGGTGGCGTTCAGCGTATCGGGTTTGGCCTCGGGCAATGCGTAGTCGCTGCCGGAGAGCGTCACGGTGGCCGCGCCGGGTTCCGCCAGCCAGTCCTGCAGCGTTTCCACAAAATCGCTCCATTCCGCCCAGGAGGCGTTCTGCAGGGCCTGGGCGCCGCCTTCGCCCAGCAGGGCTTCCAGCATGGCGCCGTTGGCCCAGTAGCCGTACAGGCTGCGGCCCACCGGCAGCGCGGTGCCTTCGGTCACGCCGGCCCGGGCGGCGGCCGCCGCCAGCAGGGAATCGCTGTTGATGTCCAGCCCTTCCGTCAGGCCGCCGGGGGCGTGGTCCAGCGCCACCAGATCGGCCTGGGACGCATCCTCCAGCACGGTCAGTTCCACCCCCTGGACGGCGGCATAGTCCTCCAGCGCGGGCAGCAGGGCGTCGGATGCGTACACGCGCAGCGCCTGGGGCGCGGCTGCGGCCGCCGTTTCCACCGTGGCGGCCGGCCCGGCCGGGTGCCCCGCCCAGGGGGCGGCGCACCCGGCCAGCAGCAGCGCAGGCAGGGCCAGCGCCGCAAAACGGATCATTTTCTGCATAGGGCAAATTCCTTAACGTTCGGCAGTAAATTCGTACTGCCTTTTATTATATAAGATTTCGGTGTTTTTTTCCACACCTGTTTTGTGGTATAATGGGAAAAATCTGAAAAAAGAGGAGGTCCCGCTTCGCCGTGACCGAAAAACTGTACGAAAACGACTCTTACCTGCAAACCTTTACCGCCACCGTGCTGGCCTGCGCCCCGGCTCCCGGCGGCTACGCCGTGGTGCTGGACCGCACCGCTTTCTACCCCGAAGGCGGCGGCCAGCCCTGCGATACCGGCCGCCTGGGGGACGCCGCCGTGCGTGCGGTGCATACCGACGGCGAGACCGTCCTTCACACCACCGACGCCCCGCTGCCCGTGGGCGGCACGGTGGAGGGGAGCATCGACTGGCCTGCACGGCTGGACGCCATGCAGCAGCATACCGGCGAGCATATCCTGAGCGGCGCGCTGCACCGCCTGTACGGCGCGGAGAACGTGGGGTTCCACATCGGCTCCCCCTGGGTGCGGATGGACACCAGCATCCCGCTGACCGCCGCCCAGCTGGTCGAAGCCGAGGCCGAGGCCAACGCAGCCGTGCGGGCCGACACGCCGGTGCGCTGCTACCTGCCCGCCCCCGCGGAACTGGCCCGCACCGAATACCGCAGCAAAAAGGCGCTGGAAGGCCCTGTGCGGCTGGTGGAGGCGGGCGGCGACCGCTGCGCCTGCTGCGGCACCCATCTGGCCCGCACCGGGGAGGTGGGGCTGATCAAGATCCTCTCCTTCCAGCATTACAAGGGCGGCATGCGGCTGGCCGTAGCCTGCGGCCAGCGGGCCTATGAGGCCGTGGCCACCGGGTGGGCCGACGCCGAAGCCGCCGGACGGCTGCTTTCGGTGCCGGTGGGGCGGCTGGAGGAAGCGGTGGGACGTTTCCGCAGCGGAGAAAGCCAGCTCAAACAGCGGCTGGCGGCCCTGCAGAACACTTTGAGCGGCGCGCTGGCCGATGCGGCCGTGCCCGGGCAGCCTTTTGCCGCCCGCGTGGAGGGCGCCGACGGCGACGGTCTGCGGCGGATGGCCGCCGCCGTGGCGAACCGTACCGGCGCGCCCTGCTGCCTGCTGGCCCCCGGCGGGCAGGGGCTCGCCTATGCGCTGGCCGCCGCGCCGGACGGCGACGTGCGCCCCGCCTGCAAGGCGCTGAACGAGGCCTTCCGCGGCCGGGGCGGCGGCAAGGCGGGGTTCTGCCAGGGCAGCCTGGCGGACAGCGACCCTGCACGCGTGCTCGCCTTCCTTGCGGAACTACTATAAAGATCAGGAGTTTTATAAACCATGCGAATGCGATTCAAACCCTACGCGCGGCCGGAACTGCTGGCCTGCGACTTCCATGTACATGAGCCGTTGACCCACGCCGGACACTGGCGGGAGCTGTACGCCCGGCCCGGGCAGCCCTGGCACCTGGAACTGGGCTGCGGCAAGGGCGGGTTCCTGGCACAGATCGCCCCGGCCCACCCCGACGTCAATTACCTGGGCATCGACATCACCGACAAGGTGCTGATCCTGGCCAAGCGCAAGGTGGAAGCCGCCTACGCGGCCCGCCGGCTGCCGCCGGACAACGTGAAGATCGCCAGCCTGGACATTGAGCGGATGGGCAACGCCTTCTCCCCCGAGGACCGGGTGGCGCGCATCTACATCAATTTCTGCAACCCGTGGAGCAAAAACGCCGGGAGCAACAAGCACCGGCTGACCCACCCCCGCCAGCTGCTGCAATACCGCCGCCTGATGGACGAAGGCGCCGAGATCTGGTTCAAAACCGATGACGACGGCCTGTTCCGGGACAGCCTGCAGTATTTCCCGGCGGCGGGGTTCGGGATCACCTGGCAGACCTTCGACCTGCACGCCGACGAGCCGGACTGGAACCTGCGCACCGAGCACGAAGGCATGTTCAGCGAGCAGGGCATTCCCATCAAAGCGCTGATCGCCCGCAAAGGGCCGGACAGCGCCGTGACCTGGGTGGAGCCCAAGGACCTGGCCAGACAGCGGGAGGATGCCGATGCCTCCGTTTGAACTGGCGGCCCGCACCGTCTACTGGTTTTTCGTATATGGGCTGCTGGGCTGGTGCGCCGAGGTGATCTTCGCCGCCGTCAAGGAGCATCGGCTGGTGAACCGCGGGTTCCTGTGCGGGCCTATCTGCCCGATCTACGGTTTCGGCATGGTGGCGCTGCTGTATGCGGCGCGGGCGCTGGGCGCCCCGGGGCTGCCGCTCTCCGTGCCGGTGGTCTTTGTGGTGGGCGGCGTGCTGACCACCCTGCTTGAACTGGTGGCGGGCTGGGGGCTGTACCGGCTGTTCCGCATCCGCTGGTGGGACTACACCGGCATCCCCTTCAACCTGGGCGGGTATATCTGCCCGCAGTTCTCGCTGCTGTGGGGGCTGGGCAGTGTGGTGATGGTCAAGGGCCTGCACCCGCTGCTGGCCCGCCTGGGGGACCGCATCCCGCTGCAGGCGCTGCTGCCGCTGGACCTTATTTTGCTGCTGGTCTTTGCGGTGGACACCGCCGCTTCGGCCGCCGCAGCCGCCGGGCTGGACCGCAAACTGAAAGAGATCGACGAACTGCGCGCACGGCTGCGCCGTACCAGCGACCGCCTGACCGAACTGCTGGGCACCGGCGCCATGACCGCCGACACCCTGCTGGACGAACAGAAACTGCAGCTGGCGCTGGCCCGGATGGAACGGCGCGACGACGCGGAAGCCCTGCGTGAAGAACTGACCACCCACGCAGCGGCCCTGCGCGCACGGCTGCGGGAGATGGATCTGGACCGCTTCGGCGCCCGCCGCCTGCTGCGGGCCTTCCCCCGGATGCGGAGCCTGCGCTACGGCGAGACGCTGGCCGCCACCCGGGAAGCCCTGCGGACCCTGGCCCGCCGCGCCCGGGAGGTCCGGCAGGCCGCCCGCGACGCCGCCCAACGGCGCGGCCGTTCTTGAATCCACAGAAAAAACGCCCGTTCGCGATGAACGGGCGTTTTGTGCTGCCGTTTTATGCTTTGCGGCGGTCGAAGGAAATCTGCAAGACCAGCCAGGCAGCCACGATGCAGACCGCCGCGATGAGCGCCAGCATCTGCCAGCAGCCCAGCAGGTTGGCCACGGTGGCGTCGTACATGGGGCCGTCAAAGCCCGCTTTCAGCCAGGCCAGACGGCTGTTGAGGTCGGTGGAAGCGCCCAGCGCCCCCATGCCCCAGCGGCAGACGATGACCGAAGCGATGGCGCTGGCCGCGCCGGTCAGCGTGAAGAGGATACCGCTGAACACCACCTGGCCGATCATGAGCACCAGCACCACAAGGATGGCGGTCTCGCCGCTTCTGAACACCGCAGACACCAGCAGGCCGGTGGCGCTGGAGGCGAACAGCATCAGCAGGACGGTGATGAAGATCTCCACATCGGTCTCAAACAGAAGATGGTTCTGGGGCACATGGACCACGTTCACGAAACCGACGGTCAGGATGGCCGCCTGGGCCACCTCGATGAGCAGCAGCACGAAAGCCTTGCTGAGCACCACGGCCAGCAGGTTGACCCCCACCGAGGCTTCCCGCAGGATGATCTCCCGCTCTTTGCAGATCTCCCGGTAGGAGTTCAGCGTGCCCATGAACGCCGCCATGGCGCTGAGGATGAACAGCGCCGTGCGGCTGCCCACGTTGACCAGGTTGGAGGTAAAACAGTAGGGGTCCGCCACCAGGCGGATGACCAGCACCATGAAGGGCGCCTGCAGGATCAGGCTGGCCAGCAGCAGTTTGTCGTTGACGATCAGGCGCAGGTTGCGCTGCACCAGTACGGTGAACTGGCGCAGGGATTTCATTACTTTGACGGGGCGCATCGTTTGTCTGCCTCCTGTGCTGCTTCGGGCCAGGCCGCCGCCAGGCGGTTGAACTCCGGCGTGGTAAAATACTTGCGGCGGTACAGTTCCACCTGTTCGGGGTCGCGCAGTTTTTCAAAAATATCGCTGGTCAGTTCCACCGCAAAATAGTCGTGGAGGGTTTCCGGCGGGCCGTAATAGCACAGCACGCCGCCCACCCCCAGGAACGCGATCCTGTCGCAGAGGTTGATGTTGGACATGTTGTGCGTGACCATGAGCACCGTGCAGTTCTGGTGGCTCAGGCGGCGGCACAGTTCCATCATGCTGCGGTCCAGGTCCGGCGAAAGGCCGCTGGTAGGTTCGTCCAGAATCAGCAGGCGCGGGCTGGCCAGCAGTTCCATGGCGATGGAGACCCGCTTTTTCTGCCCGCCCGAAAGCTGGGAGATCAGCGTTTTTTCCCGGCCGTTGAGGTCCACCGCGTCGATGGCGTGGGCCACGGCGGCGGCGATCTCGGCTTTGCTGGCGTCGTGGGCGATGCGCAGCTTGGCGGTGAAGGTCAGGCTCTGCTCCACGGTCAGATTATCGTGCATGATGTCCTTTTGGGGCACATAGCCCAGCACCGCGTCGAAGGCGTTGCGGTTGCCCCGCGTCTCGACGCCGTCAAAGCGGACGCTGCCCGACGTGCAGGGGGCTGTACCGGTGATGCAGGTAAGCAGGCTGGACTTGCCGGTGCCCGACCCGCCCACCAGCACCGTAAAGCTGTTGGGTTCGATCTCCAGGCTGGTGCCGTCCACGATGTTCAGGGGCTGCCGGGTGTTGCGGTCCTGCACGGTCTTGCAAACGTTGAGCAGCTGCACGCTGATGCCGCTCTTGTGCACGTGGTAGTGCAGCAGGCCGCCGGTGAAGGCGAACACCTGGGCCGGCACATTGATGACGGAACCGTTGCGCAGCGCCGCCCGGCTGACCCGGACGCCGTCCACGTAGGTGCCGTTGGTGGAGCCCAGATCCCGCACAAAGAACTGGCCGTCCTGGCAAAAGACCTCGCAGTGGTGGCGGGAGACGCGGTCGCTGACCAGTTGGATGTCGCAGTCCTCCCCGCGGCCGATGAGCACCCGCTTTTTGCGGCGCACATCGACTTCGCGCAGGATGGAGGCGTCGGGCTGTTCCCGCCGGGGGCCGGCGGAAACGTCCTGCGCCTCACGGATCGCCTCCACCCGGAAGGTGATCTCCTGGGTGGCGGCGTTGCCGTCGGTGTTGAGTCCGATCACATCGCCGGGCTGCAGGGCGCAGCGTTCCCCCGCCGCCAGATAGCGGTTGTTGTACCAGGTAGTGCCGTCCCCCGCTTCATCGGCCACCGTCCACTGTCCCTCGCTGTAACCGATGGAAAACTGGCGGTCGCCCACGCTGTTGCGGCGCAGCACATACTCGCACTGGGCACTGCGCCCGAAGCGGTAGGCCCCCCGGCCCGACGGCAGCGTGATGCGCTGGCGGTTGCGCTGTTCGGTGATAAGGAATACGATCTCACTCGGCACGGCTGCACCCCCTTACCATTGGAACCCGCCGCCGCAGAACGGCACGAACCGCAGGGTGGACTCCCCCAGCGTCAGTTCCGCGCCGGCCGCCAGCGGGCCGGGTTCCAGCACCGCCCGGCCGCCCAGATAACACAGCTGCTGGGAAGAACCCGGCAGCAGGGTGAACGCGCCGGTCTTTCCGTCGTAGGCCACGGCCGCCTGCCGCACCCCCAGCGGGGCGTCGGGGCTGAGGGTGACGGGCGCAGCGGCCCCGTCCAGCCCCAGGAAAGTCCGCCCCACGCCCAGGCGCAGATCCCGCCCGCGCCCCGGGCCCGCGGTCACCACCAGCCAGCCCGTCACGGGGCCTTCCGGCGGCGCAGCCTCCGCCGCTTCCGCCGCCGCGCTGGTGTGGACGATGGCGCTCTCGCTCTGCAGGTCGGTATTGCAGTAGGGGCAGGCAGGGTATTTGTCGCCGTCATAAAAATGCCCCTGTTCGCATTTGGTCAGTTTCATCGCACGTTCCTCGCTTCTTTCCTCACAGTACCAGCCGCACCGTGGTGCGCCCCAGCCGCAGGGCGTCATTGTTTTGCAGGCGGTGTTCCCCCTCGATGCGTTCGCCGTTCACGAACACCGGCGCGCCGGGATCCAGCGTCTGTACCAGCAGCGACTCGCCGCGCACGCACAGCACGCAGTGCTGGGCCCGCACCTGGGCATCCGGCAGGCAGAGGTCGCACTGGGCGGCGTCGCTGCCCAGGATCAGGCTGCTCTCCACCATGCCGGCCCAGCGGCTCTCGGCGATAGACCCTTTCTGCGCCCAGAACAGCGTCACCCAGCGGCGCGGCAGGGCGGCAGGCCCCTGGGTACCGGCCAGCAGATGTTCCGCCTCGGCGGTCTGTTCCGCCGCCCGGTCCCGCCGCCGCAGCCGCCGCCACTGCAGGGCCAGCACCGCCAGCACGGCAGCCGCCAGCAGCAGCGGGGCGCGGAACCGCGCCAGATAGAAAGCCCGGTCCCGGGGCCAGACTGCGATCGTAAAATCCGTCTCGTCCCGCAGGGAACTGACGTTGGCGGGCGAAAGGCGGCTGGACACCTTGTTCAGCGCCACATTGTAATTGCCCTTGTACAGCGGATCGGTGGTCAGCAGCACGGTGCGGCCGTCCTCGCTGATCTCGACCTCGCGCACCGGCACATGCCAGTTCCAGATGTCGTTGCTGGCGACCCGGTAGAACTGGGGCCGCGTGGCGTTGGGGTTGACCGCCTGGTTCATCGTCAGGCGCAGCGTGTTGCGGCCAAGGACCTCGACCTTTTCCACCTGGGGCCGGGTCATGCGGAACCCCATATAGACCGTGGTGCTGCTTTGCACCGCGCTGCCCAGGCTGGGGATGGACAGGGTGACGATCTCCTGCCGTTCCCCGGCCAGGCTCTCGGGCACTTCGGTGCGCAGTTCCAGCGCCGAAGCCATCTGCTGCTGCAGGGCCAGCATCCCGTCGCCCATCTCGTCCATTGCGCAGGGGATGATCTGCCCGTTGCTGAGCGCCCGCAGCACTTCCAGCGCCTGCGGGGACGGGCCGCCCACAAAGGTGTAGAACGCGGCGTTGAGCGTGCCGGCGCCGGACGCTCCGGCCAGCAGCGCAGGCTGGCGGAACAGGCTGGCGGCCGCCGTGCAGAGGAACACCGCCTTGCGCGGCGCCAGGGCCTGATAATCCCGCTGGATGTCGCCCAGCAGCAGGGCGGGGGCTCCGGCGGCGTCCGGCGCGCCCTCGGCCTGTTCGATCCCCGCCAGCGCCGTATACAGGGAGGACGCGTCGGAGGTGGCGGGCTGCACGCAGGCCGCGCCGCCCGCCAGGGTATACAGGGCGATCTGGTCGTTGGGTTCCTTGTGGCGGATCAGCTGCCAGACCGCCCCGCGCATCTGGCGGAAGTCGGCAGGTTCGATCTCCGCGCTGTTATCCAGCACGACCAGGTAACAGACCGGGCTGCTGGCCTGCCCCAGCGAACTGGCGTCCAGCGTGTGATCGCCCAGCGTCAGTTCCAGCCCCGCCGCCTGCACCATCGTGGGGGTGTAGGCGTTGCCCTCGGCGTCCTGCGCGTAGAAAAACACGTTCATATCGGGCACGTTGACATACGCCTGTTCCAGCCGGAAGGCGCCCGCCCCGCCGGTCATCGTCGTGGTATCGGCCCGCGGCGCCGGCGCGGTCAGCAGGCAGAGCACCAGCGCCGCGAACAGAGCCAGCGGGTATCGTAGGGTCTTCACGCACAGCCTCCTGTTTTACTGTATCGGTTGCATGCGGTCCAGTTTGCTGTGCAGCGCGCGCAGGGCCGCCAGCACCTTCCGGCGGCGGGGGTCCTGCGCGGGGGTGCGCTCGGGCAGGATCTCGATCCCGCCGTCCGCATCCCCGTCGTCCTCGTCCGCGGCGCTCAGGTCCGGCATCAGGGGCGTGTGGGGGCCGCGGGCGGGCGGTTCTTCATCCAGGATCGGTTCGCCCTCCTGCCGCAGAATGGGGTAGGAGAAGATCGCCCCCGGCACCTCGATCTCCGGCGGGTCGCTGGGCTGGTCCTTCGGTTCGGTGTCAAAATACTCCGGCGAGGGGGTGGTCTCCCCCTCCGGCGCGGGCAGCACCACCGGCTCCGGGGCGGGCTCCGCTTCGTCCAGGCCGGGTGCGACCACACAGTTTACCGGCGCAGGGCCCTGCAGGCTGCCGTCCGTTTGCTCCGGCTGCGGCAGGGCGGCCGCCGCCGCACGCACCGTCTGGTCCGAAAGGTCCAGTTCCGGCTCGGGCGCTTCCTGCAGGCCCACGTCCCGGTAGGGTGCCAGCGGGCTGTTCTGGCGGGCATAGTCCTGGGCTTCCTGCAGTTCCCCGATCATCTCGGCCAGAAAATCCAGCAGCTTGTCCCGCTGCTGCTCCATCGCCGTAATGCGGCTCTGCAGGTCCTGCAAACGCAGGCGATGGGCGTTCTGGATCTCCTGCGTCTCATCGGTGGCGGCCTGCACCATCTTGCGCGCCTGGCTGATGGCCTGGTCCCGCGCCAGCTGGTCGATGGCCTCCGCCTTGCGGTTGGCCTCCGCCAGCAGCGCGTCGGCGTCCGCCCGGGCCTGGGCGCGGATCTTGTCCGCCTCGGCGTTTGCCTGCGCCAGCACCTGGTCCCGGTCGCTTTCCAGTTTCTGCCGCGCTTCGTCGTGGGCGCGCCCCTTGATGCGCAGCGCGGCCTCGGCATTTTCGGCGCGCTCGTTCAGTTCCTGTTTTTCCCGCGTAAGGTCGCTGTTTTTCAGGCGCAGCACCGCCACCTGGTCGGTCAGGGAGTGGTTGCGTTCCTGCACTTTGGCATAACGCGCCGCCAGATCGTCCTGCCGCCGGGCGATCTTGTCCGTCTGCCCGGCCAGCGTTGCGTTCTGGGCCGCCAGGTTCTGGTTCTGCCCCAGCAGCGTCTGGCAGCGGCGGCGCAGCGCCTCGCCTTCCTGCCGGGCCGCGCGGGTCTCGGCCGCCGCACTGGCAAGACTCTGTTCATAGTCGCCGCACAGGGCACGCAGGGCCGCGCGCACGTCCTCGGGTTCGTACCCGCCGAACCGCGCTTTGCGCACCCCGCACTGTTCCATGTACTGGTTTGGATCGATTTTTGCCATAGACCGCAATCCCCCGACAAATTTGTATATATAGTATCATTATACGGCAAGGGATTGTTGAACGCAAGCGGATTTTGACGCCCGGAGCCGCAGGCAGACGCCTTTTCCCGCCCCCCTGCGCCGCCTGCCCATAAAAAGCCCCGGGCCTTGCCGCGGTATAGTAAGAAGCCGCCCCCGGCTTTGCTGGCAAAGCCGGGGGCGGCGGTCACAGCATACACCGCATGGTGCGGGCTGCCTCCACGAAGTCGTGGGATTCATACAGGGCGATGGCGCTGCTGTTCTGAGCCAGGACGTTCAGTTCCAGGTATTCCAGCCGGCGGTCCCGCGCCCAGCGCTTGGCGGCGCCCAGCAGCGAACTGCCGACGCCCTGCCGGCGCTTTTCCGGCGCGACGATCAGGTCGTTCAGGCTGGCGTAGCGGTGGGGCAGCACGCAGCTGAACTCCGGCGTCCACCCGGCATAGAGCACCAGGGCAAAGCCCACCACGGCCCCCTCCTGCTCCGCCAGCAGAAAGTCCGCGTCCGGGGCTTCGATATAACGGCGGACGGGTTCCTCCTCCCGCGGGGCGGCACAGAAAAACTCCGGCTGCAGGTCGACCAGTTCTTCGTCCAGGACCCGGTACAGGCCCAGGATGGCGGGCAGGTCGGCCGCTGCGGCGGGCCGGATCACGGTTTTTGGCATGGCAGAAGCCCCCTCTCTGCAAAAAATGCAGCAATGATACACAAAAAGACAGCCCACGGCCGGGCTCCCGCCGTTCCCGTGGAACGGCAGCGCCCAAAACGCCGCAACGCTGTCTTTTGGTCAAGTGGCGGCGTCGTTTTTTTCAGCAAACCACGCCTGAAACACCCGTCGGAGCCTGGCCCCGCCGGGTACGTGAGACCGAAATTTTTACTTGATCTCCTGGATCGTGTAGGTAAAGCCGTATTCTTCCTGCAGCTTTTTCACCGCGGGCTCGCAATCCTCAATGAAGGTGGGGGCGTAAACGCTCTGGCCGTTGTGAGCCTTCTTGTAGTCCTCCACGATCTCGGTCAGCTTGGCCCAACCTTCGTCAGCCCTGGCCTGGTCCATATCTTTGGGGAAGTCGATGATAAATTCGCGGTGTTTGGGAATGCGTGCTTTCATGATGTTCACTCCTGGTCGTAATTGTTAGCCTCCCCGCTTTCCTGTAAGAAAGCGGGCAAAGAACGTTTATTCAAAATCGCACATCCGTGCGATTTTATTTGGAATTTCTTTGGTTCTTTCTTTGTAAAGAACATTTTATACAATTCGGAAACATTCGCGTGCATTGGCGGCGGTCAGGTCCAGCACCGCCTGGGGCTCCATCTGCCAGATCCCGGCGATGTAATCCGCCACATGGGCGATGTTGCGGCTGTCGTTGCGGCGGCCCCGCACCGGCTCCGGCGCCATGTAGGGGCAGTCGGTTTCCAGCACCGCCCACCGGGGTTCGATGGCGGCCAGCACCCGGGCGGCCCGCTTGGCCCCCCTGTAGGTCACGGCCCCACCGAAGCCCAGGTACATCCCCTGGCCGGTGATCCAGGCCGCGTCCTCGGCACTGCCGCTGTAACAGTGCAGCACGCCCCGGGGCTTGTACCGGCGCAGCAGTTCGTACATCTCGGCGTGGGCCTCCCGGTCGTGGACCGATACCGGCAAGTCCAGTTCCGCCGCCAGCTGCAGCTGGGCCTCAAACAGTTCCAGCTGTTCCTGCCGGGGCACCGGCCAGTGATGGTCCAGCCCGATCTCCCCCACGGCCACCACCCGGCCGTCCGCATACAGCGGGCGCATGGCCCGCAGTTCGGCCCGCCAGTCGCCGTGGTAGACGGCCACCGTGGCGGCGTCCTCCTCGATGATGCTTTCGGGGTGGATGCCCAGCGCCGCATACACAAAGGGCTGGCTGCGGGCCAGTTCCAGCACGCAGGGCGCGTCCCCCGAATGGGTCGCACATTCCAGCACGCCGGCCACCCCGCCGGCGGGCAGCGCCGCCATCAGTTCGCCGCGGTCGGCGTCGAACTGGCGGGAACAGTAATGGGCGTGGGTATCAAAAATATTCTGCATCATTCACTCCGTTTGGGCGCGCGGTTTACCAGCACGATGCCCGCGCAGACCAGCGCCAGCGCCGCCAGGTAGTTCCACTTGAACAGCGGTTCGCCGTTGAGCACCGCCGACAGCAGCACGTTGACCACCGGGATGACCAGCCCGAACACGCTGATGCGTGAGACCGGGTTGTTTTTCATCAGCAGCGCCCACAGCACATAGCCCACAGCCGAGATCAGCGCCAGGATCAGCAGCACCGGCACCGCGCCCATGCTCTGGGGGTGCAGGCTGCCGCCCATGGCAAAGCCCAGCACCGCGAGCACCAGGCCGCCCACCCCCAGGTTGAGGCAGGTGACCGAAAAACTGTTGACGCGGCGCGTCACCGCCTTGTTCCACGGCCCCGAACTGGCAAACACCGCGGAGGCCAGCAGCATACAGGCGATGCCCGCCGGGCTGCCGCCCGCGCCGTCGCCCAGCGTGACCACCAGCACGCCGCCAAACCCCAGCACGCAGCCCAGGGCTTTGGGCAGCGTCATGCGGTCAGCCTTGCCGTAGAGGAAGTGGGCCAGAATGACGCCCATAAAACTCTGGGTACTGTTGAGGATGCCGCCCAGCGCGCCGGTGAGCAGCGCCACGGCGTTGTAGTAGAAAAAATACTGGGTGGAGGTCTGCCACAGCCCCAGGGCGCAGCAGGCAGCCAGATCGCGGCCGCGGGGCATGGGCAGCGGCCGCCGCTCCTGCAGCAGGCCGAACAGCCACACCAGCACCGCGCCCAGCATGAAGCGGACGCCCGCAAAGCAGAGGATGGAGGGCGTATCCGCCGCGTCGATGGCGAACAGCCGGTAGCCCATCTTGATAAAGGGGAAGGCCGACCCCCACATGGCGTTGCAGAGAATGGCCATCACCACCGCCACCGCCGGGACGGCGAAAAAGGCGTCGATGCGCGACGGCGCAGCCTGCTGTGCCGGGGTATCGCTCGTATGACCCATCGTGTTCCGTTCCTCCCGCCTTAGTGGATGCGCGCGCCCGCGGGCACGCTGTCCGGGTAGAAGGCCACGGCGCAGCCGCCCTGGGTATCGGTGTCGGCGGCGACGATCATGCCCTCGCTGACGTACTTGCCCTTCATCATCGGGCGGGGGGCCAGGTTGGCCACGATGCCCACCTTTTTGCCGATCAGGTCCTCCGGCGCGAACCACTTGGCAATGCCGGAGAGGATGCAGCGCTCCCGCTCGCCGTCAAAGACGGTCAGGTGCAGCAGCTTCTTGCTCTCCTTCATGCGCTCGCAGGCGCGGATCTCGGCCACCCGCAGTTCCACCTTGCAGAAATCGTCGAAGCTGATCTCCGCTTCATGTTCGCCGATCAGTTCGGCGCCGGCGGGGGCCGCGGCTTTTTCCGCCGGGGCAGCCTGGGCCGCGGCAGTTTCCGCCGCCGCTTTGCGCTTGGCGTCCTCGGCTTCCAGGTAGGCGATCTCGGCCTTCACGTCGATGCGCGGGAAGAGGGCATCGCCCTTGTGGACGGTGTAACCGGCCCGCAGCTGGCCCAGGGTATCGGCCCGCAGCAGGGCGCTGAGTTCCCCGGCCTCCACGCCCAGCTGTTCGGCCATCTTGGGCGCGGTGTTGGGCAGGTAGGGCTGCAGCAGCGCGGCGGTCAGTTCCAGCGCGCTGCACAGGTTGTACAGCACCGCATTCAGGCGGGGCTTGTCCGCCTCGTTCTTGGCCAGCACCCAGGGGGCGGTCTCGTCGATATACTTGTTGGCGCGCTGCACCAGTTCAAAGATGTGGATCAGCGCAGTGGGCACATCCAGCGCCTCCATGGCGGCGTCCACCTTGGCGGGCAGTTCGGCCATCATGGGGGCCAGCGCCTCGTCGATGGGCGCCTTCGTCACGGCGCCGCCGAAGTATTTCTCGCACATGGCCACCGTGCGGGACAAAAGGTTGCCCAGGTCGTTGGCCAGGTCGGTGTTGATGCGGTTGATGAGCGCCTCGTTGGTGAAGGAACCGTCGTTGCCGAAGGGCACTTCCCGCAGCAGGAAGTAGCGCACGGCGTCCACGCCGTAGCGGTCGCACAGCTGCACCGGGTCCACCACGTTGCCCTTGCTCTTGCTCATCTTGCCGCCGCCCAGCAGCAGCCAGCCGTGGCCGAACACCTTTTTGGGCAGGGGCAGGTCCAGCGCCATGAGCATGGCGGGCCAGATGATGGTGTGGAAACGCAAAATCTCCTTGCCCACCATATGCACGTCGGCGGGCCAGTATTTGTCGTAGTCGTGGTAGGCATCGTTGCCGTAGCCCAGCGCCGTGATGTAGTTGGAGAGCGCGTCGATCCACACATAGATCGTATGCTTGGGATCGAAGGGCACCGGGATGCCCCAGGACACGCTGGTGCGGGAAACGCAGGTATCCTGCAGGCCTTGTTTGATGAAGGCGATCATCTCGTTCTTGCGGCTGGCGGGCTGGATGAAGTCGGGGTGGTCCTCATACCACTGCAGCAGCCGGTCGGCGTACTTGCCGGTCTTGAAGAAGTAGGCTTCCTCCTCGGCCTCGTAGACAGGGCCGCCGCAGTCGGGGCAGCAGCCGTCCTTGAGCTGGGCCTCGGTCCAGAAACTCTCGCAGGGCTTGCAGTACATGCCCTTGTAGGTGCTCTTGTAGATGTCGCCCTTGTCGTGCAGGGCGGTGAAGATCTTCTGCACGCTCTGCACATGGTAATCGTCGGTGGTGCGGATGAAGCGGTCATAGCTGACGTCCATGGTCTGCCACAGGTCCTTGACGGTAGCCACGATCTCATCCACGTACTGTTTCGGGGTCACGCCCTTGGCGGCGGCCTTGTCCTGGATCTTCTGGCCGTGCTCGTCGGTGCCGGTCAGGAACAGCACGTCCTCGCCCTTGGCGCGGTGGTAGCGGGCCAGCGCGTCGCAGGCCACGGTGGTGTAGCTGTGGCCGATGTGCAGCTTGTCGCTGGGATAGTAGATGGGGGTGGTGATGTAAAACTTCTTGTTTTCCATTGCAGGGACATCCCTTTCCTTCAGATTCTTAATGGCTGGCGGTTTCGGCTGCCCGGCACATTCGGAAACCGGGCCGGCGGCAGCCGGGGCCGGTGTTCACGGCCGCCCTCCCGTCCCGCCGTCAAAACCAACGGGCGTTATGCCGCAGGCCAGCAGGGCATGGCGGCAGAGCACCTCGGTGCTGTCGATGAAAAAGCGGTCCAGATGTTCGTCCCGCTTGACCAGGCTCAGTTCGGTGCACCCCAGCACGGCCCGGTCGCAGCCCTGGGCTTTCAGGTCCGCCACGGCGGCGGCGAATTTCTGCATGTCCGCGCGGCGGCCCTGTTTGATGTCGTCATAGATCACCGACATGACCCCCCGCTGGTGTTCCGCCGCGGGGACCGCCCAGCCCACGCCCGCTTCCTCACAGGCCAGCTGGTAGGTGCGGGCGGCCAGCGTGCCGTCGGTGGCCAGGATGCCCAGCCGGGTGCAGCCCGCGGCTTTGGCGTCCGCCACCGTCAGCCGGGGCATATTGAGCACCGGCACCGGCAGCGCCCGGGCCAGACGGTCGTAGAAATAGTGGGCCGTGTTGCAGGGGATGGCCAGCACCGTGGCGCCGTAGGCCACCAGGCTGCGGCCGTCCTGTTCCATGACGGCGAAGGGGTCCTCGTCGCTTTGGCCCAGGATGAAGGCCGTGCGGTCCGGCGTGGACGCCCGGGAGGAAATGACCAGGTCCAGATGGTCCTGGTCCCGGGACGCGGGGGTATGCTCGGTCAGCATCTGGTACAGGTAGCAGCTGGCCGCCGGGCCCAAGCCCCCCAGGATGCCCAGCACCGGTTTTTTCGGCGTTTCCTGCGGCATGCGCGCTCCCCCCTGTCCGCCGTGTGATACTGTATATTATAAGCCGCGCCGCGGGATTATGCAAGTGCCGCGCCGCATAAAGAACGGGCAGCCCCGCAGGGCTGCCCGTTGCTTATTTGGCGTATTCGGTGGCGCGGCTCTCGCGGATGACGCTGACCTTGATCTGGCCGGGATAATCCAGCTCGCTCTCGATCTTTTTCGCCACATTGCGCGCCAGCAGGACCACCTGGTCGTCGCTGACCTTGTCCGGCTGGACGAGGATGCGCACCTCGCGGCCCGCCTGGACGGCGTAGGAGCTTTCCACCCCTTCAAAGCCGTTGCAGAGGGCTTCCAGCGTTTCCAGGCGCTTGATATAGCTCTCCATATTCTCGCGGCGGGCGCCGGGGCGGGCGGCCGAGATCGCGTCGGCGGCCATGATGATGAACGCCAGCGTGGTCTTGGGCTCCACGTCGCCGTGGTGGGCCTCCACCGCATGCACGATCTGCGGATTCTCGCGGTATTTCTTGCAGATGTCCACACCGATCTGCACGTGGCTGCCCTCGATCTCATGGTCCAGCGCCTTGCCGATGTCATGCAGCAGGCCGGCGCGGCGGGCCTGCTGGACGTTGACGCCCAGTTCCCCGGCCATGAGCCCGGCCAGCCAGGCAACCTCGATGGAGTGGTTGAGCACGTTCTGGCCGAAGCTGGTGCGGTATTTCAGGCGGCCGATCAGCTTGACCAGATCGGGGTGCAGGCTGTGGATGCCCAGTTCCATGACGGCCTTCTCGCCCTCGCGCTTCATCTGGATCTCCAGTTCGCGGCGGCACTTTTCCACCGTTTCCTCGATGCGGGCCGGATGGATACGGCCGTCGGCGATCAGGCGTTCCAGCGCCATACGGGCCACCTCGCGGCGGGTCTGGTCGAAGCTGGACAGGGTGATGGCTTCCGGCGTATCGTCGATGATGAGGTCGCAGCCGGTGGCCGTTTCCAGCGCGCGGATGTTGCGGCCCTCGCGGCCGATAATGCGGCCCTTCATCTCGTCGCTGGGCAGCGGCACCACGCTGACGGTGGCTTCGCTGGTGGCGTCGGCGGCGCAGCGGGCAATGGCCTGGCCGATGATGTCGCGGGCGATCTGGTCGCACTCATCCTTCATGTTGGCCTGGTATGCGCTGATCCGCATGGCCTTCTCGTGGGTCAGTTCGTCGTCCACCTGCTTGAGCAGCACGGCGCGGGCGTCCTCCTGGCTCATGGCGGCGATGGTCTCCAGCTTTTCGGTCTGGCGCAGTTTCAGCTGTTCCAGTTCATCCAGCCGGGCCTCCACGGTCTCGCTGCGGCGCTTGAGTTCTTCTTCCTTGCGTTCCAGGGCGGCGGTGCGCTTATCCAGCGCTTCTTCCTTCTGATCCATGCGGCGCTCCTGGCGGGAGACCTCGGCGCGGCGGTCCTTGATCTCCTTGTCGGCGTCGCTCTTGAGTTTGAAGGCTTCGTCCTTGGCTTCGATGATGGTTTCCTTGCGTTTCTGTTCGGCAGCCTTGATGGCATCGTTGACGATGCGTTTGGCTTCCTCCTCCGCCGAGCCGAGCTTGGCTTCCGCGGTGCGCTTACGGTTTTCCCCGCCAAGGTAAAAACACAGCGCCCCGACGACGGCGGCAACGACAAGGACCAGCACCACGACAACAATAGGTGGCATAGTCGGTTTCACTCCTTATTCCATAGATAGGAGGGCGCAGCACGACGGGACGCTTTTTTCCTGTATGCAGTTTTCTATAGCAAACAATGCGCGGCGGCACGGCGCAAAACGGCCCAAAAGGGCGCACTTGTACCATGGCGGCGCGAAAGAAACGAAGAAAAGCCTGAAAGCAGGCGGTTGCACATGGGCGAAAAGCGGTGTCCCCGACGGGCGACACCCAACGGACCCTGCCGGCGATACGGCGGCGGTATCCCTTAAGTTCCTGTACTCCATTCTAGCTTTATTTTGGCTGATTGTCAAGAAATTGTTACAAAAACACGTCCGGCCTTATGCAGTTTTTCACAAGCGTCCTGTTTTTGTCAAAGCCAGGGGCTCCCCGCCGCTTTTGGCGCACAAACACAAGGACCCGCAGTTGCCTGCGGGTCCTTGTGCATAGAGGGGTGGGAAAGTATATAAAGGTCAGAAGATGTCGTGATTGATAACAGTTATTATTATAGCGACTTTCCTTAAATTGTCAAACGCGGCTCTTGTATTTTCTTTTTCAAAATATTATAATATGCGAGGATTCACTTAATTATTTTTAGTTTGTCTGCAAAAAATCGTACTTTTCCAACTTTGTCAGACCGCACAACGGCGCTTTTCTTCATTTTATTTTTTTGTGCGTATTATACAAATTCAAGCGAGGTTTTTGCTTTTATGGACGATCTGGATCGCAAAATCATCCATCTTCTGGCCGAAAATGCACGTATGCCCGTCAAAGACATCGCCCAGCGGGTGAATCTGACGAGTCCGGCGGTATCCAGCCGTATCCACCGGCTGGAACAGGAGGGCATCATCGGCGGGTACACCGTAGTGCTGCGCCGCCCCGACGCCCCCGCCCGGGTGGAGGCGCTGATCTCGGTGCTGGTAGATTCCGCCATGCGCGAGGATTTCCTCGCCATGATCGAGCGGGAGTCCCAGGTGCTGCAATGTTTCCGGGTGACGGGCAGTTATAATTTTATGGTAAAGGTCAGCTGTACCGACATCGACGCGCTGGAGCACCTGCTGACCAAAATGCAGAAGCTGGGTTCCACCAACACGCAGATCATTCTCAACACCCAGCTGGACCGGAACCTGGCGCTGGAATAAGAAGGGAGTTGCCCTATGCGATATTGTAAAAACTGCGGCCTGCTGGCCCCTTTTGACGCCGCCTGCTGCCCCCAGTGCGGGGCCGCGCTGCCGCCGGAACCGGCCGCCCCCGCGCAGCCGCCGCGGCAGGCCGCGCCCCAGTACGGCCGGGATGCGGCGGCGGACGACGCCGCGGTGCCCGCCCTTTCCTCCTGGGCCACGCTGGGCGCGCTGCTGCTGTTCGCCGTGCCGGTGGCCGGGTTCCTGTTCTCGCTGGCGTGGAGTTTCGGCTTTACCAAAAACCCGGCCCGCCGCCGCTTGGCCCAGGCGTACCTGATCCGCACGCTGCTCGTGGCTGTCGTAGCGGCGCTGCTGCTGTTCTGGGTGGCGGTCTCGTCGGTGCTGACGCTGTCCGTGACCCCCTACCCCTATTATTGAGCGCCCGGAAGGAGAAGCCATGAAAGCCTCTGTCATCATCCCCAACCTGAACGGCGCGGGCTGGCTGCGGGATTCCATAGAATCCATCTGGGCCCAGACCGAGCAGGATTTTGAACTGATCGTTATTGACAACGGTTCCACCGACGAAAGCCGGGAGATCGCGCGCAGCTACCGCGGCCGCGACCGCTACACCCTGATCGAGAACGACCGCAACACCGGCTTTTCCCACGCAGTGAACCAGGGCATCGCCATCGCCCGCGGCGAATACGTGGCGCTGTTCAACAACGACGCCTTCGCCGAGCCGGACTGGCTGGCCGAACTGCTGAAAGCCGCCGGGGCCGACCCGAAAATTTTTGCGGTGTCCAGCCTGATGCTGCGCTACTATGAGCCCGAACTGGCCGACGACGCCGGGGATTATATGACCATCCTGGGGTTTGCCTGCAAGCGGGGCGACGGGCTGAAAGCCAGCCGCTACCAAAAAACCTGCCGGGTCTTTTCGGCCTGCGGCGGCGCGGCGCTCTACCGCAGATCCATTCTGGATAAGATCGGCGTTTTTGACGAACTGTTTTTCGCCTACTATGAGGACGTGGATCTTTCCTGGCGGGCGAACAACTTCGGGTACAAGAACGTCTACTGCCCCACGGCCCGCTGCCGCCATATCTGCGGCGCCACCACCGGCGCGGTGCGCTACAACCCGTTCAAGAGCATCCAGAGCGGCCGCAACAGCATCCTGCTGCCCTACAAAAACCAGCCCGCCCTGATGCTGGCGGTGAATTTCCTCCCCATGGCGCTGGGCTATCTGCTCAAAGTGGTCATGTTCCGGCACCGGGGGTTCGGCAACGACTACGCCAAGGGCTACGCCGAGGCGAAAGCCGCGCTGCCCAAGGTGGACAAACCGAAGTTTTACTGGCGCAACCTGCCCAACTACCTGTGGGTGGAGGGCAGCCTGATCGCCGGACTGTTCCGCTACATCGTCTACCGCCTGCAGCGCGCGCTGAAGATCACCTGACGCGGGGCGGTTTTCTGTCCTTTCTTTGCAAAGAAAGGACCAAAGAAATTCCAGAGAAAATCGCACAGCGTGCGATTTTGGGGGAAGTAAAACAGGGTTCGTCCGGCTGCGCCCGCAGCCGGATATTTTTTTGCGGGATACAATTTTTTGGCAGATTTTTTTCAGAACGCAACCTTTTGCCGCCCCCGGCCGTATGGTAGATGAAGGGACCTTCCAACAAAGCAAGGGCAACGCCGCATAATTCCCGCCTAAGGATCGTGCGGCGCTGCCAAAGGAGTGATCAGAATGCAGCGGACTGTGGACGAAGTGTTCGCCGCCTACGGGGACCGCATCTTCGCGGCGGCGTTCAGCGTCTGCCGGAACCGGGCCGACGCCGACGACGTGGTGCAGGACACCCTGGTGCGCTACTACACCCACCCCCGGGAATTTGAGAGCGAGGACCACCTGAAAGCCTGGCTGCTGCGGGTCGCCATCAACCGCGCGCGGGACCTTTCCACCTCCTTCTGGCGCAAACACACCGTCGCCTGGGAGGAGTACATGAACGACCTGGCCTTTGAGGAACCGCAGGATTCCCGCCTGTTTGAAGCGGTGATGCGCCTGCCCGCCAAATACCGCGCGGTGCTGCACCTGTTCTATTACGAAGGCTACGCCGTGGCGGAGATCGCCCACATTCTGCACCGGCCCGCGGGCACTGTGAAAAGCCAGCTGAACCGCGGCCGGGCACTCCTTAAAACCACATTGCAGGAGGAATGGAACGATGACGAATAAAGCGCGATACCAACAGACCTTTGCCGTTCTGCACGCCTCCCGCGCCAGCCTTGAGGAGGTAAAGAGAATGCAAGCCAACCACACCTATCGTCCCGTGCGCGTCAAGCGGCTGGTGGCCGTATGCGCCGCCCTGGTCGCGCTCTTCGCCCTGTCCGCCGTGGCCTATGCGGCCGACGTGGGGGGTATCCAGCGCACCATCCAGATCTGGCTCCACGGCGAACTGACCGACGCCGTGTTCCAGGTGGAGAACGGCAGCTACACGCTGGACGTTCCCAACGGGGACGGCACGACTTCCCACCGCGCAGGCGGCGGCGTGGCCATCGACGCCTTTGGCGGCGAGCGCCCGCTGACCGAGGAGGAACTTCTGACGCAGTTGGACCACCCCGAAGTGCAATATAATGACGACGGCACGGTGATGGTCTACTACCGCGACCAGTCCTTCGACATCACCGACCTGTTCGGCGAGGACGGCGTCTGCTACCTGCAGTTGGAGGAGGACGGCCATCCGCTGTATATGACGGTGGAGTACCAGAACGGCTATGCCACCAGCACAAGCCGTTACCCCGCGCCCAGCGGGTCCAGCGCCGGCTGAAGCAAAACCGCCCTGTGGAGCGTTCCACAGGGCGGTTTGCTGTTTACGGGGCGGCGGGCACGTCCGCGGCGGCGATCAGCGGGCTTGCATACAGTTCCGAAGCGTCCGCACCGCGGAAAGTGACCTGATAGGCGGCTATATCGATGCCCGCCGCGTCCATGGCGGACTTGGCGCGGCTGATCCATGCGGCGGCTGCGGCGGCGGGATCGTCGGGCACTTCATCATACCCCACGGTAAATTCCCATTCGATGGCAAAGGGCGGCAGGGTTCCCTTATCATAGGGCATATCCAGCGCGAACGGCGGGTGGCCTTCGGCGGGGACGGCGGTATCACCGCTGCCGCCCACCACCATCCAGTAGCTGGTGTCCGCCGGGGTCTCCATCCCGGCGGCGGCCAGGGCGGCGGCCACGTCCTGCCGCAATTGCTGGCCCAGGCGTTCCCGGGTGTTGGCGAAGCTGCCCACATCCACCTCGTAGGTGTCCCAGGCGATCCGGCCCATGTTCACCCAGATATGGAACCGGGTGTCGGGGCTGGCGGTGGACTGGACCTCAAAGATATAGCGGTAGCCGTAACTTTGATCGGTGGCACGCAGGGTATAATCCAAGCCGGGGTAGGCGCCGTCCACATAACGGGCGGCGATCCGCCCGGAAAGATACCGGCTGACCGGCCCGCCAAAGCAATAGCCGTAACCGAACAGCAGCCCCAGCACAATGGCAAATCCGCCTGCCGCCGCCGCAATGCGTTTGGCGCGGGTGCGGGGTTTGGGTGGGCGGGACTGCCGGGGTCTTGCAGGCAATTTCATCGCGGTTCCTCCTTCCCGAATGCGTAGGCAAACAGTTTGGCGGCCAATGCCCCCAACAGGCAGAGGAAGCCATAGATGGTAGCGCACACCAGGGGGACGACGATGCGCACATGCCAGTTGGGTCCGCCCGCATCCTGAAGCAGCGCGTGCCACACAAACCCCAGCGCTGCTACCGCCAGCGGCACACAGTACCAGCGGCGGCGCAGCAGCAGCCACCCCAGCACCCCCACCACCGGCAAAATGACGATGCTGTATTCCAGTCGGTAGTGTGTGCCGAAAGCCCCCAGCCAGAAAGCTGCCAGCACCCCCAGCACCAGCGCGGCGCCTTGCAGCAGCCGCAGGCGGCGGTGGATCTTGGAAAGTACCCTGCCATCGTCCGGCGTCTGCGGCGACGCCCCCGCCTGCCAGAACGCCAGACAGTCCGGGCAGTGGGCGATGTGCTGCGCCACCAGCCGCACGCTGGCGTCGCTGGCCGCGCCGTCCTGCACCAGCGGGATCAGGTCGCGGCAGGCGTCGCAGGGCAGTTCGGGCAGGGGGGCCGCCGGGGCGGCGGGCGGTTCGGGCACAGTCTGCCCCGCTTCCGCGCCGTTCGGGGGTACTGCGCCGGGAACGCGGCCCCCCTCCCCCGGCATGGGGCGCGGGGCGTTTTCAAACTCTTGTTTCACAGGTAGCCCTCCTTTCGCAGCGTTTCCTTCAAAAACTGGCGGGTGCGGTACTCGATGACCCGGGCCGACCCGGCGCGGATGCCGCAGCGGGCGGCGATCTCCTCATACGGCAGGCCCCCGGCCCGCAGCCGCACGATGGTCCGTTCCCGTTCGGGCAGGGCCGCCAGCAGTTCTTCCACCCGCCGGGCCAGTTGGCGGGCGTCCAGCGCGTCGCCCACATGGTCCTCCACATACAGCCCCAGCAGGTCGCTGTATTCCACCGTGGGGCGGCGTTTGCGCAGGGCCTGCAGCCAGAGGTTGCGGGCGATGCCAAAGAGCCAGGTCTTTTCCCCGCCTTCGCCCCGGAAGCCGCCCGCCTTCTGGATGGCGCAGAGGAACGTCTCGCTGAGCAGGTCCTCGGCCAGAGCCGGGTCGTGGCACAGGCTGCACAGGTAGCGGAACACATCGTCTCGGTAGCGGTGGTAGAGTTCCTCCACCCCCAGCATGGCGGCCGCCTCCTCTCTGCATCTGGTTTGCCTATAAATCACAAAAAGCGGGCTGTTGTTACACAAAAAGCAGAATTTTTTTGCGCGCGCAAACCCACCTATGCAAAAAGGCCCCCAAACGGGGGCCTTTCGGTATGTTGGTGTGAGAAGTGCGGCGGGGTCCGGCAGGCAGGAGACCGCCAGCCCGCGCAAGGCCACACGGCGGGGTCAAGACCCCGCCCTACAGAATGGCCGTGAACGGGAAATTTTACCGGGAACGCCGTGCCTGCCGAAAAACATGAACCCCTTGCCTTTACCGCCCGCGGCGGCGCAGGGCGCATACACACGCGCGCAGCCAGCTGAGGGCCGCGGCGGCCAGCGCCGGGTAGAGCACCAGGCAGAACGCCTGATACCAGCTGGGCACAAAATACTCCCACGCGGCGGGCAGCGTGTCGGCCCCGTTGAGGGTGATGGACGCCGGGCTGAACGTCAGCCCCACGGTCTTGTTGGCGTCGGGGCTGCAGGGGTCCAGCCGCAGCGCCACGATGGAGGTGCGGGGCAGCGTGTAGAGATAGCGCCCGCCCCCCAGCGCCTGAGGAAAGACCCGGCGGTCCTGGCTGTACGGTTCCCCCACTTTGGTGGTGTAGTACAGGCACATCTCCCGCGCGTCGCCGTCAAACTCCACCGTGTAGCTGAGGGTGCGCACAGTCATGCCCGACACATCCTCCAAGATCATCTGGGGGTCGCCGTCGGTGGTGGTCAGCGTGACCGAGTCCTCCAACACCGCCGTTTCCGGCGTGGCGGCAGTCTGGGTCAGGCCCGCCAGCTGCCAGTCGGAGAGGGGGATCCCGGCCTCATACAATGCGCCCGCGCGCCGCGCCAGGGCGTCGCCGCCCCAGTGGAGCGCCCCCTGCGCCAGCCAGAGCACCAGCGCCAGCAGGTAGCAGGTCAGGGGCAGCGCCCCCCGGCGGGAAAACCAGCGTTGCAGCTTTTTCACGTAGCGCTCACCTCCATTTCCACCGGGGCAAAGCCCGCGTCCGTCACACGGTAGAGCAGCGTGTCCCCGTCAAGGGCCGCCGCCAGGCCGTCGGTGAACAGTTCCTGATAGCTCTGCACAAAAATATCGTCGATGGTTTGCAGATAGAGCACCGTGCAGCCGTTGCCCCGCACGATGGCGTCCAGTTCTTCGGCGGTGAAGCCGTGGTAGTAGGTGTTCTTGGGGCCTTCCTCGGTGGGGCGGAGCTCCGGCAGGCCCAGTTCACCGCCGCCGCCGTCCATCTCGGCCACCACGCCGGAATAATCCACCAGGATGGGGTAGAAATCGAACACGGCGGAGAACCAGCGCTCGCCGTTGTCCCCCTGGCTGACGAAGAACACCCGGTCCTCCTGCGTCAGATAGCTGCACACCAGTTCGGCCTCGGCCCGGATGCCGCGCCGGTCGGCAAATTCACTGTCGGCAAAGCCCAGCACGCTGAGCTGGGGCAGCACCAGCTGGCCCTGCCGCAGCAGCATGGCCGCCGCCAGCGCCAGCACAGCCCCCTGCCCGGCCAGCCCCCAGCGGGGCGCATAGCGTGTGGAAACAAGGACCGCCGTGGGGCCGTGCGTTTGCTGCCGGACGACGATCTGCGGCAGCAGCGCCACCGTCAGGCAGGCCAGCGCGATGAGGAACCAGCCGATGTAATAGCTGTAAATGTAACGGTTGTAGTCGGTGAGGATGGCCGTCTGGTCCGGCGTGAAGATGAACCCGTAGCTGAGGGCCAGCATCAGGTTGTAACCCGCGAAGCAGAGGGTGGACAGCGCCGCCAGCGCCGCGATGCGCCCCCGCAGCTGCCAGCCCGCGGCCACCGCAAAAGCCACCGCGAACACCGCCAGGATCAGCAGCACCACGTTGCGGCCCTGGCCGATCATGCTCAGTTTGCCGTCACTGGTCCAGAACTGGGCGCCCATATCGGCCATGGCCTGCAGGAACTGGGGACGGCGCTCGGCAAAAAAGCCTTCCACCGGCAGGCCCAGCAGGATCTTGACGCCGTTGACGACCACGTCCGACAGAGCGGCGGAGGTCTCCCCCACGCCGCCGGAACTGCTGTTGCGGGCCACCAGCCAGCCCACATAGCGCACGTTCCACAGGTAGTACACCGCCATGGGCGCGGCGAAGCAGGCCGCCGCGAAGCCGGTGCGGCGCGCAAGCCCCTGTTTGAAGGGGCCGGCGCAGAAGAACCACACGTCCACGGCAATGAGTCCCGCCGCCGCCAGGCTCAGCACAAAGTCGTTGGCCTTGAGGTTGGCGGCCAGCGCCAGGATGGGCAGCACGGCCCATTTGGGGCCGTCCAGCTGCCGCAGGGCCAGCCACGCCGCCACCGCCCCGCCGAACACCAGCCCCGCAGGGACGTCGCCGTAAGAGGTCAGGTAGGTATCGGCCAGGTAGATGGTGTGGTTGTAGATGGTGAAGAAGAAGGGCGCACACCACAGCACGGCGGCCAGCGGCACCGCCGCCCGCCATTTTTTCCACGGCAGGGCGCTGAGCACCGCCGCAAAGCAGGCGAAATACAGCGCGTCGTAGGCAAGATAGATCTTCCAGTCCGCATAGCTGCCGAAGAACTGGAAGAAGTAGCTGATGAGCGGCAGGCCGGGGTTCTGGGTGACGGCCCACGGCGTGCCCAGGGTGGCGGTGGAGTAGAGGCTGTTGTCCACCTTGGTGACCTTGACGGCGGTGGCCCACAGGTTCAGTTCGTCAAAGCCGGTGGCCAGCGGCTGCCGGAGGAAGAAATAGACCGCGAAGGCCAGCGTCAACGCCCAGAACACAACGCTGGCGGGGGTGAACAGCGCCCGCCAGTCAGGGCTTTGGCCTTTGCGCGGCCAGAAGGCCCACACGCCTGCCGCCAGGCACAGCGCGTAGACGCACCACCCCACCGCGTACAGCACGCCGGCCATGCCCGCCAGCGTGAACACCGCGGCGATGGCCGAGAGCGCCGTCAGCGGGGCGACGCCCGCCGGGACCCCGGCCTTGAGCGTGAGCGCGGCGCAGAGCAGAAACAGCGCCGCAGCCGCCGCCAGTACGCAGAGCAGTTCCATGGGTTTCTCCTTCCTGATGTTACACTTCCGGGCCGCTTTGCTCCCTGCGGAGGACGGCCTGCACCAGCCCCGCCGCAGCCGCCGCCAGCGCGGGGGCGAAAAGCAGCAGCAGCCACTGGCCGCCGTCGGGCACAAAACGCCCATACCACGGCGTGGCGGGGTTCAGTTCGATGCCGTGGAACAGGGTGGGCACACCGCCCACACTGTCGGGGTCGATGCGCAGCCCCGTCACCCGGCGCCCGCCCAAATCGAAGGTATATTCCCCCGCCCCGGTCACCCGGGCGTAGACTTTCTGGGCTTCGCTGTAATCGGTCTGGCCGGGCAGCAGGTAGTACAGCGCCACGCCCCCCGGCGGCAGCCGGTGGGCGGCGTACAGCCGCACGGTCTCGATGTAGCCTTCCCCCTGCCAGTAGATGCGGGGGTCGCTGTCGGTGGAAAGGTACCACGCCGGGTCGTCGTCGGGCGGGGTCCACCACTGGTTGGAACTGTAGGGGGCGAAGCTCTCGGTCTGCAGTTCGGCGGGCTGGATGGTCCGCTGGGGCATTTCCCCCTGCAGCTTGTAGTTCAGCATGACGGCGCTGCCCACAAAGCCGCGGGCCAGCCACAGCACCGCCGCCAGCAGGTAGGCCACCAGCAGCAGCTGCTGCGGGCGGAACCGCAGGGCCTTGCGCCCCCATTCTCTGCGCTGCGCCATCACCGCACCTCGCTTTCGGTGGCCACCGCGACCGTAAACGGCACCTCGGCGTCCGCCCCTTCAAAGTGGTAGAGGGTGGCCGGCATGTCGTTGGTCAGGCCGCCCTCGAACAGCGGGCTGAATTCCCGCTCCAGGTAATCGTCGGCCCGGTCGATGAGCAGGTAGTCGCAGTCCTTCTCGGCCATATAGGCCACCAGCGTCTCGGGCACGCAGACGGCCTTGTAGTCATAGAGGGTCCAGTTTTCGCTCTCCACCAGGTTCATGAAATCGCTGTCCCAGCGGTCCTCGGTCTCGCCCAGGCGGCCATAGAAGCCGCCGAACCCGTTGACCACCCGGGCCGTCAGTTCATAGCGGTAGTAGTACCAGCGGGTGGCGTCGTCCCCCTGGCTGAGCACCAGCACCCGGTCGTCCCAGTCCAGCGCCGTGTTCATGGCCGCGGCCCGCCGCTGCACGTCGGCCCGCAGGGTGTACAGGCTGTCGGCGTTGGTCCAGAACCCGGCGGCGGGCACGCCGCGCCAGCAGAACACCGCCGCCAGCACCGCCGCCGCGCCGCCCAGCGCCGCCTGGCTGAGCCGGGCGCGGGCCCCATGCCCCAGCAGGCAGAGCATGGTCAGCATCCACGCCTGGTAGTAGGGCGTCAGATAGCGGGCGTAGTCCTTGAGGGCCAGGCCCTCCTCGTCGGAAAAATTATAATGGTACAGGATCAGGTGGAAGGCATAGAGCGCCGCAAAGCAGAGCGCAAAGCCCAGGTGCAGCGCCAGGACGCGGCGGCGGGGCGCGCCTTTTCCGGCGGCCAGCCAGGCCGCGGCCGCCACCAGCGTGATGGCCGCCACCGCCAGGACGCCGCTGCCCAGCAGGCAGACCCGGCGGGTGAAGAAAGCATCCCCCATGGCCGCCATGATCTGCGCGAACTTTGCTTCCCGGCCGATGCCCAGCAGCTGCCGCACGCCGCCCAGCAGCACCGCGCCGTAGCTGAGGCCCTCGCTGCCCACGCTGGCGGCAGTGTCCGCCGTGGGGGTAACGGCCGCCGTGTAGCGACTCCAGCTCAAGAAAGCCGCCAGCACCACGGCCGCCAGCCCGCCCCCCTGGACGAGCGCCGGTACTGCGCGTTTGCGCAGCGGGCCCGCAGCGAGCTGGTCCAGCGCGATCAGAAAAACCGCGATGAGCCCGTAAGCAAAGCAGATATCTTTTGTGAGGGTCAGCAGGGCCAGCGGCAGCGCCGTGAGCCAGACCAGCCCCCGGCGCGGCGACGTGCCCAGGTACAGGCACAGCGTCCCGCCGAAGAGCAGGGCCATGGGCAGTTCGGCCATGGCGCTGACATACTGGGTGGCGTAGGCCCCCGGCGCAGGGTCGCTGAAGAAATAGGGCAGCAGCACGCCCCCGGCAAAGACCGCCACCGCCGCCGCCCAGCGGGGCCGCGGCAGGGCCGAAGCCGCCGCCACGCAGGCCAGGGCCAGGGTGTCCAGCGCGGCCAGACAGGCCCACTCGGCCCAGCGGCCGAAGGGCAGGAACAAATAGGCCGCCAGACTGGTGGCCGGGTAGGTGAAGCTGGCCTTGAGGTTGACGGGGTCGGCCACATAGAAGGCGCCCCGTTCCACCACCATTTTGGGGGCAAGGCCCCAGGCGGTAAATTCATCCCACTGGGTGAACATGGGCTGCTGCACACAGAACAGCACCCACAGGAAAGCCGACCCGGCCAGGAACAGCGCCAGACCGGGGGTGCAGAGCGCCGCGCGGCAGGCGCGCAGGAAGCCCGCCGGACGCAGCCGCACGGCCCCTGCGGCGCACACCGCCGCCAGCGCCAGCCAGACAACGGCGGCCCCCACGGGCAGCGCGCCCGCCAGACCGAAGCCGTACAGCAGCACCGCGCCGCCCGCCAGCAGCGGCAGCGGCCACAGTGCGGCGGAAAGGCGGCAGGCAGAGGCCAGCACCGCGCAGGCGCCCCCCAGCAGGGCCAGCAGCGCCAGCCCGCCCAGCAATGTTACCATCCTGTACCGCCTCCTTTCTGTTCTTTCTTTGCAAAGAAAGAACCAAAGAAACTCCCGCTAAAATCGCATATCCATGCGATTTTGGGGAAAAGAATGTTTTCGTTTTATTCTTTGCTTGCTTTCTTTACAAGAAAATAAAAACCCAATTCTTACTACCCATTCACGGGTCGAAAAGTTAAAAGTTCTTTGCTTACTTTCTTTCAAGAAAGTAAGTGGACCGTGTACACCGGGCCCACAAAATAGTGCTGGAACAGCAGCACCGCGCCCAGCAGCGCGTAGCCGCCGCACAGCGGCAGCGCCAGCGCCTGGGCCCGCGCAGAGGTCAGCCGGGGCGCCAGCACCCGCCGGGCCAGCGCCGCCGCGGCCAGGACCAGCAACAGCCACAGCGGCAGGAAATACCGGGTCTGCAGCCCCACGATGCGCACCATGCCCACCGGGGTGTAGGTGATATACATGGCCGTCATGGCGCCCACGCCGTACAGTGCCGCAAAGACGCCCAGCCCGCCCAGACGGCGGCGGCCCAGGGACTGCCCCCGGGGCGTACACAGCAGCGCAGCGGCCAGCAGCACCAGCGGCCCGGTCAGGTTCAGGAACGCAATGGGCAGATCCTTCCAGCCGAACAGCCCGGTCTGCCCCAGGAAACCGTCGTTCTCATAGAGTGTGCCCAGCAGCACGGCGATATAACGCAGCGGGTTCTGCAAAATAAAGGCCAGCTGCCCCCCGCCGTTGACCGCCGCGCCGCCCTGGCGGGCGATCGTGCCGTAGTTGTGCCGCATCAGCACGCCGTACTGTTCCACAAACAGCGTCATTGCCAGCGAACCGGCGGCGCACAGGGCCACCCAGGCCCCGCGGCTGCCTTTGGCGGTCCATTCCCGCTTCGCCAGCAGCAGCGGCAGCGCCACCCACAACAGGTTGAGGTAGGGTTTGGGGCCGTTGGCAAAGATGCAGGCCAGCGCATACAGCAGCGCCTCGCGGGTGGTCCAGCGGGTGCGGGTCAGCAGCGCCAGCATCAGGTAATAGCAGGCCAGCAGCGTGGCGTCGTAACTCAGCGACGCGCCCATATAGAGCGAGATGGGCAGCAGCATGATGCAAAGGAAGGCGGGCCGGGCTTTCTGCGCCGCGCGCAGCCCCAGCCAGCACAGCAGCGTGTAGGCCAGCAGGTTGCCCAGCCGCCCTGCGTACAGGCAGCCCAAGGCCCCCAGCCCCGGCAGGCGGGCCAGCGCCATGCCCAACGCCCCCGGCAGGAAGGGCAGGATCAGGAAGCTGATGGGCTCGGTGACGGGGTCGCCGCCGCTGTCCTCCCCGCTGAGATACCGGGCGAAACTGTCGGCAATGCTCTGCACCGCGCCGTCCTTGCCGTACTGTTTGAGGGCGTAGCCCGCGGTGTTGTAGGGCTGTTCCTCGCCGGTGTCGGGGTCCTCCCCCACCCCGGCGGAGGTATGGGCGTTCACCCACGCGCCGGGGAACGCCTGCATCAGCCGGGTCACGTCCTCGGGGTAGCCGCGCTCGGCGTCAAAGTCGAAGCGGCCCATGGAGATGGCGTAGGTGCGCAGGTAATGTTCGGTCTCGTCGGGGGTCTGCAGCGGCGGGTTGGCAAAGACGAACAGCGCCCCGCACAACAAGATGCAGACCGCGCCGCGGCGGGCAAAGTCCCGGATCTGCCGCAGCGCCAGCGCCGCCCCGGCCGCCCCCGCGCCCAGCACCGCACAGAAGGCCGTGGGCCACAGGGGCGGGACGCCCCGGGCGTCCAGCCCGTAAAAGACGCGCCAGTAATAGCTGAGCGCCACGCCCGCCAGCGCGCCCAGCGCCAACACGAAAGCCCACCGCACGGCTTTGGGCCAGACGGTGGGTGAGATGCGGCGCAGGTTTGCCTGTTTGCGCCCGCCCATATTACAGGATATACTGCCCGACCTTGTACTGGTCGAGGTTGCCGCGCAGGAACTCGATGGTCTCAGCCAGCCCCTGCGCAAAGGTATATTGCGGCTTCCAGCCCGTCAGGCTGCGCAGCTTGGAAGCGTCGCCCAGCAGGCGGTTGACCTCGCTCTTCTCGGGGCGCAGGCGCTCGGCCTCGCAGACGATGCGGGCTTCGGGGTTGATCTGGGCGATCAGTTCATGGGCCAGGTCGCCGATGGAATGTTCCACGCCGGTGGCGATGTTCAGTTCCTGGCCGATGGCGGCGTCGCAGTCGGCGATGGTCATGAAGCCGTTGGCGGTGTCCTTGACGTAGTTGAAGTCGCGGGTAGGGGTCAGGCTGCCGAGCTTGATCTCTTTCTGGCCCGCCAGCAGCTGGGTGATGATGGTGGGGATGATGGCCCGGCCCGACTGGCGCGGGCCGTAGGTGTTGAAGGGCCGCACGATGGTGACCGGCAGATCGAAGCTGCGGTAGAAACTCTCGGCCAGGCGGTCGGCGCCGATCTTGGTGGCCGAGTAGGGGCTCTGGCCCTGGAAGGGGTGTTTTTCGTCGATGGGCACGTACTGGGCGGTGCCGTAGACCTCGCTGGTGGAGGTGACCAGCACGCGCTGCGTGCCCAGTTCGCGGGCGGCGTTGAGCACGTTCAAAGTGCCCTTGATGTTGGTATCCACATAGCTGTCGGGGCTGTGGTAGGAAAACGGGATGGCGATGAGCGCCGCCAGGTGGAACACCCGTTCCTGCCCGCGCATGGCGGTGCGCACGCCGTTGGGGTCGCGCACGTCGCCCATAAAGACGTCGATCTCGTTTTTGATCTCGGGGGGCAGGGTGTCGATCCAGCCCAGGGACCCGAAGGAATTGTACAGGCAGAAGGCGCGGACCTTCTCGCCGCGCTTGACCAGTTCTTCCGTCAGATGGCTGCCGATGAAACCATCCGCGCCGGTGACCATTACGGTGTGTGCCATGGTATGCTCCTTTTTTAGAAAGCGGGCGCTGCGCCCGGAATGACAGATTGATCACAAAACAGTATAACCGATTTCACAAGAGATTTCAACCGCCAGACAGCAAAAGCGCCGCAGGCGTTCTGCCTGCGGCCGCTCACGGGTCTTATATAGGCGGGGCGCCATCTGCGGGCGCCGCCTTTTGACAACTCAGACGATCTCCACTTTCTCCATGACCACGGGGGTGCGGGGCTTGTCGTTCCAGTCGGTAGCGACAGCGGCGATCTCGTCCACCACGTCCATGCCGCTGACCACATGGCCGAAGGCCGCATAGTCCCCGTCCAGATGCGGCGCGTCCTGGTGCATGATGAAGAACTGGCTGCCGGCGGAGTTGGGGTCCATGGCGCGGGCCATGCTGATGACGCCGCGGGTGTGCTTGATGGGGTTGGCCACGCCGTTGCGGGCGAACTCGCCCTTGATATGCCAGCCGGGGCCGCCGGTGCCGGTGCCCAGCGGGCAGCCGCCCTGGATCATGAAGCCGGGGATGACGCGGTGGAAGGTCAGGCCGTTGTAGAAGCCCTGGCCCACCAGCTTTTCAAAGTTCTCGCAGGTGATGGGCGCCGCGGTGGGGTCCAGTTCAATGTCGATGGTCTTGCCGTTCTGCATGGTGATGCGGATCATAGTTCATTCTCCTTTTGTATCGTTTTCCTCTGCCGCCGGGGCCGCCGGGCAGCTTTCCGGCGTGGGGCGGCCCTGGGTGTAACTCATACTGCCGAGGGTGCGGCAGAATTCTTCGCCTGTCATTTTGTCCATCCAGAACAGCAGCGCCGCGCTCATGAACTTTTCGCTGCGTTTCTGGGCGCGGGGCAGCAGGGCGAACACGCCGCCCTCGTGCTGTTTCCCGCTGAAGGGGTCGGTCCAGGCGTCGGGAAGATCGGGCGACAGCTTGCGCGGCGAGACATGGCCCGTGATGAACCCCTTGCCCCCCACGGCCAGCTCCGCCAGACGGAACAGCGCCCTGCGCACGCCGTAGCGGCTGGGGAACAGCCCCCGCACCCGCCAGGTGTGGTAGAACGCGTCGGCCAGGTACTCCACCGGGACGTCCAGGCCGTAGACTTCCTGCAGGCAGGTGTGCAGCAGCGCGGTAATGTCCGCCAGCTGCTCCCCTGCGGGCAGGGGGCTGGTATCCTGCGGGGGCACGCAGGCGTCGCCGGTATCCTCCTGGTGGAGCGTGGAATCCAGCGCGATCTCCAGATACCCGTGCCCGCCCTTGCCCGCGTAGGGCATGCCGGGCTCGCACATGGCGCAGACGAAAGGATGCACCACGGTGTCGGCGGCATAATGGCTCAAAAAGCCCAGGGCGTACTCGATCTGGGGCCGGGTATGGACGTGGCTGCACAGGCTGTACAGGAACGCGCCGGTCTTTTCCTCATGCATGCGGTTGCCGAGGGCCGGCAGATCCCGGCGGCGTTTTGCCGGACGCTTCCACACCTCAAAGCAGAAAAAACTGTCCGGCCCGTTGGCCCCGGCGGCAAAGGCTTCGGGGCACTGGATCTTGTAGTGCAGCGCAGCCGCCGCCCGGCGTGCCGTCCGCACATGGGTATAGCCTTCCGGCATGGGGTCTCACTTCCTTTTGTACAGGGGGTATTGTACCCCGCCGGGGCGGAAAAGTCAAATTCGCTCAAAGAGGAGGTTCGGATCCAGCGGCTGCGCCGCGTCTCCTGCTTGACGGGTTGCGGTTCCCGCATCGCGCGGCGCGCCTTGGAGCGGCGCTTGCGCTCTGCGACCGCTGCCCCTGCTCCGCCTCGCTGCATCCGCCGCAGGCGGCGCTCGGCTTCGCAGCCCTTTGGATCCCCACCGTCGCCGGCGCAGTGTCCGCCGACGGGGACGGGTTTGAAAATGGCGAATACAAACCGCTGTACAAGAAGGGATCGTCAAATATCGATGTTTTTCCCCTTCAGGGTCCGGGGCAGCACGAAGAAGTAGAGCACCGCCCCCACCAGGATGACCAGGATCACCGACAGGATGCCGTAAGGCCCCGCCGCCGCATTGATGGCGTCGATCTGTTCGGCGCTGGCAGTGGCCGCCGTCAGGCCCTGGTCCGCCAGCATGCGGGAAGCCGCCATGGCGCTGACCGCACCCACCAGCGTGGGGCCGAGGATGGAGGAGAACTTGCCGAAAATATCAAAGAAGCCGAAGAATTCGCCGCTGCGGTCCCGGTCGGGGATCAGGCGGCCGAACATGGAACGGGACAGCGCCTGGATGCCGCCCTGGCTGGTGGCGCAGAGCACCGCCAGCGTCCAGAACTGCCACAGGCTGTCCATAAAGAAGCCGAACACACAGATGAACATATAGACGCAGATGCCCACGCCCACCATGCGCCGGGCGCCGAAGCGGGCGGCCAGCTTCATATACAGCAGGCAGAAAGGCAGGCCCAGCACCTGCACCAGCAGCAGCGCCAGCAGCATACCGGCGGAGTCCAGCCCCAGGTTGGTGCCGTAGCTGGTGGCCATGCTGATGATGGTATGCACGCCGTCGATGTAGAAGAAATAGGCGACGATGTAGACCAGCATGGGCTTGTTGTGCCAGATCTCCCGCATGGTGGCGAACACGCCCCGCAGGTTGCGGCCCACGTCGCCTTTTTCATAGGGCTTGCCGGAGGTCTGGCGGCAGTTTTTCAGCAGCGGCAGGCTGAACACCAGCCACCACACGGCGGTGATGGCGAAGATCACGGCCAGACAGGTGAGCATGGGCACGCCCACGGCGTTCATGACCAGGAAGATCACCAGCGGGATGGTGGACCCGCCGATGTAACCCAGGCCGTAGCCCATGGTAGAGACCGAGTCCATCCGTTCGGGGGTGGTGACGTCGGTGAGGAAGGCGTCGTAGTAGATGCAGGAAGCGTCGAAGCCGATGGTGCTCAGGATGTACAGCACCAGCACGATCATGGCCACCCGGCCCGCCGCGCCGGTGGAGGAGGTGAAATCCATTCCCGGCGTGAGGGCCAGTCCTGCCACCGACACCACGCCCAGCAGCATGAACGCCGCGAACAGCTTTTTGCGCATGCCGCGGATGTCGCCGAACACGCCCAGGAAAGGCGCGCTCAGCGCCACGATGGCCATGGCGATGCTGGTGGCGTAGCCCCAGGTGGACATGCTGGAGACGCTGTCCGCCGTGCACTCGGCCACCGAATCGAAGAAGATCGGCAGGATGGTGACGACGATGACCGAGTGGGCGCTGTTGGCCCAGTCATACATCATCCAGCTCAGTTCCTGTTTGGTGAATTTTTTCAAGAATCCCATAGGCGTTTCCTCCCCGTTTTGACACAACATATTTTTATTGTATCATTCCACCGGGGGAAAAACAACCGGGACCCGCCGTTTTGGGGTCAACAGGCCGTAAAAAGTCTGTCAGGTTTCTGTAAGTTCGCCCTGCCGGGCGCGCAGTTCCCAGAACGCCACGGCGGCGGCCGCCCCCACGTTGAGGGAGTCCACCCCGTGCTGCATGGGGATCATGACGGCGGCGCGGCAGCGGGCGATGGTCTCTTTCTGCAGACCGTCGCCCTCGGTCCCCAGCACGACGGCCAGTTTCGGCGCCTGCCGCAGCGCCGTGGCGTCCACCGGCAGCGCCCGGGGGTCCAGCGCCATGGCCGCCGTGACGAACCCCATCGCATGCAGGCGGTCCAGCCCGGGGCCGGGCCAGGCGGCGCTGTCCCCCAGCCGCGCCCAGGGCACCTGGAACACCGTGCCCATGCTTACCCGCACGGCACGGCGGCACAGCGGGTCGCAGCATCCCGGGGAGAGCAGCACGGCGTCCATGCCCAGCGCCGCGGCGCTGCGGAAGATGGCCCCGATGTTGGTGGAATCCACGATGTTTTCCAGCACCGCCACCCGGTTTGCCCCGGCGCAGACTTCCTCCACGCTGCGGGGGGCGGGGCGGCGCATGGCGCAGAGCACGCCCCGGGTCAGGGCGTAGCCGGTCAGTCCGGCCAGCACCGCCCGGTCCGCCGTGTAGACCGGCGTATCGGGGCAGCGGGCCAGCAGCGGCGCGGCGGGGCCGTCGATCTGGCGGCGCTCCATCAAAAAGGAGAGCGGCGCATACCCGGCGTCCAGCGCCGTGCCGATGACCTTGGCGCTCTCGGCGATAAAAACGCCCTTCTCGGGCTCCAGCCTGCTGCGCAGCTGGGCTTCGGTCAGGCGGGCGTAGACGTCCAGCGCGGGGGCGGACAGGTCGGTGATCTCGATGATGCGGGCCATGGGCGGCGTACCTCCTTGGGGTCAGTTTGGTTCCAGCATACGCCAAAACCGGGGGAATTGCAACAGAAAATGCCCGCTGCGGGCAGCGGGCATGCAGGGAAAAGACGCTTATTCCCCGGCAAACAGCGGGGTGGAGAGGTAGCGGTCGCCGGTGTCGGGCAGCAGCACCACGATGGTCTTGCCCTTGTTTTCCGGCCGTTTGGCCAGCTGCAGGGCCGCCCACAGCGCCGCGCCGGAGGAGATGCCGGCCAGCACCCCTTCCCGGCGGGCCAGCTGGCGGCCCGCCGCGTAGGCGTCGGCTTCGGTAACGGGGATGACCTCGTCATAGACCGAGGTATCCAGCACTTCGGGCACGAAGCCCGCGCCGATGCCCTGCAGGCCGTGGGGCCCTGCCTTGCCGCCTTCCAGCACCGGGGAGCCGGCGGGTTCCACCGCCACCACCTGCACGGCGGGGGACTTCTCTTTCAGGTAGCCGCCCACGCCGGTGACGGTGCCGCCGGTACCGGCCCCGGCCACGAAGATATCCACCCGGCCGTCGGTATCCTGCCAGATCTCGGGGCCGGTGGTCGCCCTGTGGGCCGCCGGGTTGGCGGGGTTCACGAACTGCCCGGCAATGAAGCTGCCGGGGGTCCGGGCGGCCAGTTCCTCGGCCTTGGCGATGGCCCCGGCCATGCCCTTGCTGCCCTCGGTGAGCACCAGTTCCGCGCCGTAGGCCTTCATCAGCTGGCGGCGCTCGACGCTCATGGTCTCGGGCATGACGATGATGACCCGGTAGCCGCGCATGGCCGCCATCATGCACAGGCCGATGCCGGTGTTGCCGGAAGTGGGTTCGATGATGACCGACCCGGGCTTGAGGCGGCCGTCGGCTTCGGCCTGGTCCAGCATGGCCCTGGCTACGCGGTCCTTGACCGAACCGCCGGGGTTGAAGGATTCCAGCTTGGCCAGCACCCGGGCCTGCAGGCCCTCGGCGGCTTCGATGCGGGTGAGTTCCAGCAGCGGGGTATGCCCGATCAGCTGCTCGGCGGATGTATAGATCTTGCTCATGGAATGTTTCCTCCTTTGGCAGATGCCGGCCGCTTTTCATCGGGCGGCCCGGCGTGTATAATATAGGGAAAAGCGCTGCCTGCGCGGTTCAACAGAAAGTGAGGGATATGCCGTGACGTACCGGGAGATCCGGCAGACCGCCCTGCGGCAGTCGGCCGTGGACTGCGGCTGCCGGCCTGAGGATTTTTTGCAGGAGCGGCCCGTGATCGTGGAATCCGCCCCCAACCGCAACGCCCGAAAATATCTGGACCTGCCTTTCGTCTGCGATCTTGTGTCCTACGGCAGCAACGTGGTGGCCTCCATAGACGGCCGCTACCGGGAACTGGTGGCGGGATACCTGGAGCGTTTCCCCGCCGAGCACTGTTTTGAAACGCCCGCCCTGCATGTGCTGGACGATGCGTTCCGCCCCCACGGCATGCGGGTGTGCTATATGGCGGAATATTTCCTGCCGGACCCGGCGGCGCTGCGGCAGTACGGCTGCCCCTATCCCCTGCGGCTGTTGGGCCCGCGGGATTTTGCGGGGCTGTACCTGCCCGCCTGGTCCAACGCCCTGTGCGAAAAGCGCAAAGAACTGGACGTGCTGGGCGTGGGCGCTTATGACGGGGAGCGGCTGGTGGGGCTGGCCGCCTGCTCGGCAGACTGCGACGGCATGTGGCAGATCGGCGTGGACGTACTGCCCGGCGCACGGCGGCAGGGCGTGGCCGCCGCCCTTACCAGCCGCCTGACCGGGGAGATCTTCGCCCGCGGCAAGGTGCCTTTTTACTGCTGTGCCTGGGCGAACATCAAGTCCGCCCGCACGGCGCTCAAATGCGGGTTCCGCCCCGCCTGGGCCGAGGTGACGGTGCGGCCCGCGCTATCCATACCAGTTTTGTAGGATAATAAGATTGTACACGCGCGCGGCGGTTTTGTCAATATCCCGCGCCGCTTTTCCCCGGCCTTTTTCCTCCCTTGCAATTTGCCGGGCAGGAGTGTAAAATGTATTATGTATTTGTTTTTTTGTGCATAGACGTGGGAGGGATTTCTATGGCAACGAAGTATATCTTTGTGACCGGGGGCGTGGTCTCCGGGCTGGGGAAGGGCATCACGGCGGCCAGCCTGGGCCGTCTGCTCAAGACCCGCGGGCTGAAGGTGGCCAGCCAGAAGCTGGACCCTTACATCAACGTGGACCCCGGCACGATGAGCCCGCTGCAGCACGGCGAGGTGTTCGTCACCGACGACGGCACCGAGACCGACCTGGACCTGGGCCACTATGAACGGTTCATCGACGAAAACCTGAACAAATATTCCAACCTGACCACCGGCAAGGTCTACTGGAACGTGCTGAACAAGGAGCGCCAGGGCGCCTACCTGGGGCAGACCGTGCAGATCATCCCCCATATCACCAACGAGATCAAGAGCTACATCTACAATCTGGCCAAGAGCACCGAGGCCGACGTGGTCATCACCGAGATCGGCGGCACCACCGGCGATATCGAGAGCCAGCCCTTCCTGGAGGCCATCCGTCAGGTCGGGCTGGAGCAGGGCCCCGAAAACTGCTGCTACATCCATGTGGTGCTGGTGCCGTATATTTCCGGCTCCAACGAGTACAAGTCCAAGCCCGCCCAGCACTCCTGCAAGGAACTGCAGGGCATGGGCATCAGCCCCAATGTCATCGTGCTGCGGGCCGACGGCCCCGTGGGCGCCGACATCAAGCGCAAGATCAGCATGTTCTGCAACGTGCGGCCCGACTGCGTCATCGAGAACCTGACCATGCCCAGCCTGTACGAATGCCCGCTGATGCTGGAAGCCGCCGGACTGACCAACGTGGTGGCCCGCCAGCTGCATCTGGAGACGCCGCCCTCCGACCTGACCGAGTGGAAGGAACTCATCAGCCGCATCGCCACCCGCAGCCGCACCTGCACCATCGCCCTGGTGGGCAAGTACGTCAAGCTGCACGACGCTTACCTGAGCGTGATGGAGAGCCTCTACCACGCCGGTTTTGAGACCGAGAGCAAGGTGGACATCAAGTGGGTGGACAGCGAGACCCTGCTGGACCAGGACCGCTGCGCCGAGGAACTGGCCGACGTGGACGGCATCATCCTGCCCGGCGGTTTCGGCGACCGGGGCATCGAGGGCATGATCCAGGCCGCCCGCTACGCGCGGGAACAGAACATCCCCTACTTTGGCATCTGCCTGGGCATGCAGATCATGGTCATGGAATACGCCCGCCATGTGCTGGGCTACGCCGACGCCAATTCCAGCGAATTCACGCCCGACGGCGCCCACAACGTCATTGCGCTGATGCCCGACCAGCAGGGCAATATCCCCAAGGGCGGCACCATGCGCCTGGGCAAGTACCCCTGCGCCATCGCGCCGGGTACCCGGATGGCCGCCTGCTACGGCAGGCAGGAGATCGACGAGCGCCACCGCCACCGCTACGAGTTCAACAACGACTACCGCGCAGAATTTGTGGAGAAGGGCCTGACCATCGCGGGCACCAGCCCCGACGGCCGCCTGGTGGAAGCCGTGGAACTGACCGAACGGCCCTTCCACATCGGCGTGCAGTTCCACCCCGAGTTCAAGAGCCGCCCCAACCGCGCCCACCCGCTGTTCAAGGGCTTCATCACCGCCGCCCTGCAATACCAGGCCGACCACATCCCCACCGGCCACCCCGCCATGATGGGAGAGTGAGAACAGCGGTTTTGGACTTCTTTTCTTGAGAGAAAAGAAGCAAAAGAACTTTGAAAGAAAAAGCACACCGCTGCGGCGGTGTGCTTTTTGCTGCGCTTTGTTCGGAACTTTTGTATCCCTTTCCCGGGTCGATCTGTTGAAAGTTCTTTGCCTACTTTCTTTCAAGAAAGTAGGTCTTTCAAGAAAGTAGGTCAGCGGTCCTGCAGGGGCACATAGTCCCGGGGGACCATGATGCTCTGGTAGGCCGGACGGATGATCTTGTCCATGTTGGTCAGTTCTTCCATGCGGTGGGCCGCCCAGCCCACGATACGCGCCACGGCGAAGATCGGCGTGTAGAGTTCCACCGGGATGTCCAGCATGTCATAGACGAAACCGGAATAGAAGTCCACGTTGGCCGAAACGCCTTTGTAGATGTGGCGTTTCTCGGCAATGACCCGGGGCGCCAGCCGCTCAATGGTGTTGTAATACTCAAAGTCATGCTGGCGGCCCTTGGCGTCGGCCAGCTGGTGCACGAAGTTCTTGAACACCACGGCGCGGGGGTCGCTGAGGGAGTAGACCGCATGGCCCATGCCGTAGATCAGGCCCTTCTGGTCGAAGGCCTGCCGGTCCACGATCTTGCCCAGGTAGTCCCGCATGGCCTCCTCGTCGGTGGGGTCGGCCACGTGCGCCCGCACATCGTCCATCATCTGCATGACCTTGATGTTGGCGCCGCCGTGCTTGGGGCCTTTCAGGCTGCAAAGCGCCGCGGCCATCACCGAGTAGGTGTCCGACCCGGAGGAGGTCACTACGCGGGTGGTGAAGGTGGAGTTGTTGCCGCCGCCGTGCTCCATGTGCAGCAGCAGCGCGATGTCCAGCACGTGGGCCTCCAGGTCGGTGTACTGCCGGTCGGGGCGCAGCATCTGGAGCAGGTTTTCGGCGGTGGAAAGCTCCGGCCGGGGACGATGGATGTACATGCTGCCGTCGCACTCATAATAATGGTAGGCATGGTAGCCGTAGACCGCCAGCATGGGGAACACGCTGATGAGCTTGATGCACTGTTCCAGCTGGGTCTGCAGGTCGGTTTTGCCGATGTCGTCGTCATAGCTGGCCAGCGTGAGCACGCTGCGGGTCAGCGAGTTCATCAGGTCCTTGCTGGGCGCTTTCATGATGACGTCCCGCACAAAGTTGGTGGGCAGGTCCCGGCATTTGACCAGGCACTGCTTGAAAGTTTCCAGCTGCTGCTCGTTGGGCAGGTCCCCCAGCAGCAGCAGGTAGGCCGCTTCCTCAAAGGCATAGCGTTTGCCGCGCAGCCCCCGGATCAGGTCGTACACATTGTAACCGCGGTACCACAGCTTGCCGTCGCAGGGGACCTTTTTGCCGTCCCGTTCCTCAAACGCGTCGATGCGGGAAATGTTGGTGATGCCCGCCAGCACGCCTTTGCCGTCCTGGTCGCGCAGGCCCCGCTTGATGTTGTATTGGGCAAACAGTGTGGGATCGACGCGGTTGTTGGTCACACATTCCTCGGTAAAAACGCGCGCTTCCTTCTCGATGGCTGCATAATCACTCATGGCGGGCCCTCCTTTTCGACCTCATTTTCAACGGTTTGTTTTACTTATGCTGTATCTCCCTGAATTTTTATACACTGTGTATAGTTCCCATTATATTCTTTGCCCCGGCCCCTGTCAAACGAACTTTTCATGAACAGCCGGGCCGGCAGGGGCGCGGCCCTCAGTCCTGGCGCGCCTGCAAAGCGGCCAGCAGCGGCGGGATCAGCTGCTTTTTGCGGCTGACCACCCCCGGCAGCACGGCCATGCCGTCCTGCGGCTCCACGCCGAAGGCGTCGCGGACGATCTCACCGGCGTTATGGCCGCAGAACATCAGGTCGGTGCTCTGGGATTTCATGTCGGTGAACATATAGAAGATCAGGGGCAGGCTTTCCCGCCGGGCCGCTTCCGGCAGGAAGGGACCCACCAGCGCCTCGGCGGCGGCGCGGGATTTGTCGGTCATATAGATGGACTGGCCCACGCCGAATTTCACGTCGCCGCGGCTGAACGCCTTGAAGTCGGAGCGGAACACGTCCTCGGCGTCCCGGCCGGTCAGGTCGGCCCCCGCCTCGAACATCTGCTCGGCGTAGGAGGGGATGTCCTCCCCCGCCAGGGCGGCCAGGGCCTGGGCGGCCTGCTCATCCAGCGGGGTGGAGGTGGGCGAGCGGAACATCAGCGTGTCGGACAGAATGGCCGACAGCAGCAGCCCCGCGATGGGCCGGGAGGGGGTCACGCCCTGTTCCTGGAACATCTGGTAGAGGATGGTGGCCGTGCAGCCCACCGGCACGTTGCGGAAATAGACGGGGCCGGTGGTCTCCAGGCTGCCGATGCGGTGGTGGTCGATGATCTCCAGGATATCGGCTTGTTCCAGGCCGTCCACGGCCTGGGTGCGCTCGTTATGATCGACGAGGATCAGCTGTTTGCGGTGCAGGTTCAGCAGGTTGCGGCGGGACACCACGCCGCAGTATTTGCCGTTTTCGTCCAGGATGGGAAAATAGCGGTGCCGCACGCTGGCCATGACTTTGCGCGCGTCCTCGATGGGGGTGTTGACGCTGAACTTGAGCAGTTCCTTGGTGCGCATGAAGTGGCGCACCGGCGCGGCGGTGGTGATGAGCCGCCCGGCGGCGTAGGTGTCGTAGGGGGTGGTGAGCACGGCGCAGTGCTTTTCCTGCGCGCGGGCCAGGATGGTGCGGGGCACCGCCGACCCGCAGCAGACGATGATGGCCGCCGCGCCGCAGTCGATGGCGCACATCTGGGTCTCATACCGGTTGGAGACCAGCACCAGGTCCCCCGGCTTGACCAGTTCCTCCATGATCTCGGGGCTGGTGCCGATGCAGATGCTGCCCTCGGTGATGCGGGCGTCAGGGTCCCCGGCGATCAGCTCGGCTTTCAGTGTTTCCAGCAGGTTGCGGTAGCTGGTGTTGGCGGCCGCCAGCACGCCGGTGTCGAACAGGTCCATGTTGGCGTCGGCAATGTCCTTGATGGTGATGAGCCCTTTCAGTTCCTGCCCGCCGTCCACGATGCAGAGGGTGTCGATCTCCACGTCACGCATCAGGTTCCAGGCGGCGCGCACGCTCATTTCCGCGTCGATGCCCGCCTGTTTGCGGATGTCGATGTCCTTGATCTGGGGGCTGACGTCGGTGCACAGGCGCGGCGGTTCCACGCCGAAATGCTGCAGCACGAACCGCGTCTCGCGGTTGACATGCCCGGCGCGGCGGGCCTCATACTGCCCGGTCAGGCTGCCGCGGTTTTTCAGCCAGGCGTAGGCCAGCGCGGAGCAGATGGAATCGGTGTCCGGGTTCTGGTGGCCGATGATGTTGATGTGACGGGTATTCTCTACCTGCATGGAATGTCCTCCGAAATGTTTGATCGAAATGCCCGGGCCTGCCTTTCGCCCGGGCGCGGCGGCTGCCGCCCCCTCTTGCCGCTTGGCAAAAATAGCCAAAATCTCCGGCGCGGGCCGCCGCTACATTTTCTATTATATCACACTTTTTGCCCCTTTGCGATTCTTGACAATAAGTGCATAACAGCGTACAATAAATAAATATGTGAGTATGGGGGCCTCCCCCTTTGCTTTGTGAGTTCAAATAGAGAGGGAACGGTATATGATTCAGGAAAATTTACGCAACATCGCCATCATTGCCCACGTTGACCATGGCAAGACGACGCTGGTGGACCAGATGCTCAAGCAGTCCGGCGCGTTCCGTGCCAACCAGCAGGTGGCCGAGCGGGTGATGGATTCCGGCGATATCGAGCGCGAGCGCGGCATCACCATCCTTGCCAAGAACTGCTCCTGCGTGTATGAGGGCGTCAAGATCAACATCGTGGACACCCCGGGCCACGCCGACTTCGGCGGCGAGGTGGAGCGCGTGCTCAAGATGGTCAACGGCGTGCTGCTGCTGGTGGACGCCGCCGAGGGCTGCATGCCCCAGACCCGCTTTGTGCTGCAGAAGGCGCTGCAGCAGAACCTTTCGCTGGTGATCGCGGTGAACAAGATCGACCGCCCCGACGCCCGCATCAAGGAAGTCATCGACGAGATCCTGGAACTGCTGATGGACCTGGGCGCCACCGACGAGCAGCTGGACAGCCCCATGGTGTTCTGCTCCGGCCGCAACGGCACCGCCAGCTACGACTGGATGCACCCCGAGGAAGGCACCGACCTGAAACCGCTGTTCGACACCATCCTGAAATATGTGCAGCCGCCGGAGGGCGAGCCCGACCAGCCGCTGCAGATGCTGGTGTCCAGCGTGGACTACAACGACTTTGTGGGCCGCATGGGCGTGGGCCGCGTGCAGAACGGCGTCATCAAAGTCGGTTCCGCCGTGCAGGTCTGCGACTGGCACAACCCCGACGTGCACATGACCGGCCGCATCACCAAGCTGTTCGACTTCAAGGCCAACGGCCGCGAGCCCATCGAGCAGGCGTCCGCGGGCGATATCGTGGCCTTCTCCGGCCTGCCGGATATTTCCATCGGCAATACGCTGTGCGACCCCGGCAAGGTCCAGCCGCTGCCCTTTGTGAAGATCAACGACCCCACGGTGGAGATGACCTTCTCGGTCAATGACTCCCCCTTTGCGGGCAAGGAGGGCAAGTACGTCACCTCCCGCCAGATCCGCGACCGCCTGATGCGCGAACTGCTCAAGGACGTGGCCCTGAAGGTGGAAGATTCCGCCACCACCGATTCTTTCCGGGTCATGGGCCGCGGCGAGATGCACCTGTCCATCCTGATCGAGACCATGCGCCGCGAGGGCTACGAGCTGCAGGTCAGCCCGCCCCACGTGCTGACCCATGAGGAGAACGGCAAGACCATGGAACCCATGGAGCGCGTGGTCATCGACGTGCCCGAGCAGTACCAGGGCAACGTGATGACCGCCCTGGGCGCGCGCAAGGGCATTCTGATGAACATGCAGATGATGAACAGCCGCTCCCGGCTGGAGTTCCGCATGCCCAGCCGCGGCCTGTTCGGCTACCGCAGCCAGTTCCTGACCGACACCCACGGCGAGGGCATCATGAACACCATCTTCGACGGGTACGAGGAATGGTGCGGCGACATCCAGACCCGGTCCAGCGGCTCCCTCATCAGCTTTGAGACCGGCGACGCGGTGACCTACGGGCTGTTCAACGCCCAGCAGCGCGGCACGCTGCTGGTGAACCCCGGCGAGAAGGTCTACGCCGGCGAGGTGGTGGGCTACACCCCCACGGGCGAGGACATCACGGTGAACGTCTGCAAGACCAAGCACCTGACCAACACCCGCGCTTCGGGCAGCGACGACGCGCTGCGCCTGGTGCCGGTGAGCAAGTTCAGCCTGGAAGGGTGCCTCGAATTCCTGGCGCCCGACGAACTGCTGGAAGTTACGCCGGAAAGCCTGCGCATCCGCAAGCGCATCCTGGACCACGACCTGCGCATGAAAGCCGCCAGCAAGAAGAACAAGGGCTAAAGCCCGTCAAAGGGGCGGTTCGGTTTCGGCGGCTGCGCCGCGTCTGCCGCACAGACCCTTTGGGGCCCCGCCGTCAGGGGAGCGCACATTCCTATGCCGCGCGCGGCAGCGTGCGCATGTGGTTTTCCCTTGCGCAGTATCGTCAGTGCCGGCGCACGTCCGCCGGTGACGATGGATCTATACCGACAGCCCCATGAAGCGACCGCCCCGGCCATTTGGCCGGGGCGGTTTTGGTTCAGGAAGCGGTATCGGTACGGCGGGTCACAAGGATGCCCTCGGTGGAGCCGTTCAGGAAATCCTCCACCGGCGCGACCCATCGGCCGTCAATGGTATAGATCCCCTGGGCATCATCGCTATGCCCGGTCTCAAAGACCACGTAGCCGTCCCCGAGCAATTCGATCGTATTGTTGGGGACATTGGGGTAGTAGGTGCCGGTATCCAGGTCATAGACGCCCCGCTGGGGACCGGTTTTCTCTGCGAAGAACAGCCACCGCAGCTGGCCGTCGTCAAAATAGCCCCAGTTGCTGGTGGTCATATTTTCCGGGATGTCCAGCACCGGCTGCCAGTCGGTGCCGTCGAAGCGGCAGCTCTCCACGCCGCTGTTCTCTCCATCCATAACGTCCCAATAAAAATACAACCGCTGTCCGTTCGCCCCTATAAAGGAACGGATGCGCCGGCCTCCGTTCTCCGCCTCCGTGCCATAATAATAGGACTCGTCGAAGATCTTTTCCAGCGCCCCGGTGGCGGGGTCGTACCAGTCGTATTCCCGGATCGCGTTCTGGATCGCCGCCTGGTACATTTCGGATTCGTTGGGATTTGGCAAGGGGGCTTCGGTGATCAGCCGGGTGAGCAGGAAACGGCTCTCCCCCACCGCCCGAACTTCCTGGGTCTGGGAGGGCAGCGTCAGGTCGGTGAACTGGCCGCTCTCCAGGTCCATCCGGCTGCCGCGAATGGTGTTGGAAACTGTCTCGTAACCAAAACTGTAGATGCCGTACTCGTCGGCGGCGGAAAAATAGACCTCCCCCGTCAGCGGCGTGGCGGTGGCCTCGCCGCCGTCCAGCGGGACGCGGTAGAGCGTGGAATCAATGGTCAGGTAGGCCTGCCCGTCCCGCACTACCGGCGCGCTGAACTGCCAGGACGCTTCTTCTGCCCGCCAGATCACTTCCTCGGTAGCGGTGGCGAAATCCAACTTTAAGAGGTAGGGCCGTACCGTGTCGACCTCCACCGGCCTGTCATAATCCGTCATGTAGTAGGCATCCCCGGTCCGCTGCAGAGCGTCCCCCTCCACCAGCCGCCCCACCGGGAAGGCCGCGGTCTCGGCGGTGGCGCTGTCTTGTGGGGCGGCAGCACTTTCGGCGGTACTTTCGGCTGCGCTGTCCGGGCTGGCGGGGGTGCAGGCCGCCAGGGACAGCGCCAGCGCCGGGAGCAAAAGCAGGGCTTTTTTCATCGTGTCAGGCTCCTTTCCGGATTTTAGATTTCGGGATGCTTCCAGTATCGCACCCGGTTGTAGCAGAGTTGTACCAGACGGCCCCCGGCGGGGGCTTTTTTTGTAAAATTTTGGCGCATGGCACGCTCCGGCGCTTTAAAAAAGCTTTACACAGATTATACCGGGGCATGGTTTCTTCCCGCGCGCCGCGGCCCTATAATTAGTCTTGCCGCGGGGCCAGACCGTTTTCCCCGCCCCGCAGGCGACGTTTACCAAGGGATAACAGAGATTCAAGGAGTGGAAACCAACATGAAAAAACGGACCAAGCGCGCCGCAGCCCTGCTGGGTGCGGCTACCCTGTCGCTGAGCCTGGCTGCCTGCAGCACCCCGGCTTCCAGCACCCCTGCCAGCACGGCGGAAAGCACCCCTGCCGCCTCCACCGCCACGGCGGAACAGGCCCCTGCCGCAGCCGCCGGTACGCCCAAGTACATCTTCCTGTTCATCGGCGACGGCATGAGCTACCCCCAGATCCAGAGCACCAACTACTACCTCTCCGCGCTGGAGAACGGCACCAGCATGGGCGGCGACGGCGCCATCCTGCAGCATGAGGACGCGCTGAGCTTCGTCAACTTCCCGGTCGCGGGCAGCGCCCAGACCTACGACAGCACCAGCTTCTGCCCGGACTCCGCCTCCACCGCCACCTCCATCTCCACCGGCCACAAGACCTACAGCGGCACCATCAATATGGACGAGACCGGCACCGTGGCCTATGAGACCATCGCGGAAAAGCTGAAAGACCAGCTGGGCTACAAGATCGGCGTGATCTCCAGCGTCAACCTGAACCACGCCACCCCCGCCGCCTTCTACTGCCACCAGGTCAGCCGCAACAACTACTACGACATCGGCCTGGAAATGATCGACAGCGGCTTTGACTACTTTGCGGGCGGCGCGCTGCTGGACCCCACCGGCGCGGAGGAAAACCAGGACGACCTGTACACCCTGGCCGCCGATGCGGGCTACACCGTGGTGCGCACCCAGGCCGAGGCCGAAGCCCTGACCCCCGATTCCGGCAAGGCCGTGGTCGTGGAGGAACACCTGGCCGACAGCGATTCGATGCCCTATGAACTGGACCGCACCGACGATATGTGGGCGCTCTCCGACTATGTTGCCAAAGGCATCGAGATGCTGGACAACGACACCGGCTTCTTTATGATGGTCGAGGGCGGCAAGATCGACTGGGCCTGCCACGCCAATGACGCCGGTTCCACCCTGGGCGACACCCAGGCCCTGTCCGACGCGGTGGAGGAAGCCATCGCCTTCTACAACGAGCATCCCGACGAGACGCTGATCCTGGTGACCGGCGACCACGAGACCGGCGGCCTGACCATCGGCTACGCGGGCACCAACTACGACACCTTCCTGCAGAACCTGGCCAACCAGAAGATCAGCTACGCCAAGTTTGACGAGGAGTACGTGGCCTCCTACAAAGAGAACGGCACCAGCTTTGACGAAGTGCTGGTGGACGTAGCCGACCTGTTCGGCCTGGTGACTGAGGAAGCCGCCGGCCAGGCCGCCGAGGACGGCGTGGTCACCGACAGCGCCGACAGCCACCCCTCCGGCGTGACTTCGGGCAGCCTGGTCATGACCGAGTATGAGCTGGGTCTGCTGCAGGACGCCTACAACATGACGATGACCAAGACCGACGAGACCGAACTGACCCAGGAGGAGTACATCCTCTACGGCAGCTACGAGCCGCTGAGCGTCACCATCACCCACATCCTCAACAACAAGTCCGGCATCGACTTCAGCAGCTACAGCCACACCGGCCTGCCGGTGGCCGTCTACGCCATGGGCGCGGGCCAGGAACTGTTTGAAGGCTACTACGACAATACCGACATCTTCTTCAACCTGGCCGAGCTGACCGGCGTGGCGTAAGCCCCGGCAGCACGGCCCACCCCAAAACGGCCTGCGGGCGGCGCCCCCTGTGCGGGACGCCGCCCGCTGTGCTGCCCGCCGGTCCCCGGACCGCGCCATAACAGAAACCGACAAGGAGAATCAAGCCCATGCATAAGATCCCTGCCCTGTTCAAAAAGCTGTGGGGCGCCCAGACCTCCTCCTGGCGGGTGCTGATCCCCGGCATCCTGCTGACGATCATTTTGCTGCTGCTCCCCACGGGGTACGAAGGCGCGCTGATCTACCAGGACGCCGAAAAAGTGCGCGCCACCGTGCTGGAGGTGGACAATTCCGCCATCATCAACAACGGCATCATCCAAAACGGCGAGCAGTACTGCACGCTGCGCATCGAGGAGGGCAGCTTTGCCGGACAGCAGGCCCCCGGCGTGAACCTGCTCAGCGGCAGCTTGGAACAGGACAAGATGTTCGTGCCCGGCGACAGCGCGCTGGTGGTGGTGAGCCATGCGGGCGATTCCATCACCGCCATCACCATGATCGACCATTACCGCATCCACTGGGAGATCTTCCTGGCGGCCATCTTCGGCCTGCTGCTGATCCTGTTCGCCGGACCGGGCGGCCTGCGGGCGCTGCTCTCCTTCGTCATCACAGTGCTGGCCATCTGGAAGATCATGGTGCCCGCCACGCTGCGCGGCGCCAACCCCATCCTGGTGGGCCTGCTGCTGGTGGCGCTGCTGACGGTGGTCATCATCGTGTTCGTTTACGGGTTCGACCGGCGCAGCCTTTCGGCCATTCTGGGCAGCATGCTGGGGACGCTGACCGCCTGCGTGCTGGGCGTGGCCTTCACCGGGCTGCTGCACATCCACGGCGCCGTCATGCAGGACAGTGAATCCCTGCTGTACGCCGGGTACCAGAACCTGAACCTGACCCATATTTTCATGGCCAGCATCTTCATCGGGGCGGCAGGCGCCATGATCGACCTTTCGGTAGACATCACCAGCGGCATCTGCGAGGTGGTGCGCAAAAAGCCCGGTATCCGCCCCTGGGAGGCGGTGGGCAGCGGCATCCGCATCGGGCAGGCCGCCATGGGCACCATGACCACCACCCTGCTGCTGGCCTACTCGGGCGGGTACATGGCCCAGCTGATGGTATTCATGGCCCAGGGCACGCCGCTGGTCAACATCTTCAACTACAAGTACGTGGCCAGCGAGCTGCTGCAGACGCTGGTGGGCTGTTTCGGCCTGGTGATGGTGGCGCCCTTTACCGCCATCGCCGCCGGGTTCCTGCTGACCCGCCCCGGCGCCATGCCGCCCGCCGAAGAACCCGCCGGCTGACGCGGCGCACACGGATACAAACCAAAAAGACCGCGCGGACGGGGTACAACGCCCTGCCCGCGCGGTCTTTTGTACAGTCCGGGTGACAGGATTCGAACCTGCGAAATCTCCTGGTCCCAAACCAGGCGCGATACCAAGCTTCGCCACACCCGGGCAGACTGTTTTTTTATTATAATACGCCGCGCCCCGCCCCGTCAAGGGGCTGTCACGCCCGGGAACCGCCGGGCCTTGTGTGACCTTATCACAGAAAACGCGTGCCAAACGGGGTATACTGGTGCTACAATACAAACAAGGAGGACGCGACGATGTCTGAATATACCATCACGATGCAAAACTTTGAAGAACTGGTGCTGAAAGCCGACCGCCCAGTGCTGCTGGATTTCTGGGCCAGCTGGTGCGGCCCCTGCCGCATGGTGGCCCCGCTGGTGGCGGAGATCGCCGCCGAGCACCCCGAGATCCGGGTGGGCAAGGTGAACGTGGACGAACAGCCCGAACTGGCCGCCCGCTTCCAGATCATGAGCATCCCCACGCTGATGGTCTTTAAAAACGGGCAGGCCACCCGGCGGGTGGCGGGGGCCCGCCCCAAGGCCCAGATCCTGGCGCTGGTACAGGAGGGCTGAACCATGGGGCTGTTTGACTTTCTGCGCGGGCCGGACCTGGACGCCGGGCTGCAGGAATGCCGCGCCGACCCCCGCGCGCTGCTGCTGGACGTGCGCACGCCGGAGGAATACCGGGCGGGGCGCATCCCCGGCAGCCGCAGCCTGCCGCTGCAGGAACTGAACGGCGTGGCCGCGCTGGCCCCCGGCAAGGACACGCCGCTTTACCTCTATTGCCACAGCGGCGTCCGGGCCGGGCAGGCCGCCGCCATGCTGCAGCGCATGGGCTACACCCATGTGAAGAATCTGGGCGGGATCACCGCCTACCACGGAAAGGTGGAACGATAAAATGAAAGTTGTGATCGTGGGCGGCGTGGCGGGCGGCGCCACCGCCGCGGCGCGGCTGCGCCGCCTGGATGAAAACGCCGAGATCGTGCTGTTCGAGCGCTCCGGGTTCATCTCCTACGCCAACTGCGGGCTGCCCTACTACATCGGCGGCGTGATCGAGGACGAGGCCGAACTGACCCTGCAGACGCCGGAGCGTTTTTACGAGCGTTTCCGCGTGCAGGTGAAGGTGCGCCACGAAGTCACCGCCATCGACCGGGCCGCCCACTGCGTGGAGGTGCGCGACCTGGACAGCGGCAAGACCTTCCGGGAGCCTTACGACAAACTGCTGCTGGCCCCCGGCGCCAAGCCCACTCAGCCCCCCATGGCGGGGACCGGCCTGGAGGGGGTGTTCACGCTGCGCACGGTGGAGGACACCCTGCGCATCCGCCGTTTTGTGGAGGAGCGCAAGCCCCGTTCCGCCGTGCTGGCGGGGGGCGGTTTCATCGGCATGGAGCTGGCCGAGAACCTGCGGGAACTGGGCCTGGACGTGACCATCGTGCAGAAGCCCCGGCAGCTGATGACCCCCTTCGACGCCGACATGGCCGCCCTGATCGAGAGCGAAATGCGCGCCCACGGGGTAGCCCTGCGGCTGGGGCACACGGTGGAGGGCTTTGCCCCCGCCGGGGACGGCGTGCAGGTGCTGCTGCAGGGCGAGGCCCCGTTGACCGCCGGCATGGTGGTGCTGGCCATCGGCGTGACGCCGGACAGCCGCCTGGCCGCCGAGGCCGGGCTGGAACTGGGCCTGCGGGGCAGCATTGCCGTCAACGACCGCATGCAGACTTCCGACCCCGACATCTACGCCGTGGGCGACGCCGTGCAGGTGCGCCACGCCGTCACCGGCCAGCCCGCGCTGATCGCCCTGGCGGGCCCCGCCAACAAACAGGGGCGCATCGCCGCAGACAACATCTGCGGCGGGGACAGCCGCTACCGCGGTTCCCAGGGCAGTTCGGTGCTCAAGGTGTTCGGCCTGACCGCCGCCTGCACCGGCCTGAACGAGACCGCCGCCCGCAGGGCAGGGCTGGACGCCGACGCCGTGATCCTCTCGCCCATGAACCACGCCGGGTACTATCCCGGCGGCAGCGTGCTGACCATGAAGGTGGTGTTCGAGCGGGGCAGCGGGCGGCTGCTGGGCGCGCAGATCGTGGGCCGGGACGGCGTGGACAAGCGCATCGACGTGCTGGCCGCCGCCATCCACGCCGGGATGACCGGCCCCGGCCTGACCGAACTGGATCTGGCCTATGCGCCGCCCTACGCTTCGGCCAAGGACCCGGTGAACATGGCGGGCTACCTGATCGAGAACCTGCTCACCATCAAGGTGCGCCAGTTCCGGCTGGAGGACCTGGACGCCCTGCCCCGGGACGGCGGCGTGACCCTGCTGGACGCGCGCACCCCCGGCGAATACAGCTGCGGCCATGCGGAAGGCTTCCGCAACCTGCCGCTGGACAGCCTGCGGGAGCACCTGGGCGAACTGGACCCCGCCAAGCCGGTCTACGTCATGTGCCAGAGCGGCCTGCGCAGCTACCTGGCCTGCCGCATCCTGGCCCAGCACGGCTTTACCTGCTACAACTTTGCAGGGGGCTACCGCTTCTACGAGGCGGTCATGCAGGAACGCCGCCCCGGCGGCGCAGCCTTCCCCTGCGGGATGGATCAATAACATTGGCCGTCGGCGGACGCAGCGTCCGCCGACGGCCAATGGTTTTCTACCGGCCAGCCCAAAAGCATACATAAACCGCCCCCGGGAAAGCGTTTCAACTTTCCCGGGGGCCGGTCTGTTTTGTTGTTCCGTTTTGCGCCCCTGTGAAAGTCCTCACCCCTCCGCCAGTTCGCGCAGGCGTTCCCTGCCGGTGAGTTCCACGCTGCCCCGGGCCAGCCGGACCAGCCCCTCGCCCTGGAAATACCGCAGCATGCGGGTGACTACCTCCCGCGGGGAGCCCAGGTGGCGGCCGATGGTCTCGTGGGTCATGCGCAGCGTATCGCTGCCCTCCAGGGCGGCTTCTTCCAGCAGGAAAGCCGCCAGCCGTTTGTCGAAACTTTTCCACAGCACCTGTTCCACCAGCCACATCACGTCGGAGAACCGCTCCGCCAGGACGCTGTTGGTGTAATTGGCCAGCGGGGCGGATTCCTCCATCAGCCGCTTGTAGCGGTCCGCGGGCAGGACCCAGAGTTCGGTGTCCTTCTCGGCCTCGATGGCCACGTCGAACTGCACGCCCCGCAGCATGCAGGCAGCGGACAGCAGGCAGATGTCCCGCGCAAACAGGCGGTAGAGGGTGATCTCCCGCCCTTCGCCGGAGAGGATGTAGACCCGCAGCTGCCCGCTGCGCACCAGCAAAAAGCCCACGCAGTCCGCCGGACCGCTGTGCAGCATGGCGCCCCGGGCGGCGGTGCGCGGCCGCGCGGCGGCTTCCACCTGCCGCTGCTGTTCCGGGGTGAGTTTTTCCCATACGGGGAACAGTTCTCTCAGTTCCATAGACGTGCCCTCCCTGCTGTAAGCATACCCCGGAACGGGCCCGCTGTCAAATCATCCGCCGCAAAAACGCGCGCCTGCCAAGCAGGCGCGCGTTTTTCATCGGCTTTTCAGTTCAGCATCAGGCGGAAGGCCACCGCGTAGTCCCGCGCGCCGTCCAGGCGGTACGCTTCCTCCACGTCGGTGCCCCAGCTGTCGATGCCGCCCACACCGCGCACGGCCCCCAGCACCGTCACATTGGTGCGGCCGGTGGCGGGCAGTTCCTCAGGGTGCTGGGCCGCTTCCAGTTCCTGGGCCGTGTTGGGCAGGGCGCTGAAGGCGAAGGGCGCGCCGCAGCTTTGCAGTTCCAGCGCGGCGGTGGCGCGGCCGCCGCTGTCCCGCTGCTGCAGCACCGCGCGGCGGGTGCCCATATGCACGCCGCCGTCCTGGGGGACCAGATGGGGCTCGATGCGGGGCGTTTCCTCCCAGCAGCCGAATTCCGCGCCCTTGTAACGGTCGGGATACGTCTCGCCCGAAAGGCCGGTCCAGCGGGTGGCGGCCACCGGGTCCGCCGTCTGGAACCGCACGCCGAAGCAGGGCAGTTCCGGCACGTCCGGCGCGCCGTGGTAGACGGCCTCCACCTTCAGCGCGCCCCGGCTCTCCACCGTGTAGGTCACTTCCACCCCGGCGTCCGGCACGGCGGGCAGGTCAAAGCGGTAACGCAGGGCCACCTGCTGTTCGCTCTTTTCCAGAATTTCCGGCTGCGGGGCTTTTGCCAGGGCGTCGGCGGCCAGCCAGGCCGCGCTGCGCTGGGCGAAGCCGCAGCCCCGGTCGTTGTCGGTGCAGGCGCGCCACAGCGCCGGGCGGGGGGCGCGCCACAGCCATTCGGTCCCCCGCACCCGCAGCGAGACGGGCCCCCCCTCGGTGTAGGAGAACAACACCTCGAACCCGCGGCCCTTCACGCCCAGGTTGCCGTCGCCCTCTACGACGGCAAGGGGCTGCGCCGGACGGGCCTGCCACTGGGCGGCCAGCGCTTCGTCGGCGGCGCGGGCGGCGGCCGCATTGCGGGCGTCCTGCGCGGCGCGGGCAGCCGGAGCGGCGTACCAGTAGCGGACCTCCTGCATGGCGGGCTTCTCGGCGCCGTCGGCGTAGACGATGCCGTTGCCGCTGAAATTGTAGTCGGTGGTGCGCTCGCCGAAGTCCCCGCCGTAGCCCAGGGCCCGGCGGCCGCAGGCGTCGGTGTGCCACAGGGCCTGGTCCATGTAGTCCCAGATGAAGCCGCCCTGGTACTGGGGGTATTCCTCCGCCAGACGGATGTAGCTTTCCATGCCGCCCAGGGAATTGCCCATATCGTGCATATACTCGCAGAGGATGAAGGGCTTGGCCGGTTTGGATTCCAGATAGTCCCGGATCTCCCAGGGTCTGGCGTACATGCGGCTCTCCATATCGCTGATACGGTCAAAGGCGCGGTTGTGGAACACACCCTCGTAGTGTACCAGCCGCCCGGGGTCCTGGGCGTGGAAATAGTCGCTCATGGCCTGGATGTCCTCCCCCGCGTAACTCTCGTTGCCGCAGGACCAGATCAGGATGGCGGTGTGGTTTTTGTCCCGCTCGAACATGCTGCGGGCGCGGTCCAGCACGCAGCCGCGCCATTCGGGCAGGCTGCCGGGTACGTTCCAGCTGGGCTCCACCGCGCCCAGCTTCTGCCAGCTGCCGTGGCTTTCCAGGTTGGCTTCGTCCATCATATAGATGCCGTTCTGGTCGCACAGGTCGTACCACAGGCTCTGGTCGGGGTAGTGGCAGGTGCGCACGGCGTTGATGTGGTTGCGGCGGAACACCTCGATGGCGGCGTACATGTCCTCGGGGCCGATGGCGCGGCCTTTCTCCGCGTTCCACTCATGCCGGTTCACGCCGTTGAACACGATGCGCTCGCCGTTGAGGCACATGACGCCGTCGATCATCTCGAACCGGCGGAAACCGATGTCGTAGGGCACGACCTCCTGCACTTCGCCCGCGGCGTCGGCCAGCGTCAGCACCGCATGGTAGAGGGTGGGGGTGGCGTGGCTCCAGGGCTGCACGCCCTGCAGTTCCAGCGTGTCGCCGGTGACGGGGCCGTCGTAGAGGGCGCAGCCCTCGCCGTCGGTCAGCCGCAGATGCACGGCCGCGCCCCGGGTCTGCCCTTCCAGCTTGATGCGCGGCGTCAGGGTGGCGGTGGTGTTGTCCGGCTCCAGCCCCGCCTGCAGCCAGAGGTCGGCCAGGTGGACCTTCGGCTTGGCGTAGAGATAGACCGGGCGGAAGATGCCCGAGAAACGGAAAAAGTCCTGATCCTCCAGCCAGGAGGCGCTGCACCGCTTGTGGACTTCCACACAGATGCGGTTGACGCCTTCCCGCAGGCAGGGGGTCAGTTCAAACTCCGAGGGGGTGAAGCTATCCTCGGCATAGCCCACGAACACGCCGTTGCACCACAGGTAGAACGCCTGCTCCACCCCCTGGAAGCTGATGCAGACCCGCTGGCCCCGCAGCCCTTCCTCCAGCGTGAACTCCTTCACATAGCTGCCCACCGGCGCATGGTCCCAGTCGATCTGGGGCGGGCGCAGTCCGGCCCGGCCGTCCCAGGGATAGAGGGTGTTGGTGTACTGCACCTCGCCGTAGCCCTGCAGTTCGATGTGCCCCGGCACCCGGATGGCGCCGAAGGCCGAGAGGTCCGCCCCTTCCCGCCAGAAATCCGCCGGACGGGCGGCGGGGCATTTGCTCCAGGCGAAACGCCACTCGCCGTCCAGGCTCTGACGCAGGCTGCTGCGCCCGGCGGCGGCTTCCTCCGGGGTGCGGTAGCAGACATGGTCGGAATGGGCGTCCAGCCGGTTGACGGCAAAAACTGTGGGGTCGGTCAGCCAGCACAGTTGGGGTTCTTTTGCGTTCATGGTCAGGCTCCTTTCTATAGGCGCGCATTTTTTGTCCTTTACAGTGTAGCGCCTTGCGGGCCGGGACGCAACACCCCCGGCAAAAATATTTTTCCGGGCGGCGCGGCGGCAAAGTTTTCGGCGGATTTCATTGCATTTCACAACTATAAGTTGTAAAATTTCCTTGCAGGCATGGGAAGCGCCTGCGGAAAGGAGGCATGCCATGCGTGTGTGAATTGACGCCGGAGCACGTGCTGGGGGAGTTGGCCGCCATCGCATTTGCCGAACCCGGCGCGGGGAACGGGGCCGTCAAAGTGGCGGACAAGCTGCGCGCGCTGGAGATGCTGTACCGGCATCTTCAGGGCGACGGCGAAGGCGGCGAGGGGGTCGTCATCATCGACGAAGCATAGCGCCCCGGCGGGGGCCGGACGATGAAAAAGGAGGGGGCGCGCCATGCGCATACAATTGAAACAGGTGATCCCGCCGGTATTCTGGCCGGTGCACCAGGCCATCCGCAGCGGCACGGTGCGGGAGGTAGTGGCCAAGGGCGGGCGCGGCTCGGGCAAGTCCAGCTATCTTTCACTGGAACTGGTCTATGAACTGCTGCGCCGCCCGGACTGCCACGCCGTAGTGCTGCGCAAGGTGGCGGGCACGCTGCGCAACAGCGTGTACAACCAGATCGTGTGGGCCATCGGCGCGCTGGGATGCGCGCCCTACTTCCGCTGCACGGTCAGCCCCATGGAATGCACCTACCTGCCCACGGGGCAGAAGATCCTGTTTTTCGGCCTGGACGATGCGGGCAAGCTCAAAAGTTTGAAGGTGCCCTTCGGCGCTGTGGGGCTTTGTTGGTTTGAGGAGCTTGACCAGTTTGAAGGGCCGGAGGAAGTGCGCAGCGTGGAGCAGAGCATCCTGCGCGGCGGCGGCTGGACGCTGACGCTCAAGAGTTTCAACCCGCCGGCCATGGCCCGCAGCTGGGTGAACCGCTATGCGCTGGAACCCCGCCCCGGCAAGCTGGTGCACCATTCCACCTACCGGGACCTGCCGCGGGAATTTCTGGGCGAGCGGTTCTGGGCCGACGCCGAGCACTTGCAGCAGGTGAACCCCATCGCCTACCGGCACGAATACGGCGGCGAGGTGGTGGGCAGCGGCGCGGCGGTGTTCGACAACCTGCAGCTGCGCCCGGTGACGGACGGGGAGATCGCCGCTTTTGACCGGCTGTACCACGGCGTGGACTGGGGCTGGTACCCCGACCCCTGGGCCTACAACGCCGTGAGCTACGACGCGGCCCGCCGCACGCTGGTGGTCTTTGACGAACTGACCCGCACCCGCACGCCCAACCGGGACACCGCCCGCCTGCTGGTGGAGCGGGGCGTGGGCGGCGACGACGGCGGCCTGCTGACCGCCGATGCGGCGGAGCCCAAGTCCTGCGCCGACTACCGCGCCGCGGGCCTGCCCTGCCGGGCGGCCCAGAAAGGCCCCGGCAGCGTGCGGGAGAGCATGAAGTGGCTGCAGGGGCTGGCGGCCATCGTCATCGACCCGGCGCGGTGCCCGGCCACGGCGGCGGAGTTCAGCGAATACGAGTATGAGCGCGACCCCCGCACCGGCGAGGTGCTGCCCGGCTACCCCGATGTGAACAACCACCACATCGACGCAGTGCGCTATGCGGTGGAGACCATCTGGCGCAGAAGAGGCGCGTAAGCCTTGTCAAAAGGGGCAACAGTCGCGCACGGCGGTGCCTGACTGTTGCCCCTTTTGCGGCGTGTTAAGTTTCCCGATACGCTGAACGTCCCCGCCAACGGCGGGGACGTTTTCGTTTTATTGGTTGTTCATGCCGGCGGCGGGGACGTTTAGACTGTTGAAAAATTAAAAAATGTCACCGTCGGCGGTCATGCGCCGCCGGAAAGGCTGCCCTCCAGCTGGTCGCGGGCTTCCTGCTGGTCTTGCTGCAGTTCCTGGATCGCGGCTTTGATCTCTGCCGCCTGGTCCCCGGTCAGCGCCGCGTGGGAGGTCAGGGGCGCGCCGGTGACGTAGCGGGGGTCCACCGGGGCGCTGTCCGCCAGCACCACAAAATGCAGATGAGGCCCGGTGGATTGGCCGGTGCTGCCCACATGGCCCACCAGTTCCCCGGTCTGCACCGTCTGCCCCACCTGGACGGAGCGGTCGTCCATATGGGCGTAGCGGGTGGTCCAGCGGTGGCCGTCGGCGCCGGCGCCGTGGTCGATCTCCACCCAGTTGCCAAAGGTAGCGTCCGCCTCGGACGCCGTCACCACGCCGCCGGCGGCGGCATAGACCGGCGTGCCGGTATCCGCCGCCATATCCACGCCCTGGTGGCCGTTCTCCACCACAGCGCTGATGTACTTAAAGTTTTGCAGCGGGCTCATGAACAGGGCGCTGTTGGCCGGGTCGTTCAGGTTGGGCAGCCCGGCGGCATCGGCGGCAAAGGTCACGGCGTTCTGCTGTTCGCCGTCGCATTGGGCCCGCAGTTCCGCGGCGATCTCCCCGGTCAGTTCGCTGCCGTCCCCCTCCCGATAGTCGGTAAAATACCGCGCATCCGCCAGCACATCGTCCACCGTCATCTCAAAGTGGAGCATATTGCCGGTAGTCTGGCCGGTATGGCCCACATAGCCCAGCAGGTCGCCGGCTTTGACGGTCTGCCCCGGTTCCACAGCCAGCGACCGCAGATGGGCGTAAAGGGTCCCCCACCGGCGGCCGTCGGCGGCGGAGCCATGGTCCAACTGAACGAAGTTGCCCCAGGACCAGTGGTAAGTCGCCGACTCAACGTAGCCATCCTGGGCGGCATACACCGGCGTTTCTTCGGGGGCAGCCAGGTCGTTGCCCCGGTGGCCGCCGCCCATATACCGGCTGATGTAGGTATAGTCCACCGGGCAGAGAAAGCGCGGGCTGTTGGCCGGGTCGTCCAAATTGGGCAGCCCCGCCGTGTTGGGTGTGAAGGTCACGGCGGTCTCCGGCGTGGCGGGCTGGGGCCCGGTCTCTGCCGCCGGTCCCGCGGCGCTCTCCGGCGTGGCCTCGGCCACCTGGGGCCGCATCATGCAGGCAGTCACGCTCAGGCCCACGGCCACGGCGCAGAGCAGCAGCGCCCCGGCCCCCAGGCGGCGGTAGTGCAGCAGGTGCAGGATGCGGGTCTTGACGCTGCCCTGGCCGAAGGCCAGACTGGCCGGCGTCATACGCCCCTGCAGGGCGTATTGCAGCAGGCTTTCGCAGTAGGCGTTGCGGGCGGCCGCGTCGCAGCCGCGCACGGCGGCTTCGTCGCAGGCGGCCTCCATCTCCCGTTCCAGCTGGCGGAAGGCCAGCCAGGCCAGGGGGTTGAACCAGTGCAGGCAGACCACCGCATAGTACAGCGGCTTGACGACGGGATCGCGGCGGCGCAGGTGGGTGCGCTCGTGCAGCAGCACGGCCTGCCGCGCTGCGCCCGTCAGGCTGCCGGGCAGGTAGATGCGGGGCCGCAGGATGCCCAGCGTGAAGGGCGCGGGCACACAGGAACCGCTGTAGCAGCCCTCAGAGGTCTTGCAGGCCAGCGCCACCGTGCGCCGCAGCCGGACATACCCCGCCACGGCCCGCACCGCCAGCACCAGCACCCCCAGCGCCCATACGGCGGCCAGCAGGTGCCAGAGCGTCAGCCCTTCATACCAGGGCGCGGGCGCCGCCTGTACCGGCGCCGCCTGCACGGCGGGCCGGGCCACGGGCGCCGGGGCTTCGGCCAGGGCCTGGACGGTCTCGGCCGCCTGGGCCAGCTGCTGGTTTTGGGGCCGGGGCAGCGTGAGCGGGATGCCCCAGGGCAGCGCAAAGCGCACCCCCACCGCCAGCCACAGCCAGCACAGCCACCGGCTGGGGGTATGGGCCCGACGCAGCGCGGCGCTGACGGCCAGCGCCCCCACAGCCGCCGCGCCGCCCCACAGGCTGAGCAGCAGCAGATGAAGAACGGCGTCGCGCATGGCTCACACCTCCTCCTCGTGGGCGGCGTCCAGCAGGGCGCGGATCTCGGCGGCTTCGGCGTCGCTGATGGGCTTGGTGCGCAGGAACGCCGCCACGAACCGCGGCAGGCTGCCGCCGAAGGTCTTGTCCACCACGGCGGCGCTCTCGGCACACTGGACGGTCTGCCGCGCCACCCGGCTGGTCACTGTGCCGCCCTCGTTTTGCAGCACGCCCCGGTCGCAGAGTTTTTTCAGCACCGTGTAGGTGGTGCTTTTCTTCCACCCCAGCGCTCCGGCAGCCAGTTTGACCAGTTCCCCGCTGGGCAGCGGCTCGTGGTCCCACACCAGGCAGGCGAAGCGGTATTCCCCCTCCGCCAGCCGCAAAGGTTCCTGTACAGACATTTGGCTCCCCCTTTCCGTACACGCTTGTTCTGCTGTTAGTCTATCATAGTAGACCAGTTCTGTCAACAAAAAACAACGGTATTGCTACCGTTGCTCAGACTGTCGAAAAAGGTTAAAAATCTGTTGCCAGCGGCGGACATGCGCCGACGCTGGCAACACATACAGGGAAATTTTACGGCAAATTGTGTAGGAGGCCATAGGCCGATTGCGCGATTTGCCGTAAAATTTTGTCGAAGGGGAATCCAAAAGGGGAAACAGGAGCGTCAGGCTCCGCCGTGCGCGACTGTTGCCCTTTTTGAAGCTTGGCGAGTTTCTCGACAAGCGCAGCAACGGTATTGCTACCGTTGCGTTTTTGATATTATCCCACTTCCTGCAGGCCCGCCCGGCGGCGGACCCGTTCCAGAAGGAGCAAAGCCGTCACCGCCGCCACCGCGCCGAACCCCAGCGCCGCCCGCAGGTCCCACTCGGCCAGGGCGCCGAAGGCCAGGTTGGTCACGATGGACACCGTGTCCACCACCATGGCGTGGATGCTCAGCGCCGTGGCCCGGTTGCCGGTGCGGACCATGGCGTTCTGCAGCCGCAGCCGGTAGGGCTGGAACAGACTGTCGGATACCCGCAGCAGCCAGACGCACCCCACCGACAGCGCCGCCCGGTCGGTGGCCATCAACACCAGGCAGCCCAGGGCCGGGGCCAGGCAGAGCAGCCGCACCGCCCGCCGGGGGCCCGCCGCGCCGGTGAACCGGGCCGAGAAGGCGCCGCACAGCCCCAACAAGCTGGTGACGATGTACACCGCGCCGATGGCCGTGCTGGTCATGCCGCAGCGCTCGTACTGCAGCTGGTTGAGAAAGACCGTCACCGTCTGGTGGACCTCGGTGAGCAGGCCGGAAGCCACCAGCAGCGCCGCCAGCCCCGGCGCCGCCAGGGAGGCCCGCAGCGTGGCCCTGAAGGGTTCCCGGGCCGCCCGTTCCGCCGGGGCGGGGCGCACTTCGGTCAACCCCAGGGAGAGCAGCGCCGCCGCGCCGTAGCTGAACACCGTCAGCAGGGCGGCCAGCCGGTAGTCGTCCCCCACAAAGAGGGTGAACACCGCCGCGGCCCCCAGCAGCCCGGCTTCCCCCAGGCTGTTGTAGACGCCGAACACATGCTGGCTCTCCTGCGGGCCGGCGCAAAGGTACAGGATGCTGGTATCCACGCCGGACAGGCCGGTGATGACCACGCTGAGCAGCACCCGCTCAGCCAGGAACCCGGCAAAGTCCGTGGACTGCCAGAAAACGATCTTGGAAAGAAAATACAGCCAGCAGCAGATGCGCATCGTGCGCTTGTAGCCGATGCGGTCCGCCACCACGCCCCAGGGCACTTCCAGCACGATGCACAGGGCATAGCTGATGCTCTCGATGAGCAGGATCTGGAAGATGCCGACCCCCTGCACCTGCCGGTAGAGGGTGGAAATGGGGCCGTAAAAGACCATGCCCTGCAGCAGCGAGATGCCGTACAGCAGGGCGATATTGCGTTTATGCATACAGATGCCTCCGTCTCGGGTAAGATCGCAGCCTGCCCGCGGGCAGGGCAAACAGGCGCTGCACAGCGGCGCCTGCTCAAGCGTTCTTGCGATCTTACACCGGGTGACGGAGGTTCATGGGAAAGACTTCCTTATCTATAAAGTACGGCCCCAGTATAGCACCCTGCCGGGGGCCTGTCAACTTTTTCCGTTCCGGCGTTGCTTTTCCCGCCCGGGGCGGGTATACTGGGGGCAGGACCAAAAAGGAGGTACCTGCAATGTGTACGAGTCTTGCCTTCCCCGAGCGGGGGCTGTATGGACGCAACCTGGACCTGGAATATCATTTTGGGGAACAGGTGGTGCTCACGCCCCGGAAGTTTCCCTTTGCGTTCCACCACCATCCGGCGCTGGCGGAGCACTATGCCCTGCTGGGCATGGCCAGCCTGGCCGGGGGCGTGCCGCTGTACGCCGAAGCCGCCAACGAAAAAGGGCTGTATATGGCGGGGCTGAATTTCCCCGGCAACGCCCATTATTTTGCGGCCCCCAAAGAGGGCGCGCTGAACCTGGCCCCCTATGAACTGTTCCCGCTGGTGCTGGGGCAGTGCGCCACCGTGGCCGAAGCCCGGCGGCTGTTGGAGCAGGTGCACCTGGTGGCCGAGCCCTTCGGCCCCGGCTACCCGCTGGCCCCGCTGCACTGGCAGATCGCCGGACCGGACGGCGTGCTGGCAGCCGAGCCGATGGCTGACGGCCTGCACCTGTATGAAGACGCCTGGGGCGTGCTGACCAACAACCCGCCTTTCCCCTGGCAGCAGATGAACCTGAACCAGTACCGGGGCCTTTCCCCCGCCACGCCGGAAAACCGCTTTGCCCCGGCGCGGGAGCTGGAAGTATTCGGCCAGGGCCTGGGCGGGCTGGGCCTGCCGGGGGACGCCTCCCCCGCTTCCCGCTTTGTGCGGGCCGCCTTCTGCAAGCAGAACGCGGTCTTTCCCGAGGACCGCGCCGGGCAGGTGGTGCAGTTCTTCCACCTGCTGGACGCCGTGGCCATGGTGCGGGGCAGCGTGCAGACCCCCGAGGGCCGCTGGGACGAGACGATCTACAGCAGCTGCCTGGACGTGCAGGGACCGCCGGTCTACTACTACAAGACCTGTGAAAGCGGCTGCCTCCACGCGGTGCGCTTCACCGAGGAAGCCGCGGCCGGCCGGGAACCGGTCTGCCACAAGCCGGTGACAGAACCCGGCTTTGCGGAACACACACTGGCCTGAACCGCAGTGCCGGCAGGGGCCGTTCTGCCGCTGCCCCCCTGCCAGTTCTGATACAATAACTAAGAAACCAAGAAACTGAGATCAATTTTAGAAAGGTTAAAATCTTGATATAAGCTATCGTTTAATGGTGTTATGTAGAAAATGATGAGGAAATTTATAGCTTTTGGGAGGAAAATCAAGACAGGGAGGAAAAATTTAAAGATTTCAAGCTTCAATCAGTTGGGAGGAAAAACAAGACAGGGAGGAAAATCAGGACAGGGAGGAAAAATTTAAGTTCTTAATACCTTGTTAAAATATATAAGGGCGAGTATAATGTGGAGGAAAGAAAAGCTTATTAAAATAAGCTTATTTTAATGAAATTAAAACTTTATATTAAGGTGAGAGAGACATGAAAAAGAAAATCATCATCCCTGTAATAGCAGTAATCCTTCTTTTGGTGGTAGGGTTGGTTTATATGAACAAATCCCAGGAAAGTAGTTTAACTCCCATTCCCACGGAAACCCCTGCTCCTACTGCGACTCCTACTCCCACCCCGGAACCCACGCCTACCGCTACCCCTATACCTACAGAGGACCCCATGCCTACCGAAACCCCATCTGATACAGACGAGAAATACGAAGTATCCCCTGGTGTTTATAACGACGGTACTGTCAGAAAGCCTTCTACTGAGGAATGGGAGACTTATACAGATGAGGAGAAAGAAATCTGGAGAGAGGCTTACAAAAAGCAGCTCGGCTTCGGAAGCGGCCTAGATGACTTAGGTGGAGAGCATGTAACCGATGAGGAATTCAAGGAATTCATGGATGAAACCTGGAATGTCGACAACCCCTACATCAAAGACATCATCGACTCTGGTGTGCTGGACAACTAAGGTGATTGATATGGCTTCCAAAATCAAATAGATATACGCAAGTAAAAAATTTAGATCGTCACGACATTTGGAGTGACGATCTTTTTATTTTAGTTTATCTATATAGGCAAATTCCAATTTGTATGTGAAAAATTGTAATTTCCATCCTAAAAAGAATTTCAATGAATACAGTACCTAAAAAACGCAAAATAGAATTTGTAGGTGCATCCATACTTGAAAAACCTATAGTTAGGCTGAATAAGAACTAAATACACGTAATTCAAATAGAAAGAGGCAGGACCCAATAAAAGGAGCCTGCCTCTTGTGTTTAGTATATCGAAATAGAAAGTCATTGAAAGGGTATCAAAACCTATTGGAACAAGAGTTTATTTTGGAATTTCGGACGAATTTCGTTGATTTTTAGAATTTTGAGCTGTTGTAATTCGTCCCTGGCTAGATAATTGGCTAGAAACTGGCTAGATAAATAAAAATAACTGGCTAGATAATTCCAAATAAAAAAGTCTCCGAAATTCATCTTGGGACCATTTTTTAACGGCCCAACGATAAATTTCGGAGACATTTTGTTGGCTGCCCCTCTCGGACTTGAACCGAGGACACCCTGATTAACAGTCAGGTGCTCTAACCGACTGAGCTAAGGGGCAATGCATTTTGTGAGATCAGCGGGTCAAAATGCAGCCGCCTCACTCGAACGCGTTTAATTATAGCACGCGTCCCCGGGTGTGTCAAGGGTCTTTTTTCAAAAAAATCTCTTTTGTCCCAAGGGGCGCGGCGGCGGGCTGTTTTCGCCGCCGCTTTTTTCAAAAAAATCTCTTTTGTCCCAAGGGGCGCGGCGGCGGGCTGTTTTCGCCGCCGCAGGCTTGATTTTGCGCTCCGAACACGGTATTATTGTTATGTGTGCGGCATTCCGCCGCCCCTCAGTTCAGGGAGAGGAGTTTTGCTATGGAAAACTATGTACTGTTCACCGATTCGACCTGCGACCTGACCCCCGATCTTGTGCAGGAAGCCGATATACATGTGCTGCCCATGACCTTCACGCTGGACGGCCGGAGCTACCAGAATTACCCCGACAACCGGGAGATGGCGCCCAAGGATTTCTACGACAAACTGCGCAGCGGCAGCATGTCCACCACCAGCCAGGTCACCATTGCCGATTTTGAAGACGCCTTCGCCCCGTTTCTGGAGCAGGGGCAGGACATCCTGTACCTGGCCTTTTCCAGCGGGCTTTCGGGCACGTTCCAGGCCAGCAAGATCGCCATTGAGAGCCTGCTGGAGCGTTTTCCCGAACGGCGCATCGTCAGCGTGGACAGCCTGCAGGCCAGCATGGGCGAAGGGCTGTTCGCCTATACCCTGGGCATGATGCGCCGGCAGGGCGCCGCCCTGGACGAAGCCGCCGCTTTTGCCCGCCAAAATGCGCTGCGCTTCTGCGCCTGGTTCACCGTCAACGACCTGATGTTCCTCAAGCGCGGCGGCCGCCTGAGCGGCGCCGCCGCCGTGGCGGGGACCCTGCTGGGCATCAAGCCGGTGCTGCATGTGGATGACGAAGGCCATCTGGTCGCCATGGAAAAAGTCCGCGGCCGCCGCGCCAGCCTGGACGCGCTGGTCAAGCACTTTGCCGCCAGCGCCGACAAGAATTACGCCGAGATGACGGTCTTCATCAGCCACGGCGACTGCCTGGAGGACGCCCGCTATGTGGCGGACAAGATCAAAGCCTATGGCGTCAAGCGCCTCTGCATCGGCGACATCGGCCCCGTGATCGGCGCCCACAGCGGCCCCGGCACCGTCGCCCTGTTCTTCCTGGGCGGCCCCCGCTGATCTTCCGCACTGCCGGCTTTGCAGCGCCGGGCGGCTCCCCGTTCGCGGGCGGGCCGCCCGGTATTTTTTTGCGGCCGGAACGGCCTTTTCCCCCTCGCGTCCCCCGCCGCACTGCACCCGATGCACGGGGGCCTCGCTTGACGGTATTGCGGCGCCGGGTGTATCATATATCAATAAGAAGAGGCGGCGGGCCTGCTGCGGGCGCCCTTTGTTGTATGCCGCCGTTTTCCCCCGTGCCCGCCGGGGCTGCCAGGGAGGGGCGCTGCCATGCCGGACGCGATCGTACAGTTTATCCAGGTGACCAACCAGTGGGTGTGGTCCTGGCCCACCATCCTGCTGCTTCTGGGCACCCACCTGTTCCTGACCGTGCGCACCAAAGGCATCCAGCGAAAGCTGCCCACCATGATCCGTCTTTCGGTGACGAAGGACCCCGATGCCGAGGGGGAGGTCTCCCAGTTCGCCACGCTGACCACGGCGCTGGCCTCCACCATCGGCACCGGCAACATCATCGGCGTGGGCACCGCCATTGCGCTGGGCGGCCCCGGCGCGGTGCTCTGGTGCTGGCTGACCGGCATCCTCGGCATCGCCACCAAATATGCCGAGGCCCTGATCGCCGTCAAATACCGCGTCAAAACCAGGGACGGGCGCATGCAGGGCGGCGCCATGTACGCCCTGGAACGCGGCCTGCATATGAAATGGCTGGGCGTGGCCTTCGCGCTGTTCGGCACGCTGGCCTCCTTCGGCATCGGCTGCGCCACCCAGGTGAACGCCATCGCCACCGTGTGCAACGCCAACCTGGGCGTGCCCGAATGGCTGGTGGGCGCGGTGGTGGCCGTGCTGACGGCGCTGGTCATCTTCGGCGGCATCCAGACCATCTCCCGCGTGTGCGAAAAACTGGTGCCCTTCATGGCCGCCTTCTATGTGCTGGGCTGCCTGGCCATCCTGGTGTACAACCGGGATTTCCTGTGGCAGACCGTGACCACCATCTGCCGCCTGGCCTTCACCCCCGGCGCGGCGGCGGGCGGCCTGACCGGCGGTGGCCTGCTGCTGGCCATGCGCTACGGGCTGGCGCGGGGGCTGTTCTCCAACGAATCGGGCATGGGCTCGGCCCCCATCGTGGCGGCGGCGGCCCAGACCCGCAACCCGGTGCGGCAGGCGCTGGTATCGGCCAGCGGCACTTTCTGGGACACCGTGGTGGTCTGCCTGATGACCGGGCTGGTGCTGGTGTCCAGCATCCTGAAAAACCCCGCCATCGACATGGGCAACATCACCGACGGCGGCATCCTGACCACGCTGGCCTTCGACCAGATCCCCCTGGTCGGGCCGGTGATCCTGGTGGTGGGCATCATCTCCTTCGCCTTCTCCACCGTGCTGGGCTGGTCCTACTACGGCGAGCGCTGCCTCGAATACCTGGCCGGGCGCAGGGCGCTGTTCCTCTACCGGGTACTCTATGTAGCGGTGGCCGCCCTGGCCCCGGTCGCCGCGCTGGATCTGGTGTGGACGGTGGCCGACACCCTCAATGCGCTGATGGCGATTCCCAACCTGATCGCCGTGCTGCTGCTTTCCGGCGTGGTGGTGCGGGAGACCGAGCGCTACCTGCCCGATCTGGACCGGAAATGCGAGGACCCCGTCCCCACCGTAGACCGCTGAACCCGTATGTTTTCACGCTGCCCGCGCGGCGGCCCCTTTGGGCCGCCGCGCTTTTTTCATGGGACAGCGGGCGTTCCCTTTCCCCTGCCGCCGCCTTGTCGAAACGCACAAAGCCCCCCGGTCCTGTTTGTGGTATCTGTAGATTTTTCGTGAAAGCCGCCGCGCATTTCTTGCAGTTTTGGTGCGGCATGCTACAATATTTTTATACAACTTGCGCAAATTTGTTTTCTCCAGGGAATCGCGCAGAAAGGAACCTTGCTATGGGACAATACATCATGGCGCTGGACGCCGGGACGACTTCCAACCGGTGTATCCTGTTCGACAAACAGGGCCGCGTGTGCAGTGTGGCCCAAAAAGAGTTCACCCAGTATTTCCCCAAACCGGGCTGGGTGGAGCATGACGCCAACGAGATCTGGACCACCCAGCTGGGGGTGGCGCTGTCGGCCATGAACGCCATCGGCGCGTCGGCGTCGGACATTGCGGCCATCGGCATCACCAACCAGCGGGAGACCACCATCGTCTGGGACCGGGACACCGGCGAGCCGGTCTGCCGCGCCATCGTGTGGCAGTGCCGCCGCACCAGCGAACTCTGCGACCGGCTCAAGGCCCAGGGCCTGACCGAACTGTTCCGGCAGAAAACCGGGCTGGTCATCGACGCGTATTTCTCGGCCACCAAGCTGAAATGGATCCTGGACAACGTGGAGGGCGCGCGGGAGAAAGCCGAGGCCGGGCAGCTGCTGTTTGGCACCGTGGAGACCTGGCTGATCTGGAAACTGACCTGCGGCAAGATCCACGTGACCGACTACTCCAACGCCAGCCGGACGATGCTGTTCAACATCCACACCCTGGACTGGGATGACGAGATCCTGAAGATCCTGGACATCCCCCGCTGCATGCTGCCCAGGCCGGTGCCCAACAGCGCGTTTTACGAGTATGCGGACCCCATGCACTTCGGCGGCGAGATCAAGATCGCCGGGGCGGCGGGCGACCAGCAGGCGGCGCTGTTCGGCCAGGCCTGCTTTGCCCCCGGCGAGGCCAAGAACACCTACGGCACCGGCGGCTTTTTGCTGATGAACACCGGGCACGAGCCGGTGATGAGCCGCAACGGCCTGGTCACCACGGTGGCCTGGGGCCTGGGCGGCCGGGTGACGTACGCGCTGGAAGGCTCCATCTTCGTGGCGGGGGCCGCCATCCAGTGGCTGCGGGACGAGTTGAAGATCCTGGAAGAATCCCGGGATTCCGAGTACATGGCCCTGAAAGTGCCCGACACCAACGGCTGCTATGTGGTGCCCGCCTTCACCGGGCTGGGCGCGCCCCACTGGGACCAGTACGCCCGGGGCGCCATCGTGGGGCTTACCCGGGGCTGCAACAAGAACCATATCATCCGCGCCACGCTGGACAGCCTGTGCTACCAGGTCAACGACGTGCTCAAAGCCATGGAAGCCGACGCCGGGGTGCGGCTGACGATGCTGAAAGTGGACGGCGGGGCTTCGGCCAACAACTACCTGCTGCAGGCCCAGGCCGACATCAGCGGCGCGCCGGTGGAGCGCCCCAGCTGCGTGGAGACCACCGCCATGGGCGCGGCCTACCTGGCCGGACTGGCGGTGGGATACTGGGACAGCCCCGAGGAAGTGACCCGCAACCGCGCGGTGGACCGGGTATTCATGGCCCACATCAGCGAAGAGGAGCGCACCCGGCGCATCCGCGGCTGGAACAAGGCCGTGCGCTGCGCCTACGGCTGGGCCCGCGAGGACGAGGAGGGAACGGTATGATCGACGTCATCATCATCGGCGCGGGGGTCAGCGGCTGCGCCGCCGCCCGGGAACTGAGCCGCTTCCGGGCGGACATTCTGGTACTGGACAAGGAGGAGGACGTCTGCTGCGGCACCAGCAAGGCCAACAGCGCCATCGTCCACGCCGGGTTCGACGCCCCCGCAGGCAGCCGCATGGCCGCCCTGAACGTGGCGGGCAGCCGCATGATGCCGGCCCTTGCCCAAGAACTGGATTTTGCTTACCAACAGTGCGGCAGCCTGGTGGTCTGCCTGAGCGATGAGGACCGTCCGGCACTGCAGAAACTCTATGAAAACGGTCTGGCCAACGGCGTGGAGGGGCTGCGCATCGTGGAGCGCGGCGAACTGCGCGCCCTGGAGCCGAACGTCTCCGACGAGGCGGTGGCTGCGCTGTGGGCCCCCACCGGCGGCATCGTCTGCCCCTTTGGCCTGACCTGCGCCTTTGCCGAGAACGCCGCCAAAAACGGCGTGCGCTTCCAGTTCGATACCGAGGTGCAGGCCGTGCGGCCCATCGCGGGCGGCTGGCGGGTGGAGACCAGCCGCGGCCCGCTGGAGGCGCGCTGCGTGGTCAACGCGGCGGGCGTGCATGCCGACGAACTGCACAACCAGGTCAGCGCCGACGCCATGACCATCGTGCCCCGCCGGGGGGATTACTTCCTGCTGGACCACGCCGCCGGGGACCATGTGCGGCATACGGTGTTCCAGCTGCCGGGCAAGTACGGCAAAGGCGTGCTGGTGACCCCCACGGTCCACGGCAACCTGCTCATCGGCCCCACGGCCACCGACATCGACGACAAAGAGGACACCGCCACCACCGCCGCCGAACTGGACGAGGTGCGCGCCAAAGCAGGCAGGGCCGTGAAGGACCTGCCGCTGCGGCAGACCATCACCAGCTTTGCGGGGCTGCGCGCCCACGAACTGCGGCACGAGTTTTTCATCGGGGAAGCCGCCCCCGGCTTTGTGGACTGCGCGGGCATCGAATCCCCCGGCCTGTCGGCCAGCCCTGCCATCGGGCGGGAGGTCGCCGCCCTGGTGCAGAATATTTTGCATCTGCCGGAGGACCCCGGCTTCGACCCGCACCGCAGGGGCATCCTGGACCCCAAGACGCTGCCCTTCGAGGAGCGGGCCGCGCTGATCCGGGAACAGCCCGCCTACGGGCAGATCATCTGCCGGTGCGAGAGCATCACCGAAGGCGAGATCCTGGACGCCATCCACCGGGCGCCCGGCGCCCGCAGCCTGGACGGCGTCAAGCGGCGCACCCGTGCGGGCATGGGGCGCTGTCAGGCGGGTTTCTGCAGCCCCCGCGTGCTGGAGATCCTGGCCCGGGAACTGGGCGTCCCCCAGGCCGCCGTCACCAAGAGCGGCGGCGGTTCACAGCTGATCGTGGGCGTCAACAAGGACAGCCTGTAAGGAGGGCGGCAGGATGAAACAGATCGATCTTGTGATTTTGGGCGGCGGGCCCGCGGGCCTGGCCGCCGCCATCGCCGCGCGCAAAGCGGGCGTGCAGGACATTTTGATCCTGGAGCGCGACCGCGAACCGGGCGGCATACTGAACCAGTGCATCCACAACGGCTTCGGCCTGCACACCTTCCAAGAGGAACTGACCGGCCCCGAGTACGCGGCCCGCTTTGCGGACCAGGTGCGGGAACTGGGCATCCCCTGCAAGCTGAACACCATGGTGCTGGACCTGTCCGCCCGGCGGGTCGTGACCGCCGTCAACCGCACCGACGGGCTGTTCCAGCTGCAGGCCAAGGCCGTCGTTCTGGCCATGGGCTGCCGGGAACGCCCCCGGGGCGCGCTGAACATCCCCGGCAGCCGGCCCGCCGGCATTTATACGGCGGGCACCGCCCAGCGGCTGGTGAACATGGAAGGCTGCCTGCCCGGACGGCGGGTGGTGATCCTGGGCTCCGGCGACATCGGGCTCATCATGGCCCGCCGCATGACGCTGGAGGGCGCGAAGGTCCTCTGCGTGGCGGAACTGATGCCCTACTCCGGCGGGCTCAAGCGCAACATCGTGCAGTGCCTGGACGACTTCGGCATCCCGCTGAAGCTCAGCCATACCGTGGTGGACATCAAAGGCAAAAAGCGGGTGGAGGGCGTTACCATCGCCCGGGTGGAAAACGGCAGGCCGGTACCCGGCAGCGAGGAATCCTATGACTGCGACACGCTGCTGCTTTCCTGCGGGCTTTTGCCGGAAAATGAACTGAGCCGCGCCGCCGGGGTGGAACTGAGCGCCGTGACCAACGGCCCGCTGGTGGACGAAAGCCTGCAGACCAGCCTGCCCGGCGTGTTCGCCGCGGGCAACGTGCTGCACGTCCACGACCTGGTGGACTATGTCTCGGAGGAAGCGGCCGCCGCCGGGGCGCACGCGGCCCGCTACATCCTGCAGGGCGGCGCCGAAGGCGGCGAGGCGCTGCCGGTCCGCGCGGCGGGCGGCGTGCGCTACACCGTCCCCACCGCCGTGCACCCGGCCCGGCTGGACGGCGCGCTGACGCTGCGCCTGCGGGTGGACAACGTGTACCGCGACAAGGCGCTGGCCGTCTACGCGGGGCAGACGTGCATCTGGCGGCGCAAACGCCCGGTGCTGGCCCCCGGCGAGATGGAGACCATCGTGCTGAAAGGCCCCGCGCTGGATAAGCTGACCGGCTGCGGCGGGCTGACCGTGACACTGGAGGAGGCGTGACGCCATGGAAAAACGTGAACTGACCTGCATCGGCTGCCCGCTGGGCTGCACCGTGCAGGTGACGCTGGAAAACGGGGCCGTAGTCTCGGTCACCGGCAACACCTGCCCCCGGGGCGACGCCTACGCCCGCAAGGAAGTCACCGCCCCCACCCGCATCGTGACCACCACGGTGCCGGTGCGCGGCGGCGTGCTGCCTGCGGTGAGCGTCAAGACCGCCGGGGACATCCCCAAAAACAAGATCTTTGACTGCGTGCGCGCCCTGAAAACCGTCACCGCCGACGCGCCGGTGGCCATCGGGCAGGTCATTCTGGCCGACGCGGCCGGGACCGGCGTGGACGTGATCGCCACCAAAGCGGTGGACGCCGTCTGACCGCCCGACGGCAGACCGGCAAGGGGCCGCCCCGTAAGGCAGCCCCTTTTTTGCGCCCCGGCACCCCGGCCGGGTGTTGAAACCCGTGCCCCGGGGTGGTATGATAAAAGAATACTTTTTCCGAAAGCGAGGGGCCTTACCCATGGACAAACCGACCACTCCGCTGCCCGTCTGCGAGATCATGGGCGTCCGCATCTCAGTCACCGATATGCCCCAAACCGTACGCTGCATCCGGGAGCATCTGGAAAGCTGGCGCGGGCGGTATATCTGCGTGTCCAACGTCCACACCACCGTGACCGCCTACGGCGACCCGGCCTACCGGGACGTCCAGAACGGCGCGGTGCTGGCCTTGCCGGACGGGGGGCCGCTCTCCCGCTACAGCCGCCGCAAAGGCTTTGCCGAAGCGCAGCGTGTGACCGGGCCGGACTTGATGCAGCAGATGCTGCGCGCCGGCGGCGAAACGCCGTACCGCCATTATTTCTACGGCTCCACCCCCGAAACGCTGGCCCTGCTGCGGCGGAAGATCGAGCAGGCATACCCCGGCGCCGTCATCGCGGGGATGGAGTCGCCGCCCTTCCGTCCCCTCACCCCGGAGGAGGACGCCGCCGCCGTGGCGCGCATCAACGCCGCCCGCCCCGACTTTGTCTGGGTGGGGCTGGGCGCGCCCAAGCAGGAATTCTGGATGGCCCGCCACCAGGGAGCCGTGCGGGCGCTGATGATCGGCGTGGGGGCCGCCTTCGACTACGAGGCCGGCAACATCCGCCGCGCCCCGGCCTGGATGCAGCGGTGCAGCCTGGAATGGCTCTACCGGCTGCTGCAGGACCCCCGGCGGCTGTTCAAACGCTATTTTGTGACCAACACCCGTTTCCTGTGGTGGGCGCTGCGCCACTGACACAAAAAACCGGGACGTCCCGCAGGACGCCCCGGTTTTGTATGTTAACGGTCAGTCTTCCTCAACAAAGGAATCTTTGCCCAGGCCGCAGGTCGGGCAGACCCAATCTTCGGGCACTTCCTCCCAGGGGGTGCCGGGCGCTACGCCGTTGTCGGGATCGCCGAGGGCGGGGTCATACACATAGCCGCAGGGGCAGACATACTTTTTCATAAGAAACGCTCCTTTTTTCAGTAAAATATCAGGCTTTCCACAGGCCGTGCAGGTTGCAGTAGGCGTAGACCGCCTCCACCGCATCGCCTTCCGTCAGGGCGAAATCAGCCGCCGGGGCCTCGCCGGGCTTCAGGTACTTGATCTGGCTGCCCTGCCTGGTCTGCAGCGAGATCCAGGTGATGAAATGCTCTTCCAGCATGGGGTGATCCACGCTGCCCACCTTCACGTGGACGGTATTGCCCTCCACCGTGTAGACGGGGATGTGCTTCTCGTGGGCGGCTTCCACCGTGCCGGGCACCAGCGGGGTCATTTTCTGGCCGCAGCAGAACACGGGCACGCCCTTGTCCTGCACCATGGTGACGATGTTGCCGCAGTGCTCACAGATGAAATACTTTTGCTCCATAGTTTGCCTCCTTATAAATCACAGGTTCCTGCGTTGAAACTTTGGTTAGCTGCGGGAAGGCTGCGCCTTCCTTACCTCTGGCTCCATTATATCATACTATTTTACTTTGTAAAGGGCTTTTT